>Ga0070753_1001568_pt1 | contig 12711 bp, 14 predicted proteins | sample VirMetDEL_Aug_31_FD_77441 | JGI IMG/M metagenome (GOLD analysis project Ga0070753, IMG submission 77441) | Aqueous microbial communities from the Delaware River and Bay under freshwater to marine salinity gradient to study organic matter... | ecosystem: Environmental > Aquatic > Marine > Coastal... | reverse complement strand
GTGTCCCGTGTCCGTCCCGCAGGTGCTCGACTAAAGACATTCGGTGGACGTGCCTCTGGTCCTGCCCCTCTGGTGGACTTGTTTAACTTTGTTGTATCTAAGTTCAAAGAAGCACAGGGACGTAAGCTATCCTCTATCGAAGCACATGACATTATGTGTAAGATCGGTGAGGTTGTAGTAGTTGGCGGTGTACGTCGATCAGCTATGATCTCTCTGTCTAACCTGAGTGATGACCGTATGCGTCATGCTAAGTCAGGTGAATGGTATGATGAACCAGATAAGAACATCTACCGTTTTGGTTACCGTGCTCTAGCTAATAACTCTGTAGCTTACACGGAAAAGCCTGATGCTGTTTCATTCATGCGTGAGTGGATGGCATTGGTTGAGTCTGGGTCAGGTGAACGTGGTATCTTTAACCGCCAAGCCAGTAAGAAACAGGCTGCAAAGAATGGACGACGTGATACAGACTACGAGTTCGGCACTAATCCTTGCTCAGAAATCATCCTACGTCCATATCAGTTCTGTAACCTGACAGAGTGTGTGGTACGTGCTACAGATACTCTAGAAGATTTAGAACGTAAGGTTCGTCTTGCTACAATCTTAGGGACTATTCAGTCTACGTATACTAAGTTCCCTTACCTTCGTAAGATCTGGCAGAAGAACACAGAAGAAGAACGTCTGTTGGGTGTAAGCCTTACAGGTATTATGGACAACCCTCTCATGACCACAAAGAACCAAGGTCTAGAGAAAACATTGGAGCACTTAAAGAATGTTGCTATTAGTACTAATGCTGAATGGAGCCAGCACCTTGGTATCCCTGTTGCTGCTGCTATCACTTGTGTCAAACCTAGTGGCACTGTCTCCCAACTTGTTGATTCTGCTAGTGGGATACATGCTCGTCACAGCCCTTATTACATTCGTACTGTCCGTGGTGACAACAAAGACCCACTGACACAGTTCATGAAGGATCAGGGTATTCCATCTGAGCCATGTGTCAGGAAACCAAATACAACTACAGTCTTCTCATTCCCTATGAAGTCTCCTGATAATGCTGTAGTAACTGAAGACCTGTCAGCTATTGATCAGCTAAAGATGTGGTTGGCTTATCAACGTCACTGGTGTGAACACAAACCATCTGTAACTATCAACGTCAAGTCTAATGAATGGTTCGAGGTAGGTGCATTTGTGTATGAACACTTCGATGAAATGTCAGGTGTATCCTTCATGCCCTATAACGAACACACCTATCAGCAACCACCCTATCAGGATTGTAGTAAGACTGACTACGAAACTTTACTAGCTGTCATGCCTTCTGCTATTGACTGGTCTAAACTATCAGGCTATGAGCAAGAGGATAACACATCTGGCAGTCAGACACTAGCCTGTTCTGGTGACTCATGCGAAATCGTAGACCTAACATAGGGTCTACACCTTCACCCTGCATAAAGTTCTGTCGCATAGTCGATGGGTATTGTGCAGGGTGTAAGAGGACTATAGACGAAATACGTAACTGGATGATCATGTCTGACTACGAACAAAAGATGTTACTGCACGAGCTTAAATGGAGACAAGATAATGTGGGTAGTGATAAGTAGGGATCAATGTAACTTCTGTGATACAGCTAAAGCATTACTAAAAGCTAAGGGCCAACCATTCACTGAGTACAATGTGCAGTCACCAAGTAGTAAATGGGTCTTGACATTGATCAAGCAAGCAGGGTACACTACAGTACCACAAATCTTTAAGTCAGATGGCACTCATGTCGGTGGTTACACAGAGCTAAGAGATCTGTTAGTTGATGATTGCCCAAAGGAATTTTAATAGTATGACCAAGAGACCTTTTAACCGTGCTGCTTATGATGTTTACGATAAACCAGCACGTGACATCTTAGCTGACTACCTAGTATCTAAGGGCCACTCAGTTGTCAACAATGAAGAGAACTACAATGTTGATGTAGTAACCCAGAAGAATGGATACACATACTTCAATGAGGCTGAGGTTAAGACTGCATGGAAAGCTGACTGGCCTACACACTGGTCTGAGATCCGTATCCCTGAACGCAAGAAACGTCTGTTGTCTATGTATGATGGTGAGAATGGTGTACTAAACTTCTATGTATTCCGTCATGACATGAAGCAAGTATGGCGCATCAAGGATACCCTACTTACAATAGACAGCCTTAAGGAAGCACACGGTAGGTGGATAGCTAAGGGTGAGAAGTTCTTCCATATTCCTTACACACAAGCTGAGTTGATCACACTATGATTGATAACGATCTTCCAAAGAAGCCTACTCGTACTCGTCGTAAGACTAACTACAAGGGGGCTGATAACAAGAAGACATCAGGTCTAGTACCTCGTACAGAAAACCAGAAGGCATTGATAGATGCACTTAAAGAAAGTTCTCAAGTATTTATCCTTGGCCCTGCAGGTACAGGCAAAACGTATGTTACTGCGACTTATGCTTCCGACCTCTACACGACGAAAGAGATCGACAAGATCGTCATCACAAGACCACACGTGGCTGTAGGTAAGGAGCTAGGTTTCCTCAAGGGTGACTTAGAAGAGAAGACTAAACCTTGGGCATTGCCTGTCCTAGACGTACTGGAGAAACACCTTGGAAAAGGAACAGTCGAAACTGGCATCAAGAATGGCAACATTGAGATGGCACCTCTGGCACTTATGCGTGGCCGTTCGTTCGATAATGCCTTCATAATTGTGGACGAGACACAGAACATTACCACCCATGAACTTAAGATGTTGTTGACAAGGGTTGGCGAGGGGACTACTATCGTACTCAATGGCGATGTTCAACAGTCAGACTTGAAGGAAGCTGATGGTCTGTCTAAGATTATTCACCTAGCCAAGAAGCACATGCTACCAGTACCGATCATTGAGTTTGGTGTAGAAGATATTGTCCGTAGTGACATCTGTGCTGAGTGGGTCAAAGTATTTATGAAAGAGGGACTATGACAAAAGAAGATGTAGTAAACAAACCACCACACTACGGTAATGGCAGCATTGAGTGTATCGACTACATGAAAGACAACATGGATACTATGATGTTCTTAGGTTATCTAGAGGGTAACTGTAAGAAGTATCTACACCGTTATCGGTACAAGGGTAAGCCAGTAGAGGATCTACGTAAGGCACGATGGTATTTAGATAGACTAATCCAAGAGATGGAACAACAATAAAACAAAACCCCCAAGGAGAAATCCAAGGGGGTTAATTATTACTTTTTCTTCTTAGCTGTCTTAGCTGCTTGCTTGAAGGCTTTGTCTGTAGGAGCACCCTTTGATCCAGCCTTTCTCATCTTCTCTCCACTGCCTTCCGCAATACGTTTACGTTTAGCATGGATATTAGCATATAATCCTTTAGCCATTATTTTTTCTTAGCCTTCTTCTTAGCCTTACGAGCTACGTCAAGTGCAATAGCTACGGCTTGCTTCTGTGGTTTACCAGCCTTCATCTCAGTCTTGATATTCTGGCTGACGGTCTTCTTACTGTAACCTTTTTTAAGTGGCATCACAAGTATCCTTTATAATGTAGAGCAGCTACAGTTAGTACTACCATAATAATAAAAATAACAACACCCACTGCAGCTAACTCCAACTGTTCTCTTAACTCTTCAGCTTCTTTTCTTTCTTTTCTTTCTCGTTCTTTTCTTTCTTGAGCAATCTCTCTACGTATTTTTAGTAGATCCTGATATGCTGAGTAACCTCTTTGAGATATGATAATTTCTCTTAGGGCTGCTTCTGCCTCAATAGCCTGTTGCTTTTTCATCCAAGTGTCAAGGGCTTCTTCATTGGAGCTTGAAAAGATGCTATCCTTTTTCTTCTGATGTTCTTTCTTTGCATTGTCTACAGAATCAAAGAAACTAGATATATCTTTAGACATAGAGACTAGTGTTTTTCCTGCACTAATACCAGTCTTAATCATGGCTAGTGCTGATAGTGGATCTACCACTTTACTTTATCGGCCCAGTATGCTGCAGACATCTTACCCTTCTTGATGTTCTTAGCATGACGAGCCTTAAATGCTTTGTTACGGGCTGATCCCTTAGGACTACCCTTGACACCCTGTTGACCAAACCGAATGATCTTCTCTTTACCACCTTCACAAGCCTTAACAACATGAGACTTAGTAGGGTGACTAGGAGTAGTCTTCGGTGAGTTACATTTCATTTTCGCCTTATTAAGTCTCTCAGCCATCGGCTTATTCCTCTCCCTATTTCCTGTGGTGATGGTGCTAACCAACCTAGTATTAGCAATATCAATAACAGAGGATCTATCTCAGTATTGTTTGTAGTACTCTGGTCAACAGTATCTATTGGGCCTTCTGCCTTGACCTCTGGTTTGTTGTAAGTTGTTACACCTACGTTCTGATTGTTCTCTTTACCTATCTGAGTGTTGGCTGCTACGTTAGGGCCACCACCGCCCATAAGGAATGATGGTATATTACTACAACTAGAGACTAGCAGTATGATTAATAACCATCTCATTTATAACTCATGGAAGTATTGTTACTGTGATCGGAGGAGGAGTTTGAAAAGGAACCACCTGCACTCTTTCCATTGACGTAGATGCCATAGAACCCAGCACCAGCCCCAACAATAACAGAAACAAAACCAGCCTGTGCATTGCTTGGGTCTTCCAGTCCCATGAACCATTCGGTTGTACGGTAGAAGGCAAACCCATACAGAGTTATAATCATCCTAGGCCAGATACGCCACTTATCTAACCACTCAGGTGTCATTTGGGGTACTTTTCCCAGTTAAGTTGGAAGTGTGGCCCATCAGGAAACTTAGCCCAGTCACCACCCCACTCCATAGCAACACCTTGTTCCTTTGCTGCCTGTTTCATAGCTGCTGCAATCTTGTGGTACAAAGGCCAATCCCAACGGACTGACCCATCTACATATGCACCCAAGTCTACAGCATGTCCTGTCAGGTGACGACTACGCATTGTAGTAGATGCACCCTTAGCTAACAGTTCTGCCTGTCGTTTCTCAGAACGGATACCCTCAAGGACTGTAAAGTCTACTTCAGAGATTTCAATGGCACGTTTAACTACTGCGACAAGATCGGGGTGTACACCCTTTAGTCGTTGCTTGCTACGTAATCCTAGTTTATATCCCATGTTACTGTCCTAAAAATTCTACAATACGTTGCTTCTCTTCTTCACTAGCACCAGTCAAGCTATCTAGTAGAGCCTGTACTTCAGGGGATACTGCAGTTTCTTGTGCAGTAGGCTGTGGTGTTGTTGCAGCCTCCTGAGTAGGTTGTTCCTGAGGTTGTTCTTCTACAGGAGCAGCACCGATAGTCTGATCACCTACCTGAATTGGTGCAGTGAAGGCATTAAGTGGCTGTGTAGGAGCTACAGGTGCTGGCATAAAGGATGGATCTGTAGCTGCACGATAGATGTTCTGTGTAAGACCTGCCTCAGTACCTACATTTGTAGAACCTGCAGGACGACGATAGCCTAGTAGACGATCTGCACTGTATGACTTAACAGATACTTCATCACCCTGATTACCACCAAGGATAAGAATGTTACCCTGAGCATCAAAGCCTTTGAAGAAACCTACATGACCAAGGTTAGGATCTGTACCACGAGACAGGACTACAACATCCCCTAGCTGTGGTGTAGTAACTTCTTCACCCCAGTTCAGGAAGCTACGAGCATTAAGAGCACCTGTACCGTCTAGACCAGTCTTAGATAGTGTAGCATTAACGAAGGCTGCACACCATGCGGTCTGTGATGGATCAATGTTTACACCACCCTCAGCTAGGTACTGTGATACCAAAGCTCTCTGTTTATTCTCGTTAAGCCCTAGAGCACTCTCTGCAGTACGGATAAGATCTGTAGAGGTCTGACCTGTCAGTGTCTCGACAGTCAACTCAGGTGCAGCTTGCTGTGGCATATCAGGTGTTAGCATACGAACTGTGTCCTGAATGACAGTCATAGCATTACGACGATCATATGCTGAGGATAGACCCTGTGGATTGAACCCTAATCCCTCAGGAAGAGGAACCATACCCTGTGCTAGAAGCTCAGTGTTACCACCATAAGTCTTACCGACCCAAGATAGGAAACGATCAGCTTGTTCCTCAGTGAAGCCACCCTTCTGCATGATGCTTTCACGGGTAATGACGTACTTGCTACCATCCCATACTGCACCCAAGCCCTGCTCGATAGCACCTACGTTACGTTGCTGACGAGCAAGCTCAGTGTTCAAGCCTGAGATAATGTAGCTACGTACAACTGCTGCACCCTCAGGATCTACAGCCTCTAGTGCAGTTACATTACGTAGGAATTGTGGGTTAGCCACAAGTTGCTTAATAAAGTCAGAGGATAGGAACTGGTCATTCTCCATAGACATCATGACTGCACCAATACCTGCAGCATTTTCTACGAATTGTTGACGACCTTCAGGACGTTGAATAGCATTAGGGTCTATCAGGGCAGCTAATTGACCAGATGCCTTAAGGCCATCGTAGTACTGTTGTGGTGATAGACCTTGTATTTTAGACTGAACAGTTGGGGGTAGCTCAGTAATAGTAATTACGCCACCATCCTGTTGCCCAGTAGACTGGCCTAACAGATGTGAGAATAGCTGTGGCTGAGTAATGTTTAGGTTAATAGACTTACCTGCTTCCATGATGAATGTTTCTACATTACCACCCATTAGGTTAGTCAATGACGATGGATCTTTAATAGCTGTCATTGCTGACAACAGAGATGTAACATCACCACCACCCTCTTGGATCAGAGAGTTAGCCATTGCTGTAGTAATCTCTTCAAACAATACGTCAGAGCTAGATGCCTTCTGTAGGTTAGTCAACATACTATCAATGTTATTAATCTTATCCTGAGTTGACTTCCACTGTTCATCAGCCACACCAGATGGACGAGAGATATTAACCTTTAGCTGTGACCATGAAGCCTGTAAGTTAGCTAAAGCCTGTGGTCCTACACGTCCACCACCCTGAACAGTAGACACAAGAGAACCTAGGTTAGCACTTAGGAAAGTATCAATAGCTTTGCCATACGCAGCCTCAGTTTCTACAGACCAAGCATATCCTGCTTCAGCCTTAGAACGAGCAATAACATCTGCAGATGCCTGTAGTGTAGCCTTCTGTCCGATAGCATACTCAATACGTTGCTCATCTGTAGAATCCTTAGGCAGCATAGCAAAGGATGCAATGTAAGAAGCCTGTACCTGAGGATCTTGTAGTGCTTGCTCACGCATAAAGGATTCATTGTCTCGACCATATCCAGCCCAAGGACGACCTGTGGTAGCTGTGTAGACATTCTGGTAGTCAGCATCAAACTCAACACCCTGTAGTGCAAAGTTCTTAGCTAGTTGACGTTCAGCAATAAGTGCTGCAGCCTCACCCTTCTGGTCACGTAGAGCCTGAATACGTTCTAACCCCTGTTGGAATACACTTAAGTTAGGATCAATAGATGATGACCGTTTGGTTGCAGCTTGTGCATCAGCAGCCAGCTTTGCACCGTAGTCCTTAACAAAGAACTCACCTAATCCTGCTAGTGCTGCAAGAGCAGATGGTTGTTCAACAGCTTGTAGGGGACGTTCAAAGGCGACATCACCTTGAAATTTAGGGGCGAATAGATCAGCCATTATTCTGTACCTTTCAGGATGGATCTTGTAGCCTGTAGAGCATACAACTTATCTTGTTCAATCAAATTAGTTTGGATCTTCTGCCAATTTCTCTCTAGTGCAGTACGAGTAGAACGACGAAGTGATGCAGTCTGTGAGGCTGAGAAACCTGAGAAGCTAATACGTTCATGCAATTCCTTCATGAGTTGTATTGCTCTGTCTACATCAGCACGGTCACCCTCCATCAAGTTAAAGATACGTTCAGCATCACGATTAACTTCTTTACGGAAGTCTGAGAACTTACGTCCACTGTTGTAGATGTCACTCATACGGCTGTAGTTCTCTACTACTTCGAGAGGAGTGAAACCTGTAAGGGCAACAATGCCATCACCTATGGACATTTCAGCATCTAGCTCAATACCATTCTTACTACGATACACACCATTGTTGAAGATACCAATAGACTTAGCAATGTTGTCTAGACCAGATGGTTGACGTAGGATCTTAACTGCATCATCAGTCAGTGTAGCTGTGTGTCCATGGATCAACGATGATGCTGCATCCATAAAGGCTGTAAATACACCACCAGCAATCTCACCAGATGGACCACCCAGTGCTGTAATGGTAGCCTCTTCAAAGATCTTCTTATAGGTATCTGTGATAGCACCAATAGGAGCAAGACGTTGACCTAAGCCAATCTCTACATCGAATGGAAGTGAAGCTATCAGTCCATCTAGGAAGCCATACTTCAGTGCAATATATAGGCTACTATCTGGGCTGATACCCATCTTCTCACCGATATAGTCTGCAGCAGATGTAAGACCGAAGCCTGTCAAGCCATACATAGGAACCAATACAGCAAACAAACGAGCACGTTCAGCTACGGTGAAGTTACGTCCTACTACAATATTCTCCATGGCACGTAGTGAGTACGACAACCACTGAGTTGGTACCCGCATGAACCCTGACTGTACTTTACCACGAGACAGAGAGGACATGTTAAATGTCAGGTCTTGTTCACGACGAGTGATCCACAGACGGGCTTCATCTGACAGTGCAGAGACATTAGGGAACTTAGCCTTAAACTCAAAGAAGGCTGTGTTGATTGCAGTCAAACGGGATAGACGTTCACCCTGCTTAAACGGGTACAAGCCTAGGTCTAAACCTTTACCTGCAAGTTTAGATATGTTGTAACCTGTAGCACTCAAAGCTGAGTACCGCATGTTCTCACCATTCCAACCTGAGATACCAAAGCCTACACCTGTGCCATCCTCGATAGCATCCCCATCTACAACAGCACGACCAGATGTACGAATAAACTCTACTAACTCACCAGCATCCTTCTCAGATATACCTGCAGCCTTAGCTAGACGTTTACGTGCTAGGTCAGCCATCTCAGGTGTTGTAGCACGTAGAGCAGCACGGATAGGCACAGTCATTGCTGCACCCTTAAAGCCATGCACTGGGCTAATTGCCATTACTGTAGTAGCATGGAAACCTTGCATCAGGAACTGAGAGATGTTACCGAAACCAAAGGCTGACTGGAAACCAATCTTCAACAAACCATTTGATGGATCACCTAGGTTAAGTTGCTTTCCTGTCTTATCGAATACAAACTCAGCAATGGCCTGACCCTGACGTTCCATGAACAGGGATGCCTCGTCCTTCATGTTTAGACGACGAAGTGTAATGTCACGTAGTTCAGCCATACGACGAGAGAACTCGTCAGTCCCACTGATCTCAGCACGACGGAACAAAGTCTCATAGTCATTAGGTGACACACCATCAGGGAACCAACTACGGCCCATCTGTTGTGCCTTCTTAACCCAGCCAACCATAGCATTACGAGCATAGGCTCGGTTGCTGTAGGTGAACACTGAGTTACCCATTTGAGCTAGGACTGAGTTAATAGGATCTTCGTTATATGCTCGTCCACCACCGAAGTCCATAAGCACTCGGTCATTCCTACGCATGTCAGCATTGACATATTCATCAGCCCTCATGCCAGTGAATACATCAGAACCTGCTACCTCACCTGACAGGATGTCATCGTTACGTCCCTTGTAGGCAATGTTACCACGAGTTAGATCCCAGCCCTCATCTGTAGCTAGTTTCTGTAGATCCTCAAAGTTCTGGATAGATGGGTTCCAGTCGTTGTTAGCACGAATGACATCATCAATAGCATTGTCACCATCAATGATTGCACGTTGGATACGAGATAGTTGAGATACTGCAGTCTTAGCTTGTTTCTCAGAGAACGTACCCATCAGAGCCTTAAGACGTTTGTCACCTAGTACAACAAAGTAATTAAGGTTAGGGTTAGAACGAGAACCACCTACGTTGTAACCCATTACATCTGTAGGCTCAATGACACGAACAGTCTTTGGTGCTACAACAAACTCCTGACCATCGGCAGTAGGCTTGTCTAGTTTCCAGATAGGAATATCATCAGACTCTAAGTCTTTAATTCGGATCTTGCCGCCTAGTTCAGCATCATACAAACGAGCATCTGCAGGTACATCAGAACGACGAACCTTCTTGGCAGGTGCAAAGTAGTTATCAAATACTTCTACTGAGTTCTGGTAGCCCTTCTCAATGTAACGATTGAGCATGGCTGTAGTCTTCAGTAGGTAATCAGCCTCTTCGATTGTAGCCAATGCCTCATACGCCTCAAGAGCCTTGGGGCTAGGGGCTTCACCACGGGGATGTAGTTGCTGATACTTAACTGCAAACTCACCCTCAGTATAACGAGTACGTAGGGCTGCATCCTTACCGTCACGTAGCTCTGTGTACACAGCCTGTAGAGTAAACCGTTCCTGTGCATTAAGACGTTGTAGTGACTTAGTGTAAGGATCAATTACTTCCTTGACTGCAGCACGAGAACTCTCAGCCATCTGGGATAGTGTAGCAAGACGTTGGTTATCACGAAGTGCAGAAGAGGCCATGATCTCATTGTTCATGATACGGCCAATAGTATTACGAACAATACCTGCCTCAATGCCTAGCTTCTCATCTAGAGCCTTAGGCAGACCACTGACATTAACACGTTCAGCAATGTCGATAACGTAACCCTTGGATAGATCGTTAGGATCTACAGGTACTACCTCAGCCTTCTGGACTTTCTCACTGATGTCATCAGCTAGTTTCTGTACACCCTGTGGGATACCACCGTCAGGTAGGGGTTTGAATGGGGTACCGTCTAGTGCCTTACCAAAACGAATGGTTGCTACAAAGTTACCTAAGCCTTCATCTACAACTTTGTAGTCAAAGACTGGGTTACTAACTTTCTTAACGTACTTGTCAGCAATATCCTTAGCTGCAATCTTAACTGCCTCAGGGTCTGCAATGCGACCAAATGCACCCTTCTGCCACAGATCGTCGATACCCTTAATGATCTCATTCTCTGAGAACTTCTCAACAAACTTAGCTGCAGAGGGACGGACAGGCTGTGGGGCTAGGTCTAAGTTAGAAGGAGCTACGTTACCTAAGACCTCAGGGTCTGGGCTACGAGTAAGGATATTCTCTGCAGCCTCACTAGCTGCCTCAGATCCTCTGATAGCACCTACACGACCAATAGCTGTAGAAGACTTCATTGATGTTTTAGCTACAGCCTTAATACCTACACCAGCTAGTTCACCTACACCGATAAGGTCAACTGCAGACAGGACTTGATTTAGACCCTTGTTAGGATCAAAGCCCATACCTAAGACTTCTGTAGTCAAGTCCTCTAAGGCACCAATAGTATTCTCAGCAAGTAGACCTTCTTTTGCTACACCATCAGCAAAGGCTTCAAACCATACACGGAAGTCTTTAGGTGACTTAGTAGCTGCAGCAGTTAGGATCTCACGGCTCTGTGCCTCAGTCTTACCTGTAATAGCTTCGTATGTACCAACAGGTGATACATCACGAAGGAAACGATCTACAGAATTAAGTGTCTTCTCGAATGGGCCTTGACGTGCAGCTAGATCAAATTTACGGGCTGAGATAATCTCTTGAGCAATCTGATAGTTTGTAGAGACACGAGCATCTACAGCAGAGAAGTCATAGTTGTTTAGACCTAGTGCTTGTTCGATCATGAAGTCAGGGTTACTAGAGAACTCATTACCCTTCATGCCAACATCTGCAGCCTCAGCCGTTAGCTGTTCTACAGTCTTACCCTGCTGATAACCACGTTGGAATACTTGATAGTATGGATTACTATCCTCATTACGTACTGCAGCCTTAGCTTGTTCAGTATCTAATTCTTCCCCAGTAACTGCTACAATATCTTCTGTACGAGTAGTCCTTTTCTCACGCAAGTTAAATTGTTCATCCAAAGACTGGATGTTGATGTTCATACCAAGAGGAAGATTATTAGCCATGATGGTTATCCGATACCCTTCAACAAGGCTGAGGCATTAGGAGCACCTGCCCCCTGTGCCTGTGGTAATAGAGTTTGGAAGCCACCAGAAGCAGAGAAAATACTTGCACCCAAACCAGCTATAGCACCTGCAGTCTGAGCACGAGCACCATAATTTACAGCCTGTTGGCTTAGATCAGTGATACGTTGTGAGATACCTGACATCTGTGTAGAATAACCTAGAGCCTCACCTGTCTGTGACATTAGAGAGGCAGCACCACCAGCCAAGGCTGAACCACCTGTAACACCCATACCAAGTGCTGCAGCCTGTTGTTGTGACCTTTGAATTTGAGCCTGACGAATAGCTGCACGTTGACTACGGCGAACCTGTAGTTGCTGCTGACGTTGTTGCTCTGCTAAAGATGCACGTTGAGCACTAGCTGCCCTTTGTTGAGCATTGATTGAAGCTACTGTCCCTACAACTGCTGCTGTTGCACCAATAACGGCTGCACCTGCTAGAGCACCTCCACCTACTAGAGCACCTACTGCTGTAAATACTGCCATATTATAGTTCCTTTACGTATGCTGTTTCGACAGGTGTAAAACCTTTTCTCCTAAAGAGAACACCAACCCGACTTCCTAATAATTCATCTAGTGTAGAAAGTCTTGCAAAACTACAATTATTTTGTTTGGACCAATCCACATAATCATCAATTAACTTGTGAGATACTTTACCATTACGATGCTCAG
>Ga0070753_1001567_pt1 | contig 12711 bp, 16 predicted proteins | sample VirMetDEL_Aug_31_FD_77441 | JGI IMG/M metagenome (GOLD analysis project Ga0070753, IMG submission 77441) | Aqueous microbial communities from the Delaware River and Bay under freshwater to marine salinity gradient to study organic matter... | ecosystem: Environmental > Aquatic > Marine > Coastal... | reverse complement strand
TCAGCCAGGGCATCGTTATATGCCTGAATTGCCGCCGCATTCTTATTGTAAATCTCGGCTTCGTAGTTCGTTGCGTGAATGTTATTGACGCCCAACTGAACAAGATCCGCCGCCGTCTCATCGGCTAGGCTATTACCGCCGTCGCCGCCACCCGCAGGGTTGTTCTTGGCAGCACGCAAATCCTCAATACGCGCAATAAGGGTTTCCAACGCTGTAATTTCCGCGTTGATGCTCTCGATCAGGCCATCTTTATTGACCGGCCTTCTGCCGCCAATCTTGAAGTCACCGCTCTCTACACTAGATAAACGAGCGCGTTGCCTTGCCAGTTCCTCGCGTGCCCGGCGCATGGCGATATCGGGGTCTTGTGACTCCAGCGCACACAAACGTGCCCGGATAGCCCTTGCCCTACGAGCATCAGGATTCTCGCGCCCACCTGTGCCTTGTGGGTTCAGTGTTTTAAGCTCAGCCCGCAGTGCAGCGGCTTCTGCTCGCGCATCCTTCAATGCGCCACCAAACAGGAAGACAGGCTCTGAATCACTGAACGCCGCAGCAATGCCATTTGTGATGTCCGTCAGAACACCCAATAGGTCCGAAGCAACAGGGAGAAGCTGCTCACCAATAGCCACGGCTGCATTCTCAGCCGCTGCGTCCAGCCCCTTCATCTTGTTTGCGAAGCTATCTGATGTCTTGGCCGCGTCCCCCTGGGCATCCTTCGTTCCCTTGAGGATAATGTTATATCGGGCCATCACCTTCTGTTGCTCGCTGGCATCCTTGGCCGCAACACGGAGGCCCATGTTCATCAATTCCTGGTCGAGCGCCGCCTGCGTAATGACCACGCCATACTTCCGCATGGTTTCATGGTTGCCCACCAGAGCAGACTGGAAATCACGAATTGCCTCGTCATCCGCCTGATCGTTAAAGCTGGCCACATCAACAGCCAGCTCCACCATCTGCTTGGACAGGGAGGCCGCTTCATCACGGGCCAGGCCCATCGGCACGAAGGTGTCTTGCAGTGTGGCTGCATATCCCTTCAGGTCATAAACGGAGCGATTAACAGACTCCGCATGTTCTTGTGCCCACGCGTCAACGTCCTTCGCTAAACCCCGGAACACAGTGTTGAACTTGGATTCCATCTCCTCAACGCGGGAGGCGGCATCCGTTGTCCACTTTAGGAAACCAGTCGTACCCCGTGTAACCAGGGCAGCGCCAAGGGCCACACCCATGCGCTTGAAATGACGGCTGATCTGCTCTGTATTCTTCTCAGCTCGCTTGTTGAACTTCGATAGTTCCTTGTCACCCCGCTTCATCTCACGGCGCAACTTTTCCGTGGAGGCGTCAATAACAACTAGCAGTTCTTCAAGTTCTGTTGCCATCAGTCTGCCTTGTAGTCGGGGAATTTATCCATGATTGCCTCGATGCCTTCCTTGGAAGGCAGGTCAGGCTTGGTGCGGGGGGTGTTGGCACGCTCAAAGCCAATGATCGCGGCATTGAGTTCGTGAGGGGTTGCGGCCCAAAACGTAGAAGGCGACCAGCCAAGGCCGCCTAATGCGCTTTCCATCAGTTTCTGGAAGGGGTACTCTTTGAGTTGCTGGCCGCTTTCTGCTTTCCCGGCGACTTGCCGCCCGTCAGGCCGTTCATCACCAGATCACTCACAACGCCCATAAGGTCGATCATGCCCAATTCGGCCATCATCTGACCCAGTTCGTCGTCGTCTGGCAGGTCATCATTGGCTGCTTTTAGGGCCAAAGTGGTAACGATGCACAGATCACGGAACTTGAACTGCTGGCTAACCAGCGCTTCAGGAATGCTGACAAGTGGCATATCAAGGGCATCCTCGATCTGGCACAAGACATCAAAGGTTGGGCGCAGGGCATATGCCTTGCCACCCAACTTGATTGATGATTCTCCCCTTTTCCCGTTCGCCATATTACGACGCAGCTACATAAGCTACGCCACCGGACGAACCCAGCGTGAAGGAGAACTCCTCGACGCCTTCATTCTCACCTGTGACTTCGATGCTGTTCATCTGGAACGCACCTTCAAACCGGTCGCCATGGCCGGAAATCAACTGGTAATGGTCAATCGTGCCATCAAGCGCATTGCTCAGCAGCGTGGCCTTAGTGGCTGCGTTCACGAAGATGCCGCCGCCCGTCATGGACATTGACTTGAGAGAAATACCGTCAAGCATGCGCCGGAAACCTTGATCATCCTTGGTGGAGACATCGACTTCGGTGTTGTCAATTGAAAGGCTCGTGCTTTTGAGGCCCGCCAACTGCGTGGTGGCCGTGACCTTCTTGATCACGCAACTGTCTGCCGCATTAGCAGTCAGCGTGACTGCCGAACCGCCTTCTGTAAGCGAGACCTGGAAGTCATCACTTGCTGTGCTGACCACATAATAGATGCGCCCTTCTTCAAGACCGCCTGGGGCGGTGCCTTCAGAGAAGACAATCTGGTCATTGTCTGTATATGGGTTGGATGATACCGTGATCAAATCGGTTGCGGACGTGACGGTAAAGGCATTGCCTGCCTCAGTCGTCACAGACTTGATCACGAACTCGCGACCTGCTTCTGCCGTCATAATACTCTCCTAGTCGGCTTGGGTTAATACGCGGATGCGTGTGGCCCCGTGGTAAACCTCGGGATCTTCTGGGTCTTGCATGTCTTCTTCGAAGATCACGCGGGTGTTGATAGCCGTGTGGCCATCAAGGGTTAGTGTCTGGTGGTGCAGCGCCGTGCGGACTTGCTCCATCAGGTCAAGGCACGGCTTTGACCCCGCCCCGCTCGTCCATGAATGGATGGTCAGGGTGATATCCTTGCCGTCTGTTGTCTTGGTGTCGTATGGGGCCGATGTCTTGGCCCCGAGTTCCACATAGGGATAGCCCGTGCCCTGCGGCACATGGTCGTGCACAGGGGTCGGTGTACAGACCGCCTTCAATGCTGCGAGTACCGCCTTGAGAACGGCAGCCTCGGCACTAGCCACCTAGAGCCACCTTTGTCAGTGTGGCGTCAATTTCTTTCTTCAGCTTCACCTTGGCCTTGGGCCGCACCACTTCAAAGGCTGGGGTCAGGAAGGGCTGCGCGGGCATCTTGGATGTGCCCAGTTCAATGAACTTCCCGTAATACGCTTTCCTCTTCGCGGCCTTGGTTCGCACACCCACCTTGGCAGACATGCCGTCCCGCGATACCTGCCGGGTCAGCTTTTTCTTCAGGGTGCCTGTATCAACCGGCACACGGGACTTGGCCTCGGCCAGTATCTCGTCTGCAACCTCGGTCATGGCATCCTTGATGCCCTGCCGTGCCTCTGGCTCCAGGCGCTTGATCTTCTTTCGGAGGCTCGACATGCGGGCATAACCCCGCGCTCGCCCTCTGCTTTTCTTAGCCATTAGGCCTTAACTCCGAGACGTTCATTTCAAGCCACCGCCTGCGCCCGTCCGGGTCTACAGGGGGTTCCGTTACTTCAAGGGTCTTGCTGCCCCACAACAGAGTGGTAGAGGCGGTTACGTCGGTTCTGTAGCGCATTGTCAGACGCCATCTTGCCTCTGTCTGCATCTGGGCCGCCCGAAGGCGCTCCGACCCTCGGAGAGGTAAAATACGGGCCGATACGGTATCGCCCGCGACAACTGTTTCCGTCCATTCGCCGTAGTCGTCCTCAACGCGGCTGATTGACTGGATCGTCACACGCTCTCGCATCTCCCCGATCCGCATCAGTGGACCTTGTACTTGGCAAAGATGGCCTCAAGGGAGAACGGCACCTTGGCAACTGTTGTGCCGGTAATGATCGGCTCGCGGGTCTCGTGCCAGTGCGCCACCAAATGAAGCAGGCCCACCTGCAAATCACGGGGGATGTCGTTCCAACTGGAACCAAACCCGGCCACAAAGCGCACCCTTACAGCATTTGCCTCCGTTCTCAACGTAGGCCATGACACACCATAGGCACGGTCAACACGCCCCGGCGCAACATCACTAATCAGCGTGTACTGATCAGCGGCCAAAGTCTGCTCATCGCCCGCCGTGTCGATGTATTTCACCGATGTTACAGATTGCACCTTTGACCGTGGCAGCCGAAGACAATGGTCAACAGGCCATGCGTCCCAAGTGGCGTCATACGTCTCATTCAGCAGGCTACGGCCTGTTGTGCCATGCTCGCCAAAATACTGCCCCGCCGCTGCGTCAATCAGCGTGGTCAGCAGGGCATCATCGTCCGTGCTGTCAATCCGAAGGTGAGCCTTGGCCTGATCTAACAACAGGGGCGCTACAGATGCTGGGGTTACAAGCGACAAGCCCATTAGATCACCATAATCTCCAGTTCCTGCACATCCGTGCGGCCCTGGTTGGTTGCAATCGTGTTCTTCACCAGATAGCGATTACCTCTCGTCCCTGCTGACAGCCAGACCGTCGCAATACCGCTGGCCTCGCTATCGCTGTCGATGGTCAACTCACCCGTAGGCTCTACCGCCACCGCACTGGTGTCTATTGTCTCGCCGGACTGGAGGTATGAATCCGTCCAGTCGAAGGAGAAATCCAAGACTTCACCCGGCAGCTTTACCCGCAACGGCATTAAACAGACGCCGCCGTCAGGGTCACTGTTACGTTGAGCGTATCCCCCGACTGAGCCGAGCGATCACCCGCTGAAAAGGCCACCGCGCCAATCAATGTACCTGTCGTGCCGCTCTTGGTGCTGTTCGTTGTCAGGAATGCCCCGCCCACCGTTACCGTGGCATTGATAGCAAAGGATGCCTTGGAGGCTGAGTTATCAACACTCTGACTAGCCACCGTGCCCAGCGTTAGCGCCTCGCGGGTTGCTTCGTCATAGTCGTCAACCTCTGCCCACCCCGCATGGGAGGACATAGTGTCGCCAGCAGCAACCGTAGGCGTGCCGTCTGTCAGGCCAACATAGAATGCGCCTGTGTAAGAAGACCCCTTGTAGAACTTGTCCAGCAGCTCATCGAGTCCCTCATTAACCATCAGGTTATTGACAGTCTCACGCCAGCGGACAGTGCCGTCCGGCTTGATACATTCGACTTCATATGTGTTCACAAAGGATGCCCCGGCGCGGAGACCGCCCCGGTCACTTGCAATCTGTTTCATACTTGCCTCTAAACTTTAGGGTTGATGTTGCCTGCTCGCGCATCAACAACGATTGATCTCGCCTGTCGTGTCACCGTCAGGGTTGCCCCCCGCGCTGCCACCGTTACAGTGCGTCCGGGTTGCAGGCCGGGGGTCATCACCGCCGCAATGGCCGCGCCAAGGTTCCCGGCTACAATTAGTTGTTCCTGCATCGCCATCTGCGATTGCAGGCCGAGTGCCGACTGTGCATTCACGGTCAGCATCACGTTCATGTTCAGGTTGACAGCCAAGGACTGCAATGCCTGTGTGTTCAGGTTCAGCGCTGCCTCAAAGACCACTGCGCCAATCGCCGCATAGCCGGTTGTCGCCGCAACAGAAGCCTGCAGCTCATAGGTCAGGCTTGCTGAATTGGTAACCCCTGGGCTTGCCAGCAGGCCAATGCTCTCATCATACAGAAGGCCGCCTGCAGTCTGTAGCGAGCCGTCGGCCCCTACCGTGACGCCTTGCTGCATCACCATCCGTGCAAGGCTCGTCAGGTCGCCATTTACGCCTATATCAGCACCCGCGCCCATTGCCATGCTCGAACCGTTCGTCAGGTCGCCATTTACGCCTATATCAGCGCCCGCGCCCATTGCCATGCGGGCACCGTTGGTCAGGGCCGCTGACATGCCGCCCGTAATCGCGGCATCGAAGACAAAGGCCGCCGTGTTGGTCACACCGGCATCAAGGTCGAACCCAGTAGATTCTTCGTATGTTGTGGCGGCTGATGGCACCAACACCCAGCCCAGATAATGGAAGTTTGACCCGCCCGCCTGCGTGGCGAAGTTGTGGTTCACGCCATCTGACGCCCAACTGTCAAAAGTGGCTCGTATCCAAATAGCAGATAGGCGCGGGTTAAATATGTTCGGCACGCCCAAGGACAACGTCTGCGCGTTTGACCCCGTGGCCGTTGTGCTAACGCCATCATCCATACCGCCACCGACATTGTAATCGTTCGTGCCGTCTGTCGCAGAATAGTGCAGAGTGCCGCTGTCGTTGTTGTCCCTTACCCCTGAATTGCTTCGCGAGCCATTGCCCGATAGCATCTCAAGGACAGGCGTCCCCGTGCCGCCAAAGTCTGCCCCATAATCAAATTTATTAACGCCGGTTGTCGTGTAGTTGTTGTTGTCGAGTGGCTCAAGGCGCACATCGCAACCACTGGCCCACTCAAACGCGATATACCCAACCTTGTCGCTGTTGGAGACATCACTGGTCGTGGTAAACCCGCTACTGTCCCAGCCACCAACCGTCATGTTGTAATCAAAACCCGTGGAGCCGGTGTCCGTCATCTTCGAAATAACGCAGGCTTCTTCCCACACCGCCGATGTCTGGACGCTGCTCAAGCCATCCCGGCCCAAAAGCGACCACCCCAAATTATCCGATGTCGAATTGGTAAAAACACTGTTATCCAGCGCCATGCCAAACATCGCGCTGAAGTTGCTCTCAACCGTGCCATTGGCAATAGCCGTGCCTATCGCGCCCACAATTACATGGTTCGCAGCAAAACCTGGTGCCGTTACGTCCTCGTCGGTGCCACAAATGCCAACGTGGACATTCTTTAGGTCACTCCCGCCAAGCAATATGCATAAACCCTGGAATCCGCTAGGCGAAGCGTCCGTCCAGTCAATCCGAACACCATCCGTCACCCAACTGTCAAAGCTGGCCTTGTAATCCTGCGCCCCGCTGCCATCAACGCCACGCAATACAGCGTCCGTATACGCCGCCTTGTAATCATCCGTCGTCGTGACGCCATGGTCTGACCGCGCCAACATGTAAAATTCGTTGGTGCCGTCCGTGAAACCCACCGTATGGTGAAAAGGGGCAGAGGGAAAGTTAGAGGCCGTTGTCTTGTGCGTCATAAAAAACAGAGCCGCTTTGGGCTGCCCACCACCCATATCACCCGTAATATCCTGCGTGCCCGTGCTGGTCTTCGCAGAGAAGTTCACAACCGAGGCATAAAGGCTCATAAATCAAAAACCGCTGGTTACTGATGTAAGCCTCGTAAAGAACGTGGTGGCGTCGTCCATATTGAACTTGCCGCTTTCGGCCAAGTACATGGCGTTCTTCGCAACCCGCAGGAACTGTTGTTTGTCCGTCGCATTGGCGTACATCTGCTTAAACTGCACCCACTCCGGGTCGGCAGGAACTAAGTCGAACTCCGCCTCAATGGCGGATACGCTGGGGGTGCCGCCGTTAAGCAAATACATCTCCAACGCCGCACCAAAGGCATGGATTCCAATTTTCTCAGAACCCCTCCCGCCAACAAGGCCGTCGTGAAAGCTCATCTACAGACTCCCGCTCCGAATAAAGAAAGGGCGGCCAGAAATGACCGCCCCTCTCCTGATCTTAGGATACGCCAAACTTCAGAAGCTTGATGCATTCGCTGTTGATCGTCTTACCGCCTACACGCTTGGTGGTGTAGAAGTGGACATAAGGCTTGTTGGTGAACGGATCACGCAACACGCGGGTGCCAATGCGGTCAACAATCAGATAACCACGCCGGAAGTTGCCGAAGGCAATGGACAGGCTGTCAGACGCAATTTCTGGCATGTCCTCAGCCTCAGCCACATTGTAGCCAAGGATGGTTGCAGGCTGGCCATCAGCCAGACCCGGACGCCACAGGTAGTTACCGTCGCCGTCCTTCAGCTTGCGAACAGAGGCCAGCGTCAGGTTAGACATCATCCATGTTGCACCAGTCCGGTAGCCAGAGCGCAGGTCGTGCACAAGATCAATCAGGGCGTCAGCTTCATTGGAAGCTGCCCAATCACCATCTACGCCTGTGGCCCGATACTGAATCTGACCAAAGGCACGAGTGCCGTCTGCCGTGGTTGCTACAGTTTCGTTAAGGAAACCCTTGGGCTGGGCCGTACCAGTACCGCTAATGAAGGCAGCGTTTTCCGCACGGTCAACCTCTTCGGCCACTTCAGAAGCCAACCAGGCTTCCGCGTCGAACATGGCATCATCCAGCATGGTCTGCGTTGCGGCAGGGTTTGCATAGACTTCACCAATCGGTGGGACAACTTCTGAAAGCTGTGAAGTGTTGGTCTCAGAGCGCGATGCGGTCTCACCAACCCAGCCCGATGCAATACCACCAACATTAACCAGCTTCTTGTAGTCACTGGTGCCCACCGTTACCTGACCGGCAACAGCACGCATTGGCGAGATATCAACCAGCAGCTTCTCGATCATGGTGTCGACCTGCTCAGGCACAGCGTACCCGCCGTCTGCATCAGTGCCAACGCTCAAAGCCTTGCGCTCAAGGTCTTTCAGGTTTTCTTCGGCACCCTTGCGCATGAACTTGTCGAAAGCGGCCTTGTGTTCCACCTGTTCAGCAGTCATGGCCTTTTCGCCGTCCTGCGATACGGGTCGGTTCAGAGCAGCTTCGAGATCAGCCATCTTGGATTCAAGAGCCTTGGCTTCGTCGTCCTTCTTTGCGATTGCGTCCGCAGCGTCCTTGGCCTGCTTTTCAGCAGCCGTGATGGCGTCGTTCATCTTGTCGAGCGCCTTAGCGTCCAACGGGTCAACGTCACCAAACTTTTTCAGGATTTCGTCATTCTTCTCTTGGAAGTCATGCACCGTCTTGTGGATGGCATCCATTTTTGTCTTCAGATCTTGTACTTCTGACATGATTAACTCCTTGTTTTAAGGGTATTTTCGATTTCAATGATCATGGACTTGATGTCGTCCATGTCGCTCATGTCAGACTCACTCTGACCCTGCTCTTTAAGGTGCAGTATCCTCGCAAGCCTGGCGGTTGCCGCCTTGGATTGCTGGTTAGAAAGGCCGCATACATCCCGCATGAACCTCTCGAAATCTCGTTTCGTTTCTAGCTCGTCGATTGACTTGACGCTGACGATCCGCGCTTGGTCATTTGCCGGTATGGAAACCAGCGAAACTTCTTTCAGGCTGATCTCTTCCAGATCACGGATGCCGTCTGCGGCCACCGTTGCCTTGTCAGCGAAGTAGCCAATCGACATGGATTGCAGGGCACCGTCCTTCATCAAGGCGTGTGCCTCCCGCGCCTGATTAACGCCAAGGGTCAACTTGCCCTCAGCCCACAGGCCGCGCTCATCTTCTTTGAGGCTGGTCCACACTCCGATAGGCTGGCTACGGTCATGCATCCACAACATTGCTACGCCCTTGGCACCTGTATTGCCCAGGGACTTGGCAAAGGCTCCGGGCTTCACCCGGTCCATCACATTGTCAATATTTCCGAAGGTTGATGCATAGCCGGTGAACTCACCAGTATCGCTCAGGTTCTTCAGTTCAAAGACGGTATCAAGACGATCCATCATCATCTCCGCTTGGGTTGCCTGTCGTCATGTTGAGCGGGGTCAATGGCTCATCCAGCCCATCCAGTGGCGGCAGGTTCTCTAGTTTCCGAGCCTCGTTACGGGTCAGCCACCCGGCTTGTGTGCCTCTCTGGTAGAAGTCCGCACGGCTCTTGTTATCCCCCCGCATCAACCCTTGAACGATATGCTCGGCAACAATCGAGTCCTGTTCTGTCGCCGGGATGAGATCGCGTGTTACCGCCTGCTCCCACCGCGAACAGAGCGGGACAATCGTGTCGATCACAACCTCAAGCGCCTGATGCTCAATATTTGAGAAGGTGGCATTCTCCATGCCGCCGAGTTTGTGGACCGGGACGCCAAACCCTGCCGCAATCTGCGTCCGTACATGGGCGCGGCTTTCTAGGACTTGAGCATCCTCGGCTGACATCGAGAGAGTTTGCCAACTCAACCCACCTTCCAGCACCATCGGCTTAGCCGCATTCCCGGCCCCGCCATACTGGTCGGTGATGTTCTTTTTCAGCGCCTCAAACTGCTCATCCGTCAGGTTGTTCTCTGACTTCAGATAGCCACTTGGCCTGATGCCGTTCTTAAAGAAAGCACCCGAGAAACGCTCCAGCGCAATCTCTTGCCCAATTGACTGGCGTACCCGCGTTATCGGGGCAATACCCTGCTCTGCCGACAGGTGGAACAACTCCCGCCATGTGAACGTCTGTGCCGCGCCCTGCTCCGGCTGCCAGTCAAATAGCGGCTCACCGACCATATTCTTGCGAATAGTCACTTGCGAAGCGGGCAAGTAGGTCAGCTCCCTAATCTCACCATTGACGACATTCTTCAAAGCGTAGGCGTGGCCGTAGACAAAGTAGTCGCGCCACAAGTCTGACCGGAACTCAATCGGTGTCTGCCAAGCATTAGGCTTCTGGTGAACCAGTTTGTAAAGCGGGTGATATGTTGCACGCTCCCGCCCCTCGCTTGACTTGTCAATTAGCACCAGCGGGATATGTGACAGCATCCTCGATAGATACGATATAGCATTAGACGCCGTTGGGCTGTCCAGCGCTGTGCTTGGTGATACGTTGATCCCTGCGGCTATCTCATGGGCCGATTCACGGATCAATGTCGCGAGCGCATGGGAGTTGTCGATAGCCTTCTGTTCCAGACCAAGGAACCGCGCAATCCTACCCATTACAGCATCCGCACCCGTGGGACGGCTGTTTCTGTTTCTTCTGGTGTCATCAGCAATCCCATGCACATGATCGAAGCGACCACGTTGTCTATTTTGTTTTCTTCCCGCTCTTTGCGCGGGTATACGTTGTCCTTGGCGTCTAACTTCGCCACGACGTTTGACACCTGCCAGTCCATCACCGGGTCCGGCTGGTGCGTGATTCTGTTATCAAGCATCAAAGCGTCTAGCTGTTTCATCGGCTCTGAGAAGTTCAAAACCGTTGGCCGGTACTCCACACAAGGAACACCTTCCTTGCCTAGCTCGCTGACAAGGTAAGTGGCTTGGTGCGGGTCATACCCCACCGCCTCAACCTGAAATTCAGAACACCAACCAAGGATGTCTTCCTTGATCTTGTCGTAGTCCGTGATGTTGCCTTCGGTGACTGTCAGCCAGCCGTCAGTTTCCCACGCCTTGTAATGTTCGTGCTCGGTCCTGGAGACCGTAGACCTCGGCAGGTAGTACTTGCCAAATCGGGCATAACTTCCGCCTTCCAGCGGGAACATTAGCTCAAGCGCAGCGATATCAACCTTGGACGCAAGGTCCAACGCCATCACACAGCGTTGTCCCGTGAAGTCCTCCAGCCTTAGCCCCTCATTGGAGCAGGCCCGCCAAGCCTCCAGATTGAAGAAGGCGTCTCTCGCACCCACCCAAACATTGAGGTGTTTGGTCTTGAATGTCCCTTGCTTGCGGCTGTCATTGATCGCCGTTTGCTGTTGCGACTTTAGATAGTCTGGCTGAACACTCACCCCATAGTTGGGGTTCGCCATTCTCAGGGCCAGATCACTGGTCCAGTCCGTGTCATCGTCAATCGTGTAGATCATGGCGAACAAGCCATCATCCTCTACAACGCCTTGCAGCACCTTGACCGCGTAGTCCCGCAGCCCATAGCAGGGGCCGCCAAGGTTATCACCCGCCGTTGTAATCGCACTCAGTAGCGGTTGCTCACGGGCACCCATGCCTGTTTCCATCGTGTCATAAAGCGCCGCCGTCTTGTGTTCGTGGTACTCATCCACAATCGCATGAGACGGGCTAGCCCCATCACCAGGGTTGCCTATAATCGGCTCAAACCTGCTCCCATCTTCCGGCAGGTTGACAGACTTGGCATTTACCTCAACACCGTAGTGCTCAAGGAAACCTGGGGTGCGCATGGCCATAAGCCGCGCCGGTCTAAAGACTTCCCAAGCCTGCTTCTCGGTAGTGGCACCGGAATATACTTCCGCGCCAAATTCATGGTCGGCTGCGAGCGTGTACAGGCCGCGCCTCGCAACACGGTCTGACTTGCCGTTCTTTCGCGGAACCTCTTCATAAGACCGCCTGAACCGCCGATACTCCGTGTCCTTGTGGACCCAGCCCATCAGGTTCATCTCGATGAAAATCTGCCACGCCTCTAACCGCATCAGGTTGTTGCTTGCCCTCGCCCATTTGCCCTTCGTGTGCGGGAACAGTTCATAGAACTTGCACGCCCGCTCTGCGCGGTCTTCGTCAAACTCGTATTCCCATTGGCGCTCTAGGTCGTCGAAGTATCGCTGGCACGATAGCCGCACCAACTCGCAGGCGGGTATCTCGCCAGCCAGTACGTCACGGGCGTATTGCTCGCCCCGCTCTACATAGCTCACAGGTTAGCGAAGTCATTGCCGCTAGGGCCACCCGGTGCCTTGATGTTGCGACGGGCAGCCGGGGTCAGCCCGAACTCTGAATACAGCATGCGAATCTGAGACAGGACAGCGCCAGGAATTGCCTTACCCTCACGCACATTGGCGACATACTCGCCATACTGATGGCACAGCACCGCCAGCATGGTCAGGTCTGCCTCAGTCAGTACGCCTTGACTTTCCAGCAGGGATACCAGCCTCTTCCATTCCTCAGTCGCCTCGCCGCTCGTCATCCAGGCGGGCGGTTCAACCGGGCCGGTCAGTGTTTCAAACTCCGGCGCATCCGGGTTGTGACGATCCTTGCGAAACGTGCCACGGACAACCTTCAACTGCGGGTCTATGGGCTTCCGCCCTCGCTTTGCCATTTGAACATTCCCCTGTTCAGTTCCCATTGCGCCAATTTTTTAGGCAGATTATTTCGTCCCCGTAAAAATGTGAC
>Ga0070753_1001548_pt1 | contig 12825 bp, 18 predicted proteins | sample VirMetDEL_Aug_31_FD_77441 | JGI IMG/M metagenome (GOLD analysis project Ga0070753, IMG submission 77441) | Aqueous microbial communities from the Delaware River and Bay under freshwater to marine salinity gradient to study organic matter... | ecosystem: Environmental > Aquatic > Marine > Coastal... | reverse complement strand
TTGGAGGACTCTGCTTGCTCCCGCAAAACTTTGGGGGTGTAGAACTCTGGTTCGTACTCAACATATCTGCCAGAGATCTCATTCCATCCATGAGAGATTGCATCCCCAGGAGAAGTGAAAGACGCTCCCACAATATGCTTGTACCATTGACGAGCTACGAATTCGGGTGCTTTCACCTGGAAGGTCATAAAAGCGTGTCGGAACGGACTCGTATGCTTGTTCTCAGCAAGATACTTGATGAGCTTCTCGTCTCGCTCAGTCAGTTCTTCAGACATCCCACCGTAGGATACCCGTGCAGAGTTTACGGTGGTCAGATCGTCTCCCATTGTAGTTACAAGGTTGACGAAGCCAATGCCGTCTCCGAGAGGATAGGTTGTGTGATCTTCTTGAGTAATCATTTCGTTGGGTAAGGTGAACCCCAGAAAGGGTTATTGTCAATCATTGCGAAGCTCTGATGCGAGAGTAAAATTCTTCAAAGTCCTCATCTACTTCGATGATCTTACCGCTAGAGAACTCAATGGTCAGGCTAACTGATTCTGGGTTTCTCTTGGTAGTGTCATCGTAACTTGGAGTGATTGAAACGATTTGGTTAATGTTGATGAGGGTAGTTTCGTAACCACCTTTTTGATCCGACCAGAAAGGAATGAATCCTTTCGGGTAGCTCTTAGCACTCAGGCTTGTTGCGATTGCAAGAGGTGTTAGAAGTACGGTCAGGATGGACAGGGAAATGATGAGGGGGAAGTATTTCATTTTAATCATCGAAGTCTTTTAGCTTTTTCTGCAACGAAGAGATGATCTTCTCTACATGGATGCGGGTAAAACCAGTCTCTTGAGTTAGGTATGCGATGTTGATTCTACCGCTGCCCTTCGTGTAACAATCTGAATCTGTTTCAAGCATACGAAGGACAATATTCTCATCACTATCAAAGTCCAGTTCGTTGAAAGATTGAGCAGAAACAATAGAGCTTGGATCTAAATCTGTACAAAACTGTTGTTGGTCTTGGGTGAGGTCTGGTTCAATGGAAAGGGTATTGCGGACATTGGACTTCTTGGTGATCTCCATGCCGACACGACTTTTCTTGTTCCAGATGGAAGTCTTGATGTACTTGGAGAAGTCTACGGTGTCGATGAAGTCCTCAAACTTCAGGTTGTTCTTCTTGGCGTAAGAGATCGTTGCACTCATGGATGCCATGCGGGTTTCTTGAAGACTGTCCTCGATGTCTCTCGCTTTGTTGTCTCCCATAACACGCATTGCTGCTGCTCTCATTAGACCACCGAACTTTTGTTCGATAATACTCCATTGTTCGTTAGTTACGGTTTGCATGGTACTGTCGGTAGGTTTTGACGGCTTTTTGGAATCGATCTAGAAGGTAGAACTTGTCATTGCTTTCTAAGTTAAGGGAGGACACGAAATCTTCTCTGGACATCGTTTGAGAAGGACCAAAATCCCCCTCTACAATACCTTGTACTTCTGGGTTCTCCAAGAGGAACAGAGAGGTCATAAACTTAAATTTAGCTTCATCACGACCCCTCGTACTCCAACTCGTCCATGTACCCAACGCGGTGTTAAGAGAGTGTTTGAAAAATGGCGATTCGGTGTTACCCGCTTTGTCGGAGTAGCGGATACCCTGAATCTCAAACTCTTTCAGAATGTCTCCCAGAAGCTCTACAACTTTATCACCGTAATACTCGCCTTTAGAGGGTAGCGGAGTATTGATGGTTACTTTTTTCGTGTGAGCATACGGGATATGCACTTTTACGACATTAGTTTTCAAAATCTTTCTCCATGATCTTTTTGAGGGACTTGACGAAGGTTCCGATGAAGTTGGCATCGTTAGCAGCAATTACATTTTTACCGTAGTTTTGGTAGTGATGCTTGCTAACGAATGGGAAGCCAATCAAAAGAGTGTACATTTCGATGACCTTGGTGTACTTCTTTAGTAGACGCTTTTGAAAGTCGTTAGGAGGAGTCGTTTTACTTCCGTCACAACCTCTCACTAAATCATCTTGGCTTTCACCGTCAGTCAGGTTTACGAACACTTTTTTTCCTGGCACACGACGGTTGCAATCTTTGACGATGGCGGGAAGGCAGCGATTTTCTGGGGTGTAAGAGCTAGATCCATTCTCATCGGGAAACCCGCAATACAAACTCAGTAGCTTCTTGTAGGATTTCTTTTGAGTGCTTGAGTAACACACGAAAGACATAGGGGTAGAAATCTCCTTGTCTCCCATGCTGTATCGGTTCTGCAACTTCATGTAAACTTCTACACCGATCTTACCGCGAAGATCAACTTCACACATCTTGGCAAAAGCAGCGGCAACAGAAACTGCTTTATCGAACCGTGAAGCTCCTTGACGGTCCTTCATCCTCATCGACCCAGAACCGTCCAGAAGAATAACAACAGTAGTTCTGCTGTTTTTCTCGTCTACACGAATGTCGAACAGTCGATCAGAGGACAGGAAGTGAGGTACACGCCTTTTGTTCAGTTTACCTTTGTCAGACAACTCAGGAACAAAGGAGTGGTACTCCAAGAGTTGTTGAGCGTATCGGGAGAACTTGCTGTAATACTTCTTGAAAAGATCCTTACGAACATTCGTCGCAGCCATTCTGAAAAGGTTCTCTTTGGAGAACCCTCCTCCTACGACAACACGGTTGAATCCACTATGCATTGTTTCTAATCCTCTCCAGGCTTTCTTTAAACTGAGTGGGAGTAGGAATCCATTCTAAGAGTTGTTGGGAACGGAGACCTCCTTTTTTAATCTGGTTATGGCAGTAACGACCTGACGCGGAAGAGGTAAACATTATGCTAAGAAGATCATTGAGAGTATCACCCATTTGAGAGTAAACAGCGGTGAACAACTGAAGGCGTTCGTGTGTTTCGTCATACCAATCAGCGTACTCACCTGCAATCTTTTCAGTAGACTCCGCAGAGTTTGCGATCTCTTTGATCTTGTTTTCGACACTCTCTTCCGCATATCGGGGTTTCTTTGCTTCCCACGCAGCTTGTGCCAAAGGATGCATAAGGATTTCATAAGAACCCCAAGCGGTAATAGTTTCGTTCACCCTTTTCAAGACAGAGCTAACTTCCTTTTTGATCTCTTTAAGAGACTCAGGAGTTACTTCCGTTAGGATGTTAGCGGCTTTTTTATTTGGCAGTTTTGTAGACATTTTACAGCAGGTTAATTACAGCGGATTCGTGAGTGAAGTTGTCCATCGAAGAGGTTACTACGATAGATTTCTTAAACAGTTCAAGTCTTTCAGTTTCAGCAGCATCGAGAAACTTTCTCGTGCCTTCTTCTTGAAGGGCATCTGCGAAAGTAGTCTCTTCGTCAAACAAGTGTCTAACTTGCTCTTGTGTAGGAGCTTTCAGTTTAGATTCGTCAGAGTAGATGTCCTCCTTTCCATTGTCAACTCTTTCTCCTTCGGATTCCTCAATCATAGATTCACGGAAGAATTGTTCGGACAAAGTGCCAAGAGTATCCTTACTGTCGCAATCTTCATCTCCCAAGAGCTTTGCCCAATTAAGTTCATCTTTATTTTGAGATGCTTCCTGAGAATTGTGCTTCTCCCAGATACTCGCAAACAAATGCTTGAACTCTTCTTCCATTACACTCGTAAAGTGATTCCACATACTCTCATGGGACTTTACGATCTTGGTTTGATCGAACCTACGGGTGTCTTTTGAGAATGGCATCATCTCTTTGAAGTGGAGAAGAGCCTTGCAACCCAAAGCCATTGGATGATCGATACCTTGTTCTTGTTCCTCCAAAGATGCTAGGTTGTTCAAAAACCCTTCTTTGTGTACTTCATGCCAAGTACGCTTCTCAAACTTTGTTTGGTACTTTTTCAAAGTCGGTGGGATGAGTGAGTCCACACGAATATCTTCAAAGCAGTTCCAAACAGAGAACATAGCTTGGATTGAGTCTTTGATGAACGAAACGACTCCTGTAGAAATACTGTCCTCGATCTTGGAGTAGTTGTCCACACCGAAAACAGACATCAGGAAGCGTTCTTTCCACGCTTCGCTATTACTGTTAGGAAGGTGACGATATACAGGAGAATTGGTAACAGAATCGATGATGTTCTCCGAAGACTTCTCCAAGTAATTGTACATCATTCCAACTGCGTTGGAGAATTTTGGAGAGTGCTTTGCATGAAGAAGCTCATGCATGATTGAGTTAGCAGCCTCATCAAACCGACCCTCTGAGATTGTCTTGATAGGTAGGTAAATCTGCCTAGTGCTAAGATCAATGCACGGAGTGGTATCACTTCTGAAACAAATCTTTACATCGTCAATTCCAAAAACATCTTTGTATCGAGATACTTGGGTTTGGAAGGAGTTGATTGTGGCGGGAGTGACACCCCGCATGGGGGTGTTACTCCAGATGCTAACGAGATCTGCATCGACCTCGACAGTAGAATCGAATTCCAGTTTAGAAGGGGTTGGGGTATCCATGTGAGAGAATTCCCATGTAGTCGCACTTTTGAAGGATGAGAGAGACTTCTTCTTCGGTTGAAGAGGAGTCTGCCATGTAAGGAGTCAGAATCACATTACGAATGATTGCCTCCAAAGGAAACACACCAAGAAGAGGCATAGCTTCAATGATAGAGCGTGGAGAAATCTCTTCGCTCAAGTTGTCTTGACGCTTTTGTTCGTGGGTGTAAGTGTAAAGGTCGCAAAGCGTTCTAGCATCCCGCCTCACATCTTCGTTAGTGAGCAAATTGTAGAATCGGTTCAACAGGTAACCCATCAACTGATCCCCGGTAAGGTAAGGAAGATGAAAAGGAACAAAGCGATCTCGCAATGCACGGTCAATAACATGGGTAGCAGAATATTCCACACCGATGTTAGCAGTTCCAATGAAACGAACACCTTCTGCAACCTCAATGATTCGATCACCTTCGGACTCTTCAATCGAAACTTCTTTACGACCGTCGAGCAAAGGGAACAGAATGTTCATGCAGTCTTTCGATGCACGGGAAACCTCATCCAGAACAACCAAAGTGTTAGGAGTCTGAATGTTCTTGATGAACTCAGAAACTTGGAACTCGGTGCTTGAGTCCTTGAGAGTCAGGTTTCCGAGCAGAGCGGAACGAGCATCTTGGGTAGAACCAAGGTTGATGACAAAGAAGTTCATCTTGAGATCTTCTGCTACCTTCTGGCACAAAGTAGTTTTACCAGTACCAGTCGGTCCAAACACAAGAACATTAGATCCGCTCTTGATGTATTGTTGAAGGATCTTCTCCTTAGTAGGATCGACAACGAAGTTAGAGGTCTGCAACATTTTTAGTAATGATTTCGGGTCTGTGGGTTTCTCTTAGATCTAGGACGAACTGTGGGATTTCTTTGCGGACATAACGCAAAAGAGGTTTGTTTGCGTAGTACCTTTGGTAGCTGCCAACAACATCTTCTTCGTTGATGTATTGTGGTTCTGATCCCATGCACAATGGCAGCTTCGTAGGAATGGAATCAGGAAACTTGCATGAGTTCAATGTGAACCATTCGTGGTAGTTCCACATTGCTTCTTCCCACTTCTTGTAGTAACCCTTTGGACGGTTGAAGCGACGATAGCACTCAGCCAGAAGGCATTCCGCATGAAACAGAAGTGCTTCGTAGTTAGAAGAAGAAGCAGTTGTCCAAAGGTATGATGGATGCTTAAAGTGATGCTTGGCACACTTTTGGTGGTACAAGGAAGAATCCATGCCGTACTGAACAGCGCATGATCCAAGCATCTGGCAAGACTCGGTAGTCATTTTGACCACACGCAAATCGTCTTGCACGATAGCAGACTCTTTCCAATCAACTCCGTGAGGATCGGTGCTGTCTGCGACGAGGGGGAAGATGTTCATGTCGCAGACATTCTACACCATCCTGCGACATGAACAAGTACCCAAATGAAAAAACTTTACAAGTTCTCAGGATCGTCTTCTTCAAAACTCAGATCCCAATGAGCTTGTAGCTCCGCATCAGAAAGCATATAGTCCTTCTCTGATTCCTCCAAGAATTCGCATTTTGGAGGCTCAGAAGGAGTTCCTGACGCATCAAACAATCTAAAGTATCTAGTGAGCTTAAACTCGATTTCAGGAGTTTCTGCTACGAGAGATTGTGAAAGGAGACTTACGAGGTATTTAACCTCTTTGTTATACCGCTTTCCTTCAGAGGCTGTGAGAGAAGATTGCCACTCAACAAATGCTTCTAGAACGGTGATTGCCGCGATCACACTAAGTGGATCTGGGTCTTCCATCAAAGCGGTTTGAACCAATTCCTCAGCCCGTTTGCCGAGGATATTGTTTACCGTATCTCTAGTCTTTTGGCTTGGCAGCTTTTGGCTTACGAGCAGCTTTTCCAGTACCTGATTTTCTTTCTGTAGTAGGCTTGACAGGTTCAGTCTCAACATTTTCTTCTACAACTTGGGGTTCTTGGGCAGTTTCTGCTTTTTTCGCAGCAAGGGCAGCGGCTCTCGCTAATTGCCTTTTGCGGATAATGTTCATACAGTATCTAGTCTTTCCACTTATCTCGATACTGTCTATTTAGTTCGGACTTTTTGAGGATCTCGTCCGTAGTATCGCTAGGGTGAAAATAATATGGACCGTCTCCCATAGGATTGATCTCATTAGAGCTTTCATCACTAGAGCTATCGGAAGATCCTCCTCCGAAAAGCCAGCAAAAGACCAGGAATAAAATGAAAAGTTCCATTGTTTTTAAGTTTGTTATCGCCTTCGTGTGGGCTTTCGTTTAGGTGGGGGTTTATCTTCCTTTGGAAGAGGTTTACACATCTTGTGAACATCAGCACAAAGTTCGTTAGAGACATTACATAGCTGCTTCCAATGTTCTTGGCACAACCAATAGTCTGCTCCGTTATTACTTGACCGTACACCGATGTCTAGTTGCTGTCGGCATCTTTTCCACTTACAGGTATAACTCATCGTTATCCATATCCCTTGAACAGAAACGACACTTAGTGCGTGGGAACTTTTTGTTCCAAAATTCGTCGTGAATGAAAACAGTTTCGCCAGTGCAGCCAAAAATCCAACAGAAAGGTCGGTTGAACCAGATCCAAAGTTTAGTCCAAATGCTCATCATTTGTAATGTGGAGGTAGATACTACCGATTGCGTAACACAGACAAAGCGTTACGAGGGTTACAGTAAAGAAAGTTACGATTGATTCCATTTCCCAGTATGTAGTTTTTATTCTGTGAAGAAGTGGTGTAGACGAAGTGAACTTGGATTGGCAGGGGAGATAGGATTTGAACCTACAACCTACGGATTAGAAGTCCGTTGCTCTATCCAGTTGAGCTACTCCCCCAACCCAAATTATGTTTTACTTGACAGTATGAACTTGACTCTTGTAGCTGTACTGTTCGTCCTCTTTGATTTCCTGGAACCCAAGAATCAAAACACCGAGGTCAAGCTCTGCTCCCAAAAAGTTGTAGTGGTCGAGAGGGAACTTGTGGTTGATATAACCCTTGGGAGGATCTTCATCAAAGAAGTTGGACAAGTCCATTTCGGTGAAATCTACAGACAGCAAAGGAGAAGTCTGCTTACGACTTTCGATGACCGTGACTTGATCTTTACGCACACCGGGAACGGGAATCATAACCCACAGAAGATCGCGGGTCTTAACCGTCTTGTGGCGTGTATCCAGGAGAGTGCTAGTAAGGAGGGCTTGTTTCATGGTTGCTTCGGGTGCGGGTTAGCAGAGAGTCTACACCATCTGCTCACCCAAACAAGTACCCAAACGAAAAATCTTTACTTCTTGCGAAACTTTGTTGCAAGCCACTCGTAAGGTGCTGTAAACACAACCTTTAAAGAATCCATCGCAGATAGGTCGTACACCTTTCTTGCGCTGTAAGCAAAGAATATTCCTGCTGTAATGTAAGCCCAGGCAAGGAACCCTAGAATTTGTGTGATAATCTCCATAACTTATAAAAGCTCAGTTTCCTACTTAATTACTGTAAATGGTCTAAGTTCCATATCTTTTTCAAAGCGGCAGTAGATGCAATCATCTTTCCACTCATCAGAAAGAACATGAACCATGTGGGATGAATATTCTGTTCTACTAGGACTACTACACGACGAGCTTACCAGAAAAGGCAACACGCATAAGAAACGCGCTAAAAGGGAAAAGGTCTTTTTCATATGGTCCTATGATGCTTCTAAGTTTTTCACAGTTAAGTGCGTATTCTCTGTCGTGTCCTTTTCTATCAGGAACAAAAGACCACTTTACATCTGGGTTTGCTCTTTGAAGGAAGTTGACAATATCAATGTTTTTGAAACGGGTTCCAGATCCAACATTAACAATAGAGTTTGTAGTGTGAAGGTTGTCTGCGAAAATCAGTTTCTCTTGAATCTTAGCATTGTCTTCTACATGAATCCATTCTCTTGTTTGTTGTCCATCTCCGTATACAGGAATAACGGAATCGTTAGCAATGCTCTCCATGATTTTTGGAATGAGCTTTTCTTTATTTTGTTTCTCTCCGTAATTATTACAGGTACGGGTAATAAGATAAGGAACTCCATAAGTTCTAGCTGCTGCCATAACTAGCATATCAGCAGATGCTTTTGAGGCTGCGTAATACGATGAAGGGCGAAGGTTAAATGATTCGTCAGCACCATTTTCTCCTCGACAGTAAGCCATGTCTCCATAAACCTCGTCGGTAGAAATCTGAACGAACTTCTTTAGGTTCTTCAAACCACGGGCGTATTCAAGCAGACTATAAACTCCCATTACATTTGTATGCATGAAAGGAGTGCCGTCACTAATTGAATTATCCACATGGGTTTCCGCCGCAAAATTAACAACATATTCTACTTCGTAGAGTTCCGGGTAGACATAACATAGTTGATTTATGTCGCAGATGTCACCTTTGATGAGGGTCAGATCGGAGAGATCTCCTTCGATACGAGACTCATCAGCGGCGTAAGTATATTTGTCCAGGACAATAACTTTGTGGTCTGAATTTCTTTTAACCAAGTTAACAAATTCTGACCCGATAAAACCAAGTCCACCAGTCACAAGTATTTTAGTCATGATAATGTTCTCCTTCGTGAATCTTTCCGCAGATGATACAATTTTTCCAGTTATCGCGGACTATCCAATCTTTCTCCGATAGGGAGGATACCACACTTGGACTCTCGTTTAGTGCAATCTTCTTCCCATTTGGATCTTTGGCTATAGTAATAGCTTCTTCTTCGCTGTTGGCTTCTATCATGTACCAATCGGCGCAAGTGTAAGTTTTTCCTATTACGAATGTTTTCTTCTCCATAAAGTTTTGACTAATACTGGATAGCCTTTTAGGGTTGTAGCTCCATCTCCTCCGAGTTGCCCTCGTTGCAGGAGTAAACTACTTTTGAGATCCCGTGACTGCGAAGAAACTCCTCGCAGCACGGACAAGGTTTTGCAAGATTACCGCCTGAGCGGTAAACATAACAGGTTCCTCCGTGCAGAGACTTACCTGACTTCAATGCTGAAACCAATGCGGAAGCCTCTGCGTGGAGGTTGCCAGAGTGAGTATTACCAAAGGTCGGGTGAGTTACTGGACGGTTGTAGCCTCTACCAATGAGGTTTCCTTTCTTGTCCGTGATTGCAGCCCCAAGACGGTATTTACCGTAACCGCTCTCGCTTTCTCGTTTGGCAATTCTCATCATGGCTTTATTTTTTTTGGTAGCACGACCGGGACTCGAACCCGGACTTTACAGATTTTAAGTCTGTTGCCTCTACCTATTGGGCTATCGTGCCTAGTAATTAGAATGGGACTTGCGTTCTGACAGCCTCGATTGCTCTTTGGCTAGTCCCTTGTTTGGTAGGGGAGGAGAGGATTGAACTCCCGACCTTCGCTGTATAAGAACGCTGCTCTGACCAACTGAGCTACTCCCCCGTGAGCGGTCAATATATTAAAGGGGAGATAAGCTAATTTTTAGCGTTGCAAACACTATTTTTATACGTCTACAATGGTGTAGGTAATAGTGCCTATTAAGTTGTCTGAGGCTGTTCCTGCTAAGGTAGCTTTTAATGCCGTGTTAGCGGTTAGCTGTCTGCCTCTCGGAAAAGTGGGAGCCCAAGTCATAGGAACACTTCTACACAATCCCATAAAGATATTGTTTGAGGTTCCTGTTGTAGTAGCGGAGTAGTTACCGTCTGTTATAGCCCACTTTCTGGTTGTAGCTCCGCCATATGTCGTGAGGGTTGCAGCCCATACGACGATAGCCTTACTTGCACCCGGAGCAGCTAGAATCTGGGTGTCAGATACTGCTGACGTATCCAAAGAAACAGTAGAAGCGTCAATGGGGTAAGGTTGATCGCTTGCGAGAACTACTCTCTGAGTTCCGTCTGTAGCGTCTCCTGTATTCTTAGCCATGGAAACGCCGTTTAACTGCGTGTTATTAACGTTTTGTGTAACAGGGAAAGCCGCTACGGATACAGTAGGAGAGTTCGCAATGTTTACGCTTTGTGTTGTGGCAAACACAACATCTAAAGGAGTGCTGTTAGTAACATTAACATTTAAGGCATTGCTAGTAGTGCCTACAACGTTGTTTGAAGAGTCTATGATAATGCTAGACAGAGAGTTCGCAATGTTTACGTCTGGTGTTGTGTCAAACGAAACATCTATAGGGGAACTGTTATTAACATTAACATTTAGTGAATTACTAGTAGTGCTTACAGCGTTATTTGAAGAGTCTACAATAACGCTAGACAGGGAGTTATTTACAACGCCTCCCCCTCCTATACCAGAGATGTTGAAGTCGGTTCCCCCTCCTACGCCTCCGCCTGGAAAATCCCCGGTGTTTTGAACATTTACGCTAAGGCTGTTTTTACCCCCAGCGTTTATCACATCTGCCAAGTTTCCGCTGACATCCTTAACTACAACAGTCCCGTCCCAAGTACTGCCGCCCGATTCTCCATTACCTCCTGTCTCACTTCCGTCTCCTAGTGTTCCACTTGGAGGTTTAACGCCAACAGGTAAATCAGTAGAACTAACTACGATTACATTAACGCCAGACGGAGGTGGCGGCGGTGGATCTTCTGGACAATACGGACCTGCCATAAATTATTTAGGTTAGAAATTTCTTTTGTTGTGTTGTCCTGTTGCCTCAACCAAGCCTCGATATTTGAGTTTAGTTTCTAGAATATCTGGATCATTCAGTTGTGTATAAGATTCGACATGGCCCCAATACCCGTCTGGGTCGGTCTTTTCAACCAGAACATAGTGACAAATCAACTGAAACCCTAGGTTCTCAGATAGAAGGTGGAAGTCCCTAATTAGATTTCCAAAAACCTCAGTGTCGTACTGAGCAACAATTTCTTGAGCGTTAGGTTCCCCTTGTACGGTCCCAGCAGTAGTGACGTGTTGAGATCCCTCATAAGCATACATTTCCAGACCACGAACATTTTTGATTTCGTTGGCCCACCATGCCCAAGAGGTACTTTCCGACACATCAGATTCATATGGCATAGTACCGTTTCTTACATTATCAAAATATGTGCCACTTGCCCAAAGGTTGCAGACATTAGCAGACAACCCATCCCTCAAAGAACTAGCCGCATTACCAGACAACCCATAGTCTGACCATGAAGGTTCTTGAAGTCCTCCCCAATATGATGTTGGGCAAGCCGCATCATGTTTTGTATATGCGGGTATTGGGGGGTCTACACCGTATACTTCGGCGCAGTCTGTATCCATTGCTTTCTTAGATTCAGGATTACCTACTTGTAACCCAAGCACCCTAACAAGATCATCCTCTCTTCCTCTGTCTGCAAAGACGCTTGAAGCAATATCCATACAAGAGGCGGATCTCCACGCAGAGTAAGCCCAGAAGGGGTAAGAAGCGTTTTGTGCTGTAAATCTTCCTGTTGCAGCCTGCTCCGCTAACCCCAAATTCTGATAAACATCATTGACATCAAAGCCCGCGTTCCAGTTCTCATTTCCCAGTTCAATAAGAACCTTTAGACCAGGATCTACATTGTCGGCTAAGTATTCACAGAAGGCGGATACACTGGAGCCATCATATTCAGCAGGAATACAATACCATCCGTTTCCTTGAAGTTTGTTTTGGAACCTAACACACACTTCAAGGGGAACCCCAGGCTGAACCTCAATCGCACTTGAGGGGTTTGCGCCTGTACTAAAAGGTCCATGAGTATATGTGCGATAAGTTTCGCGTCTCCGCTCGTCCCAGGAAGTTCTATTATTCTGCTGGTTCGTGGCTTGCCAGTTCATAAAGCGAACACAGTGCTTGTACGGTTCGTAAGCCTGGAGGAGCGGGGGATAAAATTCATTCTCTTCACCAATACCTTCTGTTCCTTCGTAATCAATATAACAAAATCTAACATTGGTGACTGCACCTGTGTCAGCTAAGGGAACATCCAAATACAAAACATCATCGTCTCCCCAATCAGTAATACTATATGTTTTTCGGTTCGCTGAGGCAGAGGTTTCGGTAATAGATATCCCTCCTGTAGCAACGATAGAGGGAGTGCCAGAACCATCCCAGTTGAGTGCATAAGTTCCCGTCTCAAGCATACCGCTAGTGGAGGCGGCGATTATGACGAATCGCGTTTTGATTGTGGCAGTTCCTGCATCTATTACATAACCAGATGCGTCTAGAGTCCCGTCAAAATCACTAGCATAATCTTTGATCCAAGTCACTCTGGACATACGAATCAGGTTAGAGAACGCAATCTCTCTACCATAATCAAGCACGAACAAAGTGTTCATTCCTGGCTTTGGTCCCGCATAGTTTCTGCGGGGATCGGATGATATCATGCTTCCTGCCATAAATTATTTAGGGCAATTTAGATGTTTCTTCTTCTATTTACGCCGAT
>Ga0070753_1001543_pt1 | contig 12848 bp, 14 predicted proteins | sample VirMetDEL_Aug_31_FD_77441 | JGI IMG/M metagenome (GOLD analysis project Ga0070753, IMG submission 77441) | Aqueous microbial communities from the Delaware River and Bay under freshwater to marine salinity gradient to study organic matter... | ecosystem: Environmental > Aquatic > Marine > Coastal... | reverse complement strand
GTTTCAGTTGGTGTTTGAGTTGGTGTGTCACTTACCGATACAGTTGGTGTAACAGTTTCAGTTGGCGTAGGTGTTGGAGTATCACTTACCGATACAGTTGGTGTAACAGTTTCAGTTGGCGTAGGTGTTGGAGTATCAGATAATGATACAGTTGGTGTAACAGTTTCAGTTGGCGTAGGTGTTGGTGTATCAGAAACAGACACCGTTGGTGTAACAGTCTCGGTTGGAGTAGGTGTTGGTGTGTCACTTACCGATACAGTTGGTGTAACAGTTTCGGTTGGCGTAGGTGTTGGTGTATCAGAAACAGACACCGTTGGTGTAACAGTCTCAGTTGGAGTAGGAGTTGGTGTTTCTGTACTTTGTGGTGTTACTGAAGGGGTTTGAGTTATAGTCTCAGTAGGTGTTTGAGTAGGCGTATCAGTTACAGATACCGTTGGTGTTACAGTCTCAGTAGGTGTTGGTGTATTTGTTGGTGTTTCAGTTAAAGTTACTGTAGGTGTTGGTGTTACAGTTTCACTTGGAGTAACACTAGCGGTTATTGTCGGTGTTGGTGTAACCGTAGAAGATGGTGTTGGTGTAGGTGTGGCATTGAATGTGTATCCTGTTGTGGATATAAATGAATAAGTTGAACCTGTTTCACTTACACTTACACTTGTAAATGTTAATGAACCGTCCAAATCATTATAATCACCATCTAAGAATATTTGAGTAAATCCTGATGATGCACCTGAATATATTGTAACACCACTAGTAACACTCAATGAGCTACCAGTCACAGTTCCTAAATCAACTGAGAAATTAATTGTAACATCAGTATCAACAGGGTCATCGGCAACTGCAGATGCTCCAAACCCGATTGAACCTGGGAATAATAACAAATCTAATGTTATATTATTTGGGTTTTCCGCACTTACATCGACTTGACAAGTTGCATCACTACCAGAGAAGAACATTGTAAATACCCCTTGTGGTGTACCATCACCTGAATCATAGGTAAATGGAATTGTTTTGGCTCCAACATCAATAGTCGTTGTACTATCGTTTGGTAAATAAGTAACATAAGCAGTTTCACCATCATAATTTAGACTAGATATAGTTACACTATAGTAGTCCTCAGATATTCTAACTAAATCATAAGTGAAATCACATTCTGTTATCACACAATTTGGACAATCAGGGTCTAATAAGGTAAATGTATCCTTTAGTAATAAGAAATTGTGTTTTACCTCAGGTACACTAAGTGGGTCAATATAAAATCTAAATTGACTAACCCCACCTTCAAAAGTACCACCAAAGTTTTGTTCTAATAATATGTTTGTTGTAAGTGCCGACAATGTTGTTGCACTAAGAATATTTTCAGGAAAATCTTCAGGGTCTTGTTGGTACGTATTACCTGTTAGTGTTGTTGGGCAACCAGTAAATGTTAGGTTTTCATGTAATCCTTGAGTACCTCCACCCCATGACATATTGAACGGTACACCAACTTGTCTTTCTTTTTCAGTGTTTAATGCTCTTGGTATTATTTCTTCAACGTTAGGAACTACAAAGAATAATTCACCATTTACAAAAACCATCAATTTACCTAAACGATAGTATTCTTCTAATAACCATGCTTCGTTCAATTGGACAATTTCTTTTGTTGCCGGTGTCAATTGGTCATGAGTTATTGGTGGTGATATTAAATTAACAGATTCGTTGGCAAGACTATCCCAATAAACTGTCTCCGTTATTAGTCCTAATCCACCTCGATATTCTAAATCACAAATATCCATCCACATATTACGTTTCCACGTAACATCAACCATCACCCAGTGTTCTATATCAGAATATGTGGTTCCTGAACAAATATCAAAAATTCCTTTTGGTGAACAATATTCATCTATAGTGTATCCCGTGACATATGTAAGTCCTGTTGTTTCACAACTACCCGTAGTTTCACAATGTCCCGTAAACCTTAATATCCTAACACAGATTTTTGGGTTATGTGGGTCACCTGAAAACTTAACACCAATGGCATTTGACATACTATCATACCAAACATTTCTGTCATCAACTTGTAATATTACAGGTGGTGTACAACCACAAGAAGGGCATGTACCACCTGAAAGTGTTGTTGCAGTCAATGGGTATACTGTAACACAACCTGAATACGTACTCGTTGTTGCACTACAATCACAAGTATATAAACAATCAGCCAAACTAGCTGTCACTCTTGTATATCCGGTATCACCTGAATTTTGTCCGTCAGCGTGGTGCCAAAATTTATCTTCGGCTCTTGTACCCATATAAAAGAAGAAGTTCTTGTTGTTGGGGTAGTATTCATTTAGGGTCGTTTCACCTGTTGCAGGAATATATTCACTAAACAATCTTGGTTTTAACAAAAATTCCGCAGTCCATCCTCGGTGCATTCTTTCAGGTAAAATATCGTAATCATATCCAAATAACCTAAAGAATCCTTGATAAAAACCACCATATAATTGATGATAATAACCAACGGTTGTTGCAGTTTTACTAACAACCTCATATAATGTGTATGCACTAACACCTGAGAATTTTTCGTTAGGAGACCAAGTATGACCTGTTACTTGATGATATTTCATTCTCCTATCAACATACATTCTGTCATATTTGTATGCATCATCAAATAACGCGTTTGTGTAATATAATGTTTCACCAGTCATTTGGTCGACTAAACCATTATCTATACCGGTTAATCCAATATCACAACTAGTTCCCGCTGAGAAACAACTTAAATCCTCACCTGAATTACCTGAATAATTTAATGAGACTAATAAATTACTTTCATTATAATCCTTATAAACCAATGTTGGTTGATATGTTGTACCTGAATTATTTAAATCTAAATAAACAGGTAATCTATTACCATATGTTTGAGATATCAAATATGGTGAAAATACAACCTCTTGATTATAATCTTTAGCGTCCGAGGCTAAGCAAATATCTCTAACGTAATTCGCTTGTCTCAGATACCATTTGTTATAATTGTACTGATTTATATTCTGATATGACATATGTTATTGATAAATACCACCGTTCATAGTATTTATAGATAAAAATACATCGATGATAAAAATAGGTGAGGAATATTTTAACCATCCATATTATTTCTTTATAAAAGAGAAAGCGGATAGGTATGATGTTTATTTTTCCGTTGAGGAAACAATAACCGAGGCAAGGAAAAATGATGAAAAGGTTTCTGTTAAAAAGAAAGACATTAAAAAAGTTAAATCTAAGTTAGAAACTATCGCCAAAGAAAAGAAGGTTAAGACATCTAAAAAGGTAAAAAGTGAAATCGACGAATTGATTGATTTTGATGGTACCATGAATAATTCTAAAATACCTATTCTAAATCCGGCAACTACAGGAACAAAAGAAAATCCAACAACTATGGATATGAGTGTTGTTACAGGTAGGATTACTAATAATCCAATAACAAGAGGTTTCCGTGTTTATTATGGTGAATCTAAAAATATCGATAAACCAATTGTTGAAGTTAATATGGAGGATGCTTTTGGGTATGAAGAAACAAAAGACTTAGATGGTCCTGACACTAAGAAAGTTTATATAAAATTAGGATTATCACCTGAGGACGCAAATGAGAGAACTAGAAAGCAAGGTAAAGAACCTAATGAAAAAGAACACGAAAAAAGATTAAAAAGTGTCCCATCAGAAATCAAAAAAGACTCAAATTTTATAGATAAATTAACTTTATCCGAGGAAGAAAGAAATAAAATCATGAAAATGGTTGAAGATTTGCTTTTGAAAAATAAACAAGATAAAGAACTAAAACCTAAAGAATTTAAAATTTCTAAATTTTTGGTAAGGAATTTAGAAACACTAAAATCCCAAGCTGAGAGGGAGGGTGTATCAATTGAAGAACTAATTAGTCATCTTAAAAAATGAACAAAGATTTATATAATGATGTTGTCCCTTTCCCTAAAGAAATGCAAGAGCATATGGTTTCTTTATTTAATTCAGTAAAAGATGTAGACACAAATACTGAAGGTTATAAAAGAAATTTAAAATTGCAAAAAGCGACTGAATTATCATATCCTGAATTAAAAAGATGGAAAAACTTTTTTGATAATTTTAATGGTTCATCCACAGATAGTGAATTTATTTTGAATGGAGGACCAAGACTTAAGGGATGGTTAAACTCAATATTAGATGTCAAAAGAGACGCTAATAGAATGACAAAAAGAAATAAGTCTGAATTTGGTGGTTTAGATAATCAATTTATAAAACCACACACTAAACAAGGATTAGATGTTATAAGACCAAGTAAGTCACACAAAACAGGTTTGGAAAAATTTGAAAGCCAAATAATGGATAACTTAAAAAGAATAAACGAAATAATGTCAAAACTCTAAAATTATGCCATCAATAATTAATTTAGATTTTTCTCAGCCAACTAATGAATTAACCGCATTAGCTGACGCTGAAAGAGGTAAAATCTTACCTAAAAATGATTACATAAAAGGTTCTGATGAATATTCTCAAACTAACCCTGACGCATTGGCTGATGGTGATAGTATGGGTAGAGGTACTGGCGTTTTCTTGGATGTTTACAATGAAAACGGAGGTACTATCGAAGATATTACAGAAAGAAAAAATGAAATCAAAATCAATAAATATAATAAAGGAAAAACCTACCCTGATTTCTAATGAAACTAACTAAAGTAGTAAAATCACTTATAACTGAAATCGCTGCTGTCGATACCATTATTGATGCAATTAAAAAAGGTCAAGTTATTGTGATTTACTATGACGGTGATGAACCAGGTGGCCGAGGTCTTAGAACTGTATACCCTGTATGTTTTGGTTATTCAAAAGCAAACAACCCTGTTTTGAGGGCATATGATTTAGAAGGAGCGTCTCACACAGGGTATAAAGGAGAACAACCACTTCCAAGTTGGAGATTATTTAGAGTTGATAAAATATTATCATTTAGACCTACTGATGAATTGTTCACATCAAATGAAATTCCATCAAATTATAACCCAAATGGTGACAAATCCATGAATAGAGTTATACTTAATTGGGTACCAACAAACCAACAACAAAATTTAGCGTAATATGAATAATGACTTAATGCAAAAACTAATGATATCTAAAGCCATTATGGACAAACATAATGTTATGGATAGAGGGCAGGCAAGAAATATTAATCCTCAATCATTACAAACATTTGAACCAATAAATGCCAGTTATAACATACCACAAGAAATGGTTACCGAAAGCAATGTAAGTAAACCTGTTTCAGTTAACGTAACCAATAAAGATAAAATCATGAGTTCAAAACTTCCTGATGAAATTAAAAAACTGATGATTGAAAATCCTATAGTACAGCCAGCTAACCAATCACCAATGATTACTAATGAAGTTGCAGAAGCCGCGGCTAAACTAATGAGAAAAAATGCTGCCGGTCAAGTAGTTGGAAATACAAATCAAAGACAAACCGTATCAGAATCTCAAATTGATAAATCATCCTTAAAAGAAATGATGAGAGAAGTATTTTCTGAATTATTATCAGAATCTGGTCTTATGGTTGAGAGTACTAGTAAGTCAAACGATACTATCACTTTTAGAGTTGGTCAACATTTATTTGAAGGTAAAGTTACTAAAGTTAAAAAACTGAAGTAACCCCCTTTCTTTATTCGATAAAGATTTTTATATTTCTAAAAAATCTTATATTCGAATGTCAAAAATTAATGTACTAGTAATTCCCTCAGACAGAACAGGTGTAGGTAAATTTCGTTCTGTTGACCCTCACGTATTTTTACAAAATTTATATGGAGATGATTTCCATATTGACATTGACTATGAACCAAATCTTATGGATGTCAATGTTATTAAAAAATACCAAATAATTCATTTTCATAGAAACATAGGTCAATCATATGAAAACACTGTTGATTTAATCCAAAAAATAAAGTCTTTGGGTGTTATTACTGTATTAGACATTGATGATTATTGGTTACCAGGAAAGGAGCACCCAATTCATGATATTATTAAGGTAAATAAGATTCATGAAAAGATTGTTTTAAATATAAAAGCGGTCGATTGGGTTACAACAACTACTACATTATTTGCTGATGAAATTAAAAAACACAATAAAAATGTGGTTGTTTTTCCAAACGCAATTAATCCAAAAGAACCACAATTCAATGCGCCAACAATTGAATCTGAAAGAATTAGAATAGGTTGGTTAGGTGGTTCTTCTCACTTACATGATATTATGTTATTGAATGATTCGTTTGGTAGACTAGTTGACTTATCAAAGAAGACACAATTTGTTATTTGTGGTTTTGACACTCGTGGTACTATGACCGAGATAAATCCACAGACAGGTGAACAAAAAAGACGTGATATTTTACCACATGAAACTGTTTGGGCTAGATATGAAGAAATCTTTACACAGAATTATAAATTTGTTTCACCAGAATACAAAGAGTTCTTGTTAAAGTATGAACAATCAGAGTATCAAAATGTTAATAATGAATCATACAAAAGAGTATGGACAAAACCAGTTACTTCTTACGCTAAGAATTATTCTAATTTTGATATTTCATTGGCACCAATCAAAAACCACATTTTCAATAGAATGAAATCTCAATTAAAAGTTATTGAAGCGGGATTTTATAAAAAAGCACTTATTGCTTCTAATATTGGTCCGTATACCATAGATTTGAAACATTGTTTTGACCAAGGTAATTTTGTTGATGGTAACGCTGTTTTAATTGAAGAAAGACGTAATCATAGTGATTGGGCAAAGTTCATCAAGAAATTGGTTGACAATCCAAACCTGATAACCGATATGGGTGAAAGATTACATGAAAGTGTCAAAGACAAATACGACTTGAATAACGTAACAAAAGATAGAGCTGAATTTTATAAATCAATATTATGATAGACATACCTGTATCACATATTTTATTTATTGACATTGAAACGGTGGGTTTGACTCCTGATTTACAATCATTGGAGAACCATTACCCTATGTTATACAAACAATTCAAAACCTATAGGGACTGGTTCATAAAAAGATTTCCTGAGGATAAAGATTTATCACCTGAAGATTTGTACGTAAATCGTGCCGCTTTGGTCGCTGAGTTTTCCAAAATTGTTTGTGTCTCAATGGCCTTTGTTACTAAAGAAGGTAAGATACACTCTCAGACGATTTCAAATAATGATGAGTCAACATTACTTAGAGAAGTTAATAATTTATTTGAAAGAAGTCATAATTTAGGCTTTTGGTTATGTGGTCACAATATTAAAAACTTTGACATACCAACCCTAATAAAGAGAATGATGATAAACAATATTGAACCATCTAAATTATTACCTCAATACAATACTAAACCATGGGAAGTAAAAGCTTTGGACACTCTTGAAATTTGGAGAGCTGGTAACCCTTTTGGGTTAGCAAGTTTGGAGTTGATGTGTGCATCAATGGGTGTTGAATCATCAAAAGAAGGTGATGTTACAGGTAACCGTGTACATGATGCATATTGGTTTGATAATAACCTTGAGGGTATATCTGCTTATTGTGAAAGAGATGTAAAAGTGTTGGTTGATATTATTAATAAATTAAAGTCACTAGAATAATATGGAAGATTATTTTAAATTAATACAAAAATTACAAGAGTTAGGACCTATTGAAAATGACCAAGAAGAATTGGATAAACTGTTTGAGGACTTTGGTTTGTATTTAGGAGATGATTCTGAATATACCGCAGAAAAAGTTCTTAAATACAAGAAACTAAACTCAGAAGCTGTTAGTCCAAAATACAACTACGGTTCTGATTCAGGATTTGATTTACATAGTATTGAAGAAATACAACTACAACCATTCCAACGAGTATTAGTACCAACAGGTTTGTCTTTTGATATCCCTGAAGGATTTGAAATACAAGTCAGAACAAAAAGTGGTTTAGCAATAAAACAAGGACTGATGGTCTTGAATAGTCCTGGTACTGTAGACCAAGGTTATACAGGTGAAGTGAAAGTTATCATCCTAAATGTTGGTGATACTCAAACTATTGAGAAAGGTCAAAAAATTGCACAAGCAGTACTTTGTCCTGTAGTACCAGGAAGTAATATTACATTAGAAGAAATACAAGAAGTTTCGGATAAAGAAAGAGGAGATAATGGCTTCGGCTCTACAGGAATATGAATGAAATAAGTCCAGTTTTACCAGATGGTATCAAAAATTACTTAATTGATATAGATGGAACAATCACTGAAGATGTCCCAAATGAGGACCCATTAAGAATGGCTGAGGTGTACCCATATGAAGGTTCAGTTGATATGATAAATGGTTGGTATGACGAAGGTCATATCATAACTTTTTTTACATCAAGAACCGATGAACATGCAAATGTGACAAAACTTTGGTTAGCTAGTCACGGATTTAGGTATCACCATATAATGTTCAATAAACCAAGAGGTGGAAATTACCATTGGATTGACAATCATATTGTCCGAGCAACAAGATATAATGGAAAGTGGTCACCTCTTATCACCAAAAAGGTTGATATCCAAGTATTTGACGAATGAGTTTCAAACGATATATTGTTGAGGATGACAATGAAAAAATTGTTTGGATGGATTGGAATTGGAACATACACCGAGACGGTGATGAACCAGCTGTTATTTGGAAAGATGGTACATTGATTTGGTATAAAAATGGAAAAAAACATAGAGACGATGATAAACCAGCGGTAATTTTTCCTGATGGTCATAAAGAGTGGTGGAAAGATGGGAAATTACACAGAGAAGACGGACCTGCAATTATTAGAAGTGAAGGACATGTCTTTTATTTTATAAATGGAAATGAAATAAACAATGATTACAATCGGATATAGTACAAGAACATCAAACCCACAACTACAAGAATACTTCAAAAAAAGTTGCGGTCACCCAAAAGTTGAGGTTATTGAAAAAGTGAACCCAAATGGTAAATCACTTACCGAAGTGTATAATGAAATTCTTAGGGAATCATCAAATGATATTGTCGTACTTTGTCACGATGATATATATTTTGAAAAAAATGGATGGGGTAATAAAATCCTAAAACATTTTGATAAAACTGATTATGGTATTTTAGGTGTTGCCGGAACCACTTATCTACCCAAATCAGGTATGTGGTGGGAAGATAGGTCTAAGATGTATGGTGTTGTAAATCATGAACATGAAGGTAAAAAATGGGAATCAAAATACTCAGATAGTTTAGGTAATGACATTCAACAAACGGTATTAGTGGATGGTCTTTTTATTGTCTTACATAAAAAAAGAATTAAAGAAACTTTCAATGAAGAAGTGAAAGGTTTTCATTTATATGATGTTGATTTTTGTTTTAGAAATTACTTACATGAAGTAAAAATTGGTGTTTTATATAACATAAGACTAACACACAAATCAATTGGAATGACTAATGAAGAATGGGAAAAAAATAGAATTTTATTCTCAGAAAAATGGTCAGATTATTTACCAGTAAAAATCACAAAAAAACATGGTGAAAAACTTAAGATTCTTATTGGGTGTTTATTCTTTAAAACCTTTACGGGTTCAGAAGTTTATGTTTATGAATTAGCTAAAGGTTTGGTAAGTATAGGTCATGAAGTTACTGTAATGTCAGAGATAGGCGGACCACTTACAGATTTAGCTAAAAGAGCAGGTATAAAGTGCGTATCAGTACAAGAAGCACCTGGTTACAAACTTGGTGATGGTAAATGGGTTTTGAATACACCAAATGGACCACAACAATCACAACCAAACGTGTACTATAAAATATCAGAAGTAAAATTTGATATCATACATTGTCAACATGAACCAATTACAAATCTAATGTGTAATCTATACCCTAATATAGAAAAAGTTTCAACAATCCATTCAGAAGTAATTGATTTAGAAAAACCGGTTATAAATGATACTATAAAAAAGTATATTTCAATTAGACCTGAAATTAGAGATTATATTCACGAAAGATATGATATCGGATTTGAAAATATTGAAGTAATCTATAACCCTATTGATGATAATAGATTTACATCTAAAAAATCTAACGATGAAAACTCACTCTTATTTGTTGGTTCAATAGATTATTTAAGAGAAAAATCAATAAATGATTTAGTTGAATATACTAAAGAAAATGGTATGGAATTATGGCTTGTCGGTGAAAATAAATCGGATTATCTACCTTCATTACTTGAGAATAGTCATGTGAAACATTTCAAACCAACTTGGAATACTGAAAGTTATATTCATAGGTGTAAAGAAACCGCCGGTATTCTTTTAGGTCGTACAACAATTGAAGGGTGGATGTGTGGTAAAAAAGGATGGATTTATGATGTAGATTCTAATGGTGATATATTATCTAAAAAATTACATGAAATACCTGAAGACTTAGATAAGTTTAAGTCGTCAAATGTTGTTGAACATATAAATGAACTTTATTACGAAGTAATATCATGATAAAAATAATTAGTTGTTTTTGGAATGCGTCCGAGTACGTAGAAAACTGTATAAATTCAATTAAATCTCAAACCCATAAAGATTATAAAGTATTTTTAATTGACGATGTATCTAATGATAATAGCGTTGAAAAGATTAGAAATTTAATTGATGGTGACGATAGATTCAGATTGATTATAAATCAAGAAAAGAAAGGTAAACTCAAAAATATTGACGACTTATTATTAGATGATGAGTTATTTGATGATGAAGATATTATTGTTGAATTGGACGGTGATGATTGGTTATATAACGAAAATGTTATAGAAAAAATTTATAAAAGTTATAATGAAGATAAAAATCTATGGTTAACAAATGGTAGTTTCATTTACTCTAATGGACAGTTTGGATTTTCATCAAAAGTTAATTATAAAACAATTAGAAAGGACGTTTTCAAATTTTCACATCTTAGAACGTGGAAATGTCACTTATGGAGAAATATTAATGAGGAATCTTTTTTAGATGATAATGGAAACTATTTTATGTCGGCACCTGATGTTGCATATTCATTTCCATTAGTAGAATTGGCTGGTGATAAACATTACAAATATATTCCAGACATTATGTATGTCTATAATGCTGAAAGCCCATATAATGAACACAAACCAAATAGTTTTGACGGTGGAGTGTCATCACAATTGAAGAATGCAAATACTATTAGAAATAAAAAACCTTATAGACCATTATGAAGAATAAATTACAAATAATTGATAGAACGTTCCAACATAGTAAATTAGGATATTGTAGTGATTATCAAATAAGCGATGATTTTGAATGGTCAAGAACGGATTATGACCCTGAAAAACCAACAGTTTATACCGATATGGTAATTGGTTCAAATACTATAGGCAAACCCGAAAATTCATACGCATGGTTAATTGAACCTATTTGTATCGCAAATAATCTGTATAGTACTATTAAAAAAAGTGAAAACTTATATAATAAAATTTTTACACACGAAAAAACTTTATTAGATAAAAGTAACAAATATCAATTAGCACCTTTTGGGTGTTGTTGGATAGAACCAAAAGACCAAATAATTTATGATAAATCTAAAAATGTATCTATCATATCATCAAATAAAACTATGACTTACGGTCACAAATTAAGACATAGTGTAATTTCATCACTTAAGGATAAAATTGATATTTTTGGTAGAGGATATAATCCTATCAATTATAAATTAGATGGATTAAAAAACTATAGATTTCAGATTGTAATAGAAAATTGTAAAAGAGATTATTGGTTTACTGAAAAATTAATTGATTGTTTTGTCACAGGTACAATTCCAATCTACTGGGGATGCCCATCAATTGGGGATTTTTTTGATATTAATGGTATTATAACTTTTGATGATATTGATGAATTATCAAGAATTATTGAAACTCTCGATGAAAATGTTTACATAAACCATTTAGACTCAGTCAAAAATAATTTTGAAAAATCAAAAAAATATTTATTACCAGACCAACATGTCTATAATTACCTGAAAGGATAAACGTATGGAAGGATTAATGTTTTTACGTCCGTTCATAGAACAAAAAAAAGAAAAAATGGCACATATTGATTTTGAAAACATTGAAAATAAATTTGAAACAACATTAAAAAGTGAAGAATATCTTAAATTTTTAGAGATGTTCAAAGAAGCTGATGAGGTGTTTATTTGTGGTAACGGAGGTCTTTGGGCAGTAGGTAATCACGCGTCTGATGATTGTAATAGATTATTTGCGAAATCTGGTATTTCCAAATACGTACATTCTATGGATAGCCAATGTCTAATAACCTCAGTAGCCAATGATTATGGATATAATAATATGTTCATCAAATGGTTAGAGTTACATAAAAAAAGAATTAGTAAAGATAAAAAGATATTAGTGGTTGGTTTATCTTGTAGTGGTGGGTCTAAAAACGTAACCTCAGCCTTGTATTGGGCTAAAATGAATGGTTATAATTCAGCAATGATTTCAGGACAGTCAGCAAATGTATTACCTGATAATGTCTTAGAAGTTTGTCTCAATGCAAAATATTTTCATACAACTGAAGTTCTTACACTCATTTTATTTTATGAATTAATTCATGCATGTGGTGCCGCTTGTCCTTCTATACATGAAGAAGTTGTCAGAAAAAGTGTCACACAACCTCTCACACGTCCATTAGATGAGTAAAAAAAAAGTACTCATAACAGGAGGTACTAAGGGTATTGGTAAATCTATTTCTAAAATTTTTACCGATAATAATTTTTGTGTCCATATAACAGGTACTAAACAACAAGTTGTTCCTGATTATGTGGACACTTTTTTTATTGTTGATTT
>Ga0070753_1001537_pt1 | contig 12866 bp, 28 predicted proteins | sample VirMetDEL_Aug_31_FD_77441 | JGI IMG/M metagenome (GOLD analysis project Ga0070753, IMG submission 77441) | Aqueous microbial communities from the Delaware River and Bay under freshwater to marine salinity gradient to study organic matter... | ecosystem: Environmental > Aquatic > Marine > Coastal... | reverse complement strand
CCCACACCGACGCCGGCTCCGCCGGCGGATACGCCCAGGGGGCGCACCCGCCGGCTACGCCTCACACCGACGCCGGCTCCGCCGGCGGATACGCCCAGGGGGCGCACCCGCCGGCTACGCCTCGCTGCTCCGCGCAGTCCGGTGGGGCTAAGGCCCCACGCTCCCCACGCTACGCCCCCTGCAACTCCGAGCCCCGCCAAGGTCGGCACCCCCGTTCATTGTAACACACTCCCCCTGTGTGTGGCAAGCGGAATCCCGAAAACCTTCGCAGAAAGATAGCGGGGATTTGCCTTGCCACCCCTCCCCCTGTGTGGTAGTGTAGTGGGACGGGCGGGCGGGATAGGAGCAAGGCGCGCGGCAGCTGCCCAGGGGGGAGAGAGTGATCCCCCCTGCATTGTACCACGGGCGTGGGGGCGCTGTCCAGCACTTTCTGCCCTAATTGTGAGCCCAATTTGGGGCACCATGGCCTATGTCCGGCGCATTTCCCCCAGAATTTCCTGGACAGGCGCAGTGCGCGGAGTTAGTTCCGCCCCGTTCCGCGTGGCTCTCTCCGCGTGGTTCCGCCTGTGTGGCAAGGCTGCTCCGCCCCGTTCCGCGTGGCTCTCTCCCCCTGTGTGGCAAGGCTGCTCCCCCTGTGTGTGTGTGCCTGTGTGCCTCTCTCTAGTGTGTTCCCTGTGTGTCTCTCTCCCCCTGTGTCAAGGGTTTTCTGTCTTCTCTTGGGAAGATCTCGATCTGAGACGGGGGGAGTGTCGGGTTTGGGGGAGTGCTCGGCGGGGGTGTGCCAGGGCCGAATCGTCGGCGAGAGGGCTGCTCTGTGGCCGCTGGCTGGACGTTCTCGTTCTCTACGGGTCCGAGGTCGTATCCGGTGTCGGATGCGCTGTGCGGGCTTACAGAGCCTCGGGGGTTGGCGGGGGTCCGGAGGGTCCGTCGGGGGTGGGTGAGCCCGGGCACTCGTCTCTCCCCCGTCGAACACTTGACTGCCATAATGGCAGTGGCCCCTACATGAAGGAGCCCCGCCCCCTCGGGGGAGGGGAGCGGGGCGGGTCGGGGGAGGCGGCGATCAGGCGAGGGAGTGCGCGACGCGGAGGGCGTCCCGGTAGCTTCCTTCGTGGTAGCCGAGGACGGTGTACTCCGGGGAGCCCCAGGCCGTATCGCCGTAGTCTCTCCAGGCGGCGACCAGCCCGGTGTTCTTGCGGATCAGGACCCAGTGCTTCTTCTTCATCATGGTAGTGGGGTGGGTTGGGGGTGCGTGGGGTGCCTCGCGGCGATGGGAGGAGTGTAACCGGGGCGGGAGGGGGAGTCAACCCCCTCCCGGGGTTTTTCTCAGGAGCGGCGGCGCTGGAGTCGCGCGGCGGCGAGCCAACCCCGGTGGGTGGGGCGGACCATGTAGGGCTGCCCGGTGTAGTCAGTGAAGATCTCCACGAGGCCACGGGTGTCGAGGCCGAGGGCGTCGGCCTCCCGGGCGACGTCGGCCCGGTGGAGGACGCCGTCAGCGGTCACCCAGCCGCCGGGGCGCTCGATGTAGGCGGCGATGGAGAGGAGAAGGTCGGCGGCGGGGGAGGTGGAGGTCATGGTCTCGGTGGGGGTGGAGGTTGGCGGGTCGCTTGCTGCGATGGGCGTATTATACACACCGTGGCGGGGGTTGCAAGAGGAATCCGGAGAAGTTTCTCAGTCCCCTACAGGCTGCGGATGTAATCTTGGTGACAGTCCTGGCACTGGACGGGGGAGGTGGCGGCCGTCTCGCACTCGGTGGTCGCGATGAACTCGCTGCACTCGCAGCAGTGGACCGGGAAGGTGGGGGGCGCGGCGGCGGGGGAGGTGGAGGTCATGGCGTCGGTGGGGTTGGGGGTGCGTGGGGTGCCTCGCGGCGATGGGCGTATTATACCCGCCGCCGCGTGGGTTGCAAGAGGAATCCGGAGAAGTTTCTCAGCCCTGAACCGGACCCTCGACGACCAGAGAGTGGCCGTCCAGGCCGAGGTCCTCTTCCTCGAACTCGGCCCCGGCGAGCCCGTTCTCGAAAACGTAATCGTACACGGCGTCGTCGGCCTCAGCCTCGCTCAGCCCGGCGAGGACCTCCGCCGGGATCTGGACGTTGCACGAGACGTGGACGGAACGGATGTAGGTGATGTTGTAGGTGGTGGCTTCGGACATGGCGTCGGTGGGGTTGGGGGTTGGTGGGGTGCCTCGCGGCGATGGGCGTATTATACACCCCGGGGCGTGGGGTGCAAGGGGAATCCGGAGAAGTTTCTCAGGCGGCGGCGATGGCGGCCAGGGCGATCTCGATGGCGCGGGCCTTGACTCGGCGCAGGTCGCCGACCGGGCGAGCGCTTCCGGCGATCCGGTCGCCGTTCTGGCCGTACGGGGCCCAGCCATAGACGCGCTCGTGGTCCTTGGCAGCAGCGCCGAGGTCGAGCGTGTCGCAGGTTACCAGGGCCTTCCAGCTGTAGCCGCTCTGGCCTGTTTGCTTGGTGCGCTGCCACAGGAGTTCGACCTCGTGGCCCTCGACGGTGGCGGTGGCGGCGACAAGGCGGGGCGAGCGGTGGGTGGTGGTGAACTTCATGGCGTCGGTGGGTTGGGGGTTGTTGGGTGCCTCGCGGCGATGGGGTGTATTATACACACGCCGAGGCGGGGCGCAAGAGGAACCCGGGAGAAAGTTGGGAGAAGTTTCTCCCGGGTTTTCCTTGACTTCTCAGCCGACGAGTACCCGGCGGGCGTGCACTTTGCAGCAGCGGGTGACCCTGCCCCGGGTCCACCGCGCCGCCTCGCGCCCGGTGAGGGTCGTCCCGTTGCCGATCGACTCGCCGCAGCACGCGCACTCCAGGGTGTACCAGCGGTCCCGGGGCTTGGCGGCGTCGGCGGCCGCGTGGAGGTCGTGGTAGACGTCCCCCGTCGAGCCGATGGCGGCGCAGGCCCGCTTCCACTCGGCCCCGTGCTGAGCCTCCAGCCCGGCGGCGGCGTGGGCGATCTCGTGGCGGATGACCTCGACGGCGTGGGCCTCGGTGGCGGTCTCGTGGCAGAGCAGCTTGGAGGAGAGCTTGATGAGGCACGGGCGGGCCTCGTAGAAGGTGCAGGACCCGGCGGCGCGGCTGAGCTGGCCGGAGACCTTGACCTCGACGTTGCGGAGGCCCCGGATCGCGGAGGCCCAGCCCATCGCCCGGAAGGTCGCGCGGGCGGCGGTGACCTCGCGGCGGAAGAGGGAGCGGAGGCGGGCGGGGGTCATCTTGCGGGCGGTGGCGGTCATGGCTTCGGAGGGTCGGGGGTTCGTGGGGTGCCTTGCGGCGATGGGGTGTATTATACAGACCTCCCTGCATGACGCAACCCCCCGCCCAGAGAAATCTCGGCGGGGGGCTGCTGATGGACCTAAGTGCCCTAGGCTGCTGGACTTACGCTCAGAGAGAATCCAGCAGAACGTGCAGGGACAGGCCGAGGGTGTACCCCAGGAGCACGACGAGGGCGTAAGCCGGGGCGAGGTGCGCCCGCTCGGAAATGTGAGGCCAATTCATGTCCCCATTGTAACAGAGCGGGCGCACTTTTCGGCCCCCGGATTCTTACAGGATTTCCCTTGACCTCACCCGCCCAGGGTGATAGACGCCTCACGGATGAGCCGCTCGCAGTGGGGCGACTCGGTGCCGATGAGCAGGGCGGCGGTCAGGAGACCCCGAACGATGCCGACGTCCCGGTGAACCTCGCACGGGATGCCCTCGGAGCGCTGGAGGGCCTCAAGGTCCCCGAGCACCGCCCGGATCATTCCCCCGGGCGAGGCGTGGGCGTGGGCGCGTCGGAGGCACTGGCGGGCGTCATCGAGGGCGGCGATGTCGAGGCGGGGGGCGACGGTGTAGCCGACGGGCTCGATGTGCGCGGGCTGGTCGGCGGCGGCGAGGGTGCTAGGGTTCGGCATGGCTTCGGGGTCGTAGTGGTCGAGGGTGAGGCGGGCCGCGCCGTAGGCGGCGGCGGTGCACGCGAGGAAGATGAGGGTCGGGGGGTCGTAGCGCATCATCGGCGCCACGTCAAGTCTAAATCCGAGGGATTGTCGAGGGCCTCCTCGGTTGCCATGAGGCCCTGTCTCCGGGCGGCGTCGATGCGGGCGCGGTGGGCTAGGATGGCCTCCTCCCGTTGCTCGGGCTCGCGGCGGTCCACGCCCAGCGCGGTAGGCAGTCCGCCGTCGAGGCCCCGGGGCACGGCCTCCGAGGGCCGGATGGTGGCGCCAGTGGTGGGGGCCTCCTCGCCGTCTAGGTGGTGCATTACCCCATCCACCACGGCGTCGTCCCAGGAGAAGCTATCGGCCCCCAGGGGGCCGGGTCCGTCGTGGCTCATCGGGACGCCTCCAGCAGGTCGGAGAGGGCGGCGGCGTACTCCGACTCAATGGCGTCGGCGTCCAGGCGGTCGGCGGCGGTCAGGGCCGCGAGGCGCTCCACCGGGTCGAGGGTGTAGCGGGCGGCGTCGAGGGCGCGGTCGCGGCGGGCCGCGAGGGTGGTGGCTTGGTCTTGCATGGTATCAGGAACGGGCGCCGGAGCCCAGCGCGTGGCAGAGGAGGAACAGGGGGAGGGCGACGAGCAGGAGGATCTTGAGCATCAGGAGGCGGTGACAGGGCGGCCTTGGGCGGCGAGACGGGCCTCGATCTCAAGGCCCAGGAGGTAGCGGGCCTCAACGAGGCGCTCGATGGAGACGTCGCCGTCGAGCGCCTCGCAGGGGTCGGTGGCTGAGATGACCTTGGGCTCGCCGTCAAGGCACGAGCGGAAGATCATCAGGTCAGGGTCGATGGGAGCGGGCGCGGGGCAGGGGATGTTGGGGTTGGCCATGGTAGTGGGTTGGGGTTGGGGGTTGTTGGGTGCCTTGCGGCGACGGGGTGCATTATACACACCGTGGAAGGGGTTGCAAGGGTAACCCGGGAGAAAGTTGGGAGAAGTTTCTCCCGGGTTTTCCTTGACTTCTCAGCGGATCTCGCGCATCTCGTCGCGGGTCGGCTCGAAGACCTCCAGCCGCTCCAGCGCCTTGCGGTACCTCTTGGCCAGCGACTCGGAGCAGCGGCTCAGGTTGTCGCGCAGGTCCGCCAGCTTGATAGCGACGGCGAGGTCGGAGGTGGCGCGGATGCGCTCGATGAAGTCGGCGTACACCTCTCCGTCCCGGCGGGTCACTCCGTCGAGCGCCTTCAGGATCTCGTCGTACAGGTAGTCCTGCTCCATGTAGTTCAGGGAGGTGGAGGACACGAGGTGCGCGACGTCCTCCACCGACAGGTCGGTGTCCTCCGCGAGGTCGTGGATCTGCCCGATGGCGGCGAGGCCCCAGGAGGCCCCGGCGTTGAGAAGGCGCTCGGCCACGCGGTATCCGTGCTCAGCGGCGTCCTCGCCCAGCATGGCGCGGGTGAGGTTGTAGAGGGTGCCTCGGATGTACTCGAAGTGCGGGAGGGTGTCAGACATGGCGTCGGTGGGTTGGGGGTTCGTGGGGTGCCTTGCGGCGATGGGGTGTATTATACTCGCCGCCGCGTGGGTTGCAAGAGGAACCCGGGAGAAAGTTGGGAGAAGTTTCTCCCGGGTTTTCCTTGACTTCTCAGTTGGTGCGGTAGATGTGGAACGTGCCGCACGGGGACTCAAGCTCGTGGTGGTCGTAGGTGGCGAGCCACTCGCCCATGCAGATCCCGCTCAACCACTGGTCGCGCTTCCAGCCGTCCGCGTCGAAGTAGCACTGGAGGCTCACAGGGATCAGGTCGAGAACGAACTCGTCGCAGTAGGAGTCGAGGCGCTCATCGACCTCGGCCTTGGCCTCGTCGTAGGTGAGGACGAGGTACTCCGCGCCCTCGGCCTCGAACTCCTCGGGGGAGTAGGTCGTGGGGTCCACGGCCTCGGGGTCGATCTCAAGGGTGGCGGCGAGGGCGAGGAGGCGGTCGGTGAAGGTGATGGTCATGGTAGCGGGGTGGGGTTGGGGGTTGTTGGGGTGCCTTGCGGCGACGGGGTGTATTATACACACCGTGGAGGGGGTTGCAAGAGGAATCCGGAGAAGTTTCTCAGATGATCCCGTATGCGCTGAGGGCGAACAGGGCGACGATCAGGAGCGGCAGTCCGAGGACAATGGCGCCCGCCTCCTGCGCGGCGTTGGGGTTGGGGATGCGGTCGTATGCGGCGCGGGCCGCCTTGCGGGTCGTGGCCTTCATCAGGAGCGGTCCTTGGTTCCAAAGAGGCCCTCGAAGGACTCGCGCACGCCGTCGGTCAAGACCTGCAGCCACTCCCGCTCGACGAGGGCGAAGAGGTGCTCCCGCTGTGCGTCCATGTACGGGCTAACAGCGTCGCGCAGGTGGACGGCCTCAGCGATGCGGTAGATGGCGGCATCGTCCATGTCCAGCAGTCGCAGGTAATCGTACAGGCGGTCGATCGCCCCGGCGTCGTCGTGCACGACGGCGGAGAGGATCTCGGAGAGGGTTGCATCGTTCATGGCGGAAGAGGTCATGGCTTAGGTCGGGTTGGGGGTTGGTGGGGTGCCTTGCGGCGATGGGGTGTATTATACACACGCCGAGGCGGGGCGCAAGAGGAATCCTGAGAAGTTTCTCAGGCCAGGACGACCTCGTAGATGGTCGCGAGGGCGACGAGGCCGAAGCCCTCGCGGCGCACGGTGACCTCGCGGGCCACGCGGGTGTCCTCGGGGCCACGGACGGACTCGACGGTGTCCGTGGTCTCGGCCTGCTCGCGGTCGAACAGGTAGCCCATGAGGGCGGCGTGGGCCTTGCCGGGGGTGGGGTAGATCTCGGTCAGGATGCCGGAGTCGTCGATGTCGGGAATCTCGAAGTGGACGGCGTACATGGTAGCGGGGTGGGTTGGGGGTTCGTGGGGTGCCTTGCGGCGATGGGGTGTATTATACACACCGTGGAGGTGGTTGCAAGAGGAACCCGGGAGAAAGTTGGGAGAAGTTTCTCCCGGGTTTTCCTTGACTTCTCAGGCTTCCCGGGGGCGGTAGTAGTTGCGGCCCCCGGCAATGCCGAGCGTGCAGCCCTGGCCGATCTTGCGCCCGACCTCGACCCAACGCCCGTTCTTCCGGAGGCTGAAGGCGCGGCGCTTGCCGTCCGGGCGGCGGGTGTACTCGTAGCGGTTCTCCTCCGGGAGCCACTCGCTATCGTCCACGGTCACCCAGACGCGCGAGGCCGAGCAGACCTTGACGACGGTGGCGGGGTACTCGTCGTCCACGTAGAAGATCGAGACGCCCTGCCCGACCTCCAGCGGGGCGCGGCGGATGGCAGCCTTGAGCGCATCCACGAGGTCGTCGGAGCGGTCGCCGAGGTCGTCGGGCGCCTGCCCCGCGAGGATGGCCTCCGCGAGGTCCTGAGCCGCGCGGCTGAGGGCCGGGAACGTGTCCCTGGCGTCGTGGGCGAGCTTCCCAGCCACCTGCATGGCGAAAGCGCGGAGGTCGCCGAGGACGGTGCCCATGCAGAACTGGTCGGCGAGGTCGGCGAAGAAGTCACGGTTACCCTGGAGGGTGAGGGAGGTGAGGGTCATGGTAGTGGGTCGGGGTTGGGGGTTGTTGGGTGCCTTGCGGCGACGGGGCGTATTATACACGCCGTGGAGGGGGTTGCAAGAGGAATCCTGAGAAGTTTCTCAGGGCCGGACCTGCCCGTGGTAGGTCACGGTCGCGGAGGAGAGGTCGCCGTCGAGGCGCCAGAGCGCGACGGCGACCCAATAGCTGCGCTGTGCGTTCACGACGCGGGCGCGGTAGCGGCGAGACTCGGAGACGGCGTCGCGGTAGCGGGGGTTGCGGGTCCAGTCAAGGGTCATCTCGACCTCCTGCGCGGTGCAGGGGTGGCCCGTCTCGGAGAGGTGGACGGCCTCGACGTAGTCGCGGATGGCGGCGGGCGTGATACGCTTGCGGGAGGAGAGGTCGCGGAGGAGCATGGTCTCGGGGGTTGGGGGTTGTTGGGTGCCTTGCGGCGACGGGGCGTATTATACACGCCGCCGCGTGGGTTGCAAGAGGAATCCGGAGAAGTTTCTCAGCGGATCCGGACGCGGCCCCGCGCGGCCTTCTTGGCGGCGGCCTTCTTGCGGTCGGTGAAGCGTCGCGCCCGGCCACGGGTCGTGGCGGCGGCGGCGGCGGCGAAGTTGCGGGTGGGGACGGGCATGGTGCTGGGGGTGAGGGGGTCGGCGGACGGCCCCCATTATACACATCGGCGCCGCCAGCGCCAGGACTTTATGGGAAAACTTGACGGACACAAATAGCCGCCCGCGCTGCCGGAATGGCAGTCAAGCGCAATCCCTGGGAAATATTCAGGACATACCGATTTGAGAATCGTGTAGCTTTGCCACGCAAAGAGCCCCTGCCATCCTGGCAGCGCCAGGATGGCAGGGGCTCGCTTCGCGACCGCGACCTGCGTGCGTCACGCCCACTAGGGGCATAAGCACTTGGAAAAGAACAGAACTTTCTCTGTCAGGTTTTCAATTCGACCTAGCGGTTGTCGCCGTCGCCGCGGAGCACGCCCCGGTCCCGACGGTCGGCCAGCTTGCGTGCAACGTCGATGCACGCCTGGGAGAAGCCGAACGACGGGTCGCCGAGAACCTTGGAGATCACCAGCCCGAGGTTGGCCGTCACCTCCACGCTATCCTCTCCGTCGAGGATGTCCATCAGTGCCTCCTCGATGTGAGTGCAGAGCGCCACGGCATCGCCGCGAAGGCTTCGCCCGTCGAGCTTCTCGGTCTCGATCAGGAACTCCTCATAGGCATAGGTGTCGTCGGTCACGCCCTCGAGCGTGCGGTTGTCCTCGCCGTCCACGCCGCGCATGACGACGTACCAGCAGACATCAGCGTACTCGGACTTGATCCGGTCAGCCATCTCGTCGACGGACTTGTCGCCGCGGATCACCTTCTTGGCGACGTTGGCCAGCTCGCCCACCTCGGAGATCAGTCCGGTGGTGAGGTATCGGTAGCCGTGCTGCTTCGGGTAGACGGCAGTGGAGGCGAACTGATCCTGCACGCGGGCCAGGGTTGCTTGATCGGTCAGCATCAGTTGATCTTGGCAAGGACGTTGTTGGAGCGGACGAACGCGACCTCGACGCCCTCGTTCTCCACACCGTGCGGCAGGATCCCGAGAAGCACGACGTCGCCGGGCTGGAACTGGAGCGGCTGTCCGTTGCCAGTATCGCCGGCGGCGAGGATCGTCGCGGTGACGGACTCGTTCATCGACGAGGGCAGCGGCTGGCCGTCCGGGCCGGTCATCTTGGGGAGGTGCAGACCGCTGTCGGTCATCTCCTCAACGAAGGGGCCTTGGACGAAGTAGTAACCCGCAGCGGGCTGGACGTTGGCGTTCTTGAACTTGGACATGCTGGTATCAGAGACAGGCGTCGGAGACGCTAATGATGAGGTGAGCGGTGGGGTAATCACCGGGAGGGAAAGGCTGCCGGAAGGCGGCCAGGACTTGGATGGCCTGGGCGTTGCCGCTCAGGGCCGTGGTTGATGCGTAGCGCAGGACGATCTGGCGGATCGCCTCGGGCGTGGTGTTCTTCAGGTCTATAGCAGCGAGCATCTTGAGGCAGACCTTCTCGGACTTGCCCCCTACCATGGCTCGAGCTAGGTCGATAGCCTCGGTGCTATTCTGAGCCCAGCTATCCAGGGCCCTCAGCTGCGCCTCCTCGTCGTCGCCCGAGAGCGTGACCAGGGTTGCGAGCATGGCCCTCGGGGAGCCGTCCGCCTTATCCACCAGTGCGCTGGCGACTCGGCTGGTCAGCTTAATGCCCTCGGCGTCGACGACCCGTCGAAGGAGCACGGCCAGGCGGGCGCGGTCCAGGCGCGGCAGCAGGAAGGATCCGCAGCGCGTCTTCACCGTCTTGGGGACCTTGGCCAGCTCCGTCGTGCAGAAGACGAACGTAATCCAGTCGGGGGCGTCCTCGATAGTCTTGAGGAGCGCGTCCCATGCCTGGGCAGAGAGGCGGTGGCACTCGTCGACGATGATGCAGCGGTTGCCGGCGCCGTTCAGCCCACGGGTGCGGGTCAACTCGGTCATCTGCCGGACGTCGCCCACGCCAGAGCGCGAGGCAGCGTCAAGCTCGATGAGATCAGGCCCCGCCACCTTGCGGCTGTCGGCGATCAGGCGGGCGGCGGTGGTCTTGCCCACGCCGCTGGGCCCGTGGATCAGGAACGCGCGGAGGTCGTTCCTAGTCGCAGCCTGCTCGATGTCGAGGATGCTGTGAGGCTCCCCGACCATCTCCTTCCAGGTGTTCGGGCGGTACTTGGTCAGAAGGTTGCCCATCAGTTGACCTCCAGGAACTGAGCCTCGCCGACTAGCGTGAGGGCGACGAGCGTGGTGGTGATATTCATGCCCCTATGATACGACTCCGGTGCCCCAGTCAGCACTGGAACCCCGGAGTTTCTTTGTCACTTGTCCGATTAGACACAACCCGGACGCATCAGAAGATCTCGACCTCGATGGTGTAGCGCGTGCTGTCCGGGATGTAGTTCAGCGTCCGCTGGCCGATGCTCAGGGTGACGTCCACGGCCTCGGCCGGGAACTCCTCGAGGAACGTGCCGACGCCCGTGCCCCAGGCGTCGTACTCGGCGTGCAGCGTGCGGCGGATGCCCAGCGCGTCACGGTAGCCCAGCGAGACGTCCATGTCCCAGCCGTAGGCGTAGTCGAACGTGGCGGTGACGCCGCGTCCGGCGATGGCGGTCAGGGGCAGCACGATCATGCAGTCCAGGTCGCTGTGGTGGATGTAGCCCTCGACCATGAACCGCTCGGCGGTGGCCGGGATGGGCTCGGTCGTGAGGAAGGAGTCGTTGGCCGGCTCGTCCGCGCTGTAGCACGGCGGCGGGCTCGTCGGGTCTTCCGGGGCGGGGGCGCCGGCTCCGCTCGAGCAGCCGGTGCAGAGGGCCACGAAGGCCACGAACAGGACGATGGTAGCTGCCATCATGGTGAGGGGTGAGTCTTGGGACTCGTGGTTGTGGTGGTGCATGGTAGTCTTATCGAGTTTGCCGCTCGCGGAGTTGAGCGGTTTCGCGATAATATCCGCGCGCTGGTGGCAGACCGGGTCAAGAATCATGCGACTTTCTCCTCGAGCCTGCGGAACCACGCCGGGGCGCCGTTGCCGCGCTTCTTGAAGGAGTCCGCGGTGAGCCAGGACTTGCCGCGGGCAAGGTAGCGGCGGTAGGACTCGACGGGCCACTGCCCCTCGGGCTCGACCTTGAACTCGTCGGGCATGCACGCCGGGGGCGGCGTCAGGTCGTCGTGGATGATGTAGCGCGGCATGGTCATGAGGCCGTAGAGGAGCTTCCCCTCGGTCTTGTGGACGCGCCCGTAGCGTCGCGTGTACTCGACGCACAGCGCCCGGAAGAGGCGGTACGTCCAGGTATAGTTGCCGGACGTCTCTCGTACCCAGATCGCGCTCGGGTGGTTCTGGTGCGTGACCTTGTAGATCTCGGGCACGTCGGTGGGTTCGCCGCAGATGTGGTGCGCGGTGCTCAGGAGCTGGGCGGTCTCGAGGATCATCTTGACCAAGTGCTTGTCGCAGTGGTCTTGGGCGGCGGACTTGGGGCAGGTCGAGGTTGCGAAGATGTTCATGCCCATATGATACGGGGTGCGGGCCGCGTTTGCAACCCACACCCCGTATTTTTCTGCTGCGACCCCACTTTAGGATATCGCATTTAGATAATTCCCCAAAAGCCGGGGCGCAGGAATCAGGCCACGCGGCTCCTGCACTGGCGGAGGGGGGTGTCCGGACCGGCCAGCTCGGCAAGGCGCCGCTGGTGCTCCGGGCTACGGGGCGTCTCCCACTGGCGGGCGGGCGCCGGCACGCTTCGGATCGGACGGCAGACCGCCAGGAAGAGCCACTGGGATGCGCCCAGCAGCATCATGACCGTGGCCACGGGCATGCCCAGGGAGCCGTAGGCGATGCCCGACCCGGTCATCAGGCAGGCGGTCATCAGCGAGCCCCGTCGGGGCATCTCGGTCCTCGGGTTCAGGATCGCCGGCCACAGCACGGCGAAGTATAGGAACCCGGCGCAGCCGAACCAGATCTCTTGCCAGCTCACGGCGCCACCTCCGGTGCCTGGACCTCGCCGGTGATCGAGCCCGGGAAGGCCCGCTCGACGCAGTAGAACACGAGAAGGATGGCCGCTAGGGTCAGCACTAGCTTCACAGATGTGTCGATTGCTTGCTTCATGTCAGTTGGGGTCGCGGTGTCGGTTCCACCAGAGCGTCAGAACGAGGGCCATGCCCAGGTAGATGGCGTAGTCAGGGAGGGGCTCTAGCAGTGCCATGTCAGTCCTTGGGTTTCATGATGTCGAAGAGGGCGGCGCAGATCTCGCCAGTGGTGTCGCCGATCTTCTCGAAGAACTCGTCGAGGTTACCGAACATCTCGGTCAGCTCGTCGAACTTATCGCCGAAGCCGTCGTCGTCGAAAAGGCCCATCAGTCTTGCTCTCCGATGACCATGCTGCCGAACAGGCAGAAGATGACTCCCGGGAAGGAGCAGACGCTGGCGCCCAGAAAGCCCAGTACGCTCGAGACGCAGTAGGTCCAGGCGGAGCTGAGGATGCTGTCGCCAGCAGCGCGGCTGCTGGTGTACATGTCGAGGGGGTAAAGCCACCAGCACTTGATCCAGATGCCGATGACCAGTCCCATACCGAAGAGCGCCAGGAAGGTGCCCAGTAGTTTGCGAAGGAGGTTCATGTCTCTATGTTACGCGCTGAGGCCCTCAGTCGCATCGGACTTCCAGTAAACTTTCGAGTGGACGGGGGCGTCCCCGTAGGCGGGGCAGTCGACGATCGAGAACAGCTCCAGCTCGCCGAAGTTCGGGCCGACCTCGGTCTCGATCTGGAGCGGCACGTTCGCCCACTCGCCCCAGGGCTTCCCCATGATCTTGGAGATGTCCATGACAGCCTCGTCGAGGTGCTCCTCGGGGAT
>Ga0070753_1001532_pt1 | contig 12883 bp, 9 predicted proteins | sample VirMetDEL_Aug_31_FD_77441 | JGI IMG/M metagenome (GOLD analysis project Ga0070753, IMG submission 77441) | Aqueous microbial communities from the Delaware River and Bay under freshwater to marine salinity gradient to study organic matter... | ecosystem: Environmental > Aquatic > Marine > Coastal ... | reverse complement strand
GGTATTTCAATGTATAGCGCATCGCGTAATGCAGTCGCAAGCGCTGAAGCAAATGCCGGCAGTAACGCTGGTGACTATCAAGAGGAGCTTGCAATTGGTGGCACCTCAGCAACCAGGCGCTCGCTGGCAGCATCGGCCGCTCAAGCTGTTATGGCAACCAGGACGCAAGTCAGCGAGCAACGTTCTATTAGCGAGCGCCGCTCTGAGATGCGACAGATTCAGGAGATCGTCGCAAAACCCGCCAAAATTAACGTAGAATTTCAGTCGCAAGTAATCAATAATGTGGAGTACGTCACCCGTGATCAGGCCGAACGCATGGCTGCACAATCTGCACTGCGAGGACGTGAGCTGGCGATTGGCTCCCTTCAAAACAGCGTTAAAACCCGTAAGCGTGTAGGTATGGCCTGATGTCAGTTGCTACCGTTAATTATCTGCAGTTCCGCAACCGCGAAACATTCGCCACAACCAGTCCACTATGGCAAAATTTTTACGTGGATCGCAGCAGTGACTTCTTGCCGTTTGGTTATGGGCAAGGTGCAGGCCAGACCGCAGGTGAACGCTCGCAAGCCAATCTTGTAACACCAGTTAATGCCATCTCACTTAACTACGCCAAGGAAGCTGCTGATAACCGCTACATCGCAGAAGTCACTACCAAAGAAATCAACATCAGCTCACTGGCAGAAGCTGCGACAATTTCACGCGAGCTGTGGGTCGTCGGTAGTTTCGGTCACGACCAAGAAATGCTGACCTTTGTGTTGCGTGGTCCCGGCGATGCCACTAGGCAAGGTCCAGGGCGCTACTTATCCCGCACACTAATTGGAAGCGTTCCCAGCTCCGGAACCCTTGTGATCTCATGAATTGGCATCGCTGGATTGGTAAAAAACACGTTACTGGTGCTGATCCTGTTTGTGATGACGGATGCGACTGTCTGTTGATGGTGACTCGCATACGAGAACACCTTAGGTTGCCGGCGCCAAACGCCATGGACGTGGCAACGCTAATTTTGTTGTCTCAGTCCGAAGCGTTCAGCGACATCCACAAGCTGATCCTTCCGCACTTAGTTCCGGTGCAGACTCCACGCGACGGCGCGTTTACAGTGTTTGAAACGCCCGATCAGATTGGAACGGCAGTGATGATCGACGGTGGCTTGCTTCACGTCAGCCATAAACGTGGTGTCCGCTGGTTACCCGGCAATCTGCTTCGCAAATTCGACTGGTACGACTGGAAATGAGTACACCCCTTCTGCCCCAAGATCGTTACATCGCTGAGCTGCTTGGGCTCACAGAAGATGAAATGCGCTGGTATAAAGCGGAAGTACAGCGACGCGCACTGGAGGGGCCGCAACCGGCTGTTGTGGCAGGTGCTGAGACCGCACTGGTCTTGGCCATCGTCAACCTAGTCATTGGCGTTGGTCTAACAATTGTGTCGGCACTGCTGGTGCCGCGCCCACCTAGCGATAGCCGTGGACGCCTAACTACACGTCAGCGCCAAGGCGATACCCTGCAAGTGCCATCAGCATTTGCACCAACCTACGGGTTTGAAGCTGTACAAGATGTTGCGCCACTTGGCGATCCAATCCCACTGGTTTACACCAAACGCGAGTTTCTCAATGGTCAGTGGTATGGCGGCACCCGCGTTAACACACCACTGCTCTGGAGTCAAATCTGGTCGCTAGGCGGCAACCAAATGCTTCGAGCAGTCTTTTTGGTGTCGGAAGGTGAGATTGGCGCCATCCATCCCTACAGCTTTGCCATCGGTAACAATAATCTTGGCGCTTATTCTTTTGATGGCAATTTACAGCGCATTGCTATTTACTCCGTCAATGATGGCGGGCGAATGGCTATCGGCAATTATTTGTCCGGATCTCAGATTGATGTTGGTGCTCAGGCCGACTACGCAAGTGATATTTTTCGCGTAAATACAGGCGTCAATAGTCTTGCAACGCATTTTTGCGGGGCATACAAACCAAGTACATCCACTTCTTTTGGTCTGTATTCGCCTATTGCAAATGGCTTGGGTTATCGCATCAATCCAAGAATCAGGCCATTGCGGCAGCTCCAGGCTAATGAAGATGAATACGATGCTGTAGATGATGCTCAAGCTGTTGCAGAAGCTTGGAAATACAAATATTGCTATAGCAGCAAGTCTGGCATTATTTCAACGTCCAAAGGTGGTTCCGCTGGTGATCGGGTGGATCTTGATGTGGGCGACACGTTCCAATATATGCTCAGCTCTAAGTCAGACGCTGTACGCAACCGCCGCAAAAATCCATCTATTTTTGTAAATCAAAGAAACAGCGATAATAAAAAAGGTTCGATGGATGGCGAAGAGACGCTTGTTAGTGTCGGCCAAGCTGTAGCGGGAAGGCAAAAACAATACGATGCCGCACTTGAAGAAGGTGAACTGTACAAGGTTGGATCATGCCTTGCGATTTTAATTTCGCGCACTCCTGTTTTTGTCAGTGAAGCGGATTACAGCTTGGATGCGCTCGAGGAAGGTGAAGCGACAGAAGATGATCCTGGCTCACCGGGTGAAAGCATCTTTTGCACCTTCCGAGTTGTACGAGCCGGCACTATTGGTGTTGCAGGACGAGATGCAGTAAATACGCGATTTTTTGACGTGCCTGGAACAAGCAAAATATATCCCGCTGAAGATGGTAGCGATCCTGCGTCTAAGCCTTGGCAGTATGACACTGTTGGCACGGATTATGCCGATGGTGATATTGGTGAACGTCATTACACAGCCTCTGCATTTCCTCAGATTTTCCGTTGCGCTCTAGGCGGAATCAGCCTTAACCGGCAAACCCGCTTTTTTGAAATCGGCATTCGCAGTACAGTTGCATTGCAAATTCAAGGCATGTGCAATTTCGCAGATGTTCCCATTGAAGTGCCTGAGTTCACTTATGGTACCGTCACTGCACTCACTCTTACAGGCGGCAACACAGGCAGTCTTGTCAATGGAACTTTTGTTCGTTCTATGTCTGGAGGAAATGGAACTGGATTGCAACTAACAATTACCGTTACTGGTGGATTTATTACAAGCACAGTAATTTCTGCCGCCGGATCTAACTATAAAGTCGGCAATAGTGTGACAACTACACTAACCACTACCACTGGAACGCGCACCATTACTTATACCATTGGTACTGTTGTCGCCGTTGAAACGGGAATAAATGAAGTGCCAGGTTACCGGGCAATCAACTGGAAGGCCGCTGATGCCCTAGATGGCAAAAATATCGAAGACAATTTAACCAATTCCGTGTTTACATCTGGCACTATTACTTGCCCAGAAAAACGATATAGCTTTTTCCGCGTTTCAGTTAAAAGTGACCCCAGTAATACATCGGCATACATTGCTACCGGCAATACTATTTTCTGTGTAGCTAGTGCCAAGGAGACACCAGTATTCAACTACCTTCGTTTTGCAATGAACGGCGAAGCGAGCTGGGAAGTTCGCATTGAGCCAGTTTCAAGCTGGGAGATCAAAAACGAAACTTTTGAGATGGTTGAATTAAATGCAGATATTCAGGCAACTTATGTTTCAATACCGTTTGCTGCTGGCACTGTGATAGCACAAGGTTCTTATATTTCCGGAAGAAGCATCACTGAGCTTTTTGATATTCAAAACTTGCGTCCAAAACGTGAAATCGGGATTAGCTGGACCGAGGGCAATTATGGCACAAACAAAGATGGCACATACATTGACTTGTATGCACGGGCGGCAGAATTTTTTGTTTATGACGAAATAACTACGAGCTGCTCGTCTGGCCCTGAGCACGAAATCACCTATGTCAATGTCATACAGCCCAATGATGAAACACCTCAATATGACAATCTTTGTTTAGTTGGTATCAATGCGAAGGCTACCAGGGAATGGTCGCAATTCTCTCAATTTTCCGCGTATGTAACTGAGGGCATAAAAGTTAATAGCTTGCTCGGTAGCTACGAAAGCACCCATTTATTCCCAGAAATCTTGCATGATTTTATGCTAAATAAGCGTTACGGTTTAGGCAATGAAATCAGCGCAGAACAGATAGACACAGCATCCTTTGCTACTGCAGCACAATTCTGTCTTGACAATCGTTTTTTCTACGATGGCCCGAAGCTTAGTAATACGAATTGGCGGCAATGGGCTGCAGATACTGCAGCCACGCACTGTCTATTGCTGATCGAACGCGGCGGCGTGTTCTACTTGGAGCAGGCTATTCCTGAACAGCCCGAAATTCGCGGTTTATTTACGGCTGGTAATTGCATCAGCATGGAATTGACCATGGCAGAAGCCGAGCAGCGACAGCCTGTATCTATTTCAATCAAGTACAGGACAGAGGAGTATGGCGGTGCTGCGCCATCAGCAAGCACAGACCCAACCTATGGTTTGTTTCCCGAGCCACAGGAGCGCCTTGTGTATCACACGGCTTGGGGAGAGGGCGTGACCGAAAGCATTGATATATCGGACTACTGCACCAGTGAAAACCATGCCACGAAGGCAGCGCGTTACGTCATTGGTGCTCGCAAGCTATCCGATCACACGGTCAAGATTGCAACTACCTATGAAGCGCTCACAAGCTCCCTTGCACCTGGCGATTTTATCAAAGTCGCTTTGGATTACACGCATTACAATCAATTTGTAAATGGCGCTGTTACCGGAGACGGCAAGCTGGTATCGTCCACTGCCCTGGCGGATGGTGCATATACCGTTGTGTATTGGACAGGCGAGCAAGCGGCTGAAGTAATAGAAGGGACGTTGACCGTCAGCAACAGTGGAACCACTGCAAGTCCTGCTGGAATTGTCTTTACGGTCAAAACCGCAGAAATCATCACGCGCACATATCGAATCGACTCAATCCAGCCCAGCGACGACGGCTACGAAATTGAAGCCGTCCATACACCGCTTCTTTCTGATGGCACGCTCCAGCTTTACGCTGAATGGAGCGATGACTCGTACTGGACGACACTCTGATCATGGCAATTTTTCCAGCAGCAACGCCCACGGCAATGGATTTCACCGCACCGGAGTTTCCGGTTAAATCCAACACGTCGCTTAGCGGTGTCGTGTCTCGCCGTATTTTTGGTAACCGAGGCTCGCGCTCAGTGCTCAGCCTCAGTTTCGACAATATAACCGATGTTGTCGCCGCCGAATTTCTCGACACTTGGAACGAAGCAAAAGGGCAATTAGAGAGTCTTACTATCCCGGCCGCTGTGTTCACTGGAGCCGAATTGGCTTTGACGACTTATCTTGAAAACGGTGGCGATGATTTAATTTGGCATTTTGCGGAACCGCCTCAACTGCAGCGCGTGAAGCCAGGCGTAAGCAGTGTCCGAGTTACACTTGAGGCGACTCGTGATTCCTAGCTAAAGTAATCACAGATTGGAGTGAACCTTGGCAGTCCTTACTGGTAAAAATGGCGCTCTGCGCTGGAATGGAGGCACGATCGGTAAGGTCAGGTCGTGGTCGTTGAGCGTCAACAAGGACGCGCTAGAAACCACAGATCTCGGCAAATATGATCGAACATATACAGCCGGATTACGTGGAACGACTGGCAGCGCTGATTTGATGTACGATCCGGGAGAGGGTGGTGCCGTCGAATTGCTTAATAGCATTTTTGGAAATGATTCCACGGTGTCGCAGTCTGTTGAATTCGTTCTTGACTCTGCTGGCGGCAAGACTTTTAGTTGCAGCGCATTTTTAACAAGCGTTTCACCGAGCGTGAGTGTTGCCGATATTCAGGTTTGTTCAATTTCATTTCAAGTTTCCGGTCAGATTAGCGGTGGCTTCTGATAATGGCAGTTCTCGGCACGAATGGAATTGTCAGGCTAAGGCGAGATGCACCCAGCCCGATCGTGCTGCCAATATCTGTTGCGCGTGCAGATATTGATGTTTTTCTGGTTAGAAGCCAAGAATTTTGGAATGGAGATGAAGTAAGGCTTTTGTCCCCTGATGGACTGCCTTTATCAACGGATGCGTTGCCTAGTGGGGTTGGATGCTATTTCGGATCCTTTTGGGAGCTTGGATTAAATCGAATTCACGTAACAGCGGAAACGGCTTCATATTATGTAACAGACGATGACAGTGTTTATTTTTACAATCGCGGCACTCCGATCAATAGTGCAACTTATTATATTTATAGAGACAAACTAGATCGAATTAGTTTCTACAATACAAGGGCGGAAGCTCTTGGCGGAAGTCGCGATGACAGAATAGATATAAAACAGCTTGATTTTAAATATATTATTGTATCGGCCGCGGGAACGGAGGAATATGACAACGCAATTGCGGAATGCGTCGCAGCAGCCGGCGAATATAGGCTAAGTGATGTGACAGATGAAGTTACCTTGGAAAGCATCTGTGATTTCCCCCCACTTTTCTTGCAGCCAGTAGCTGGTTCGGCAGAGTATGACGATGCCGAGCTGCAGCCTCGTCGATGGATAAACGGATTCCCTTGGATTGTCCAAGGATGCATTGCCGAATGGAGCATTGAGCTTGATGCCGCTGGAATTAACACAACGGCGGTCGGCGATAAATTTGGCGAAAACGTAAAATCAATCGTCAGTGGCGGCGGGACATTTGATTTCGATATTGACAGAAAAGCCAGCAGTGACAGCTATGACGCAACCGCGTTAATGCAATTATTGCTTCTTACCGAGAAGGGCTGTAAGGCGGAAGCTGAGTTTTACATGATTTACGGAAGAGAAGAAAGCGGCTCGCGGCCGGATCTTCTCCCCGGCGATTTGTTTTATGAATGCGATATTTTGATTACGAACAGCGCCGTCAACACCAGGGCTGGTCAAATTATTGTTGGTACAGCGAATTTTGTTACCACTGGCCCGATTGAGCTTAGAATGGGCACATAAGCTCGACGCTGTACAGGGGGCTAAACGTGTCTGCCATTATTTTGCCTGGTCAAACTGGCGCGATCAATGATATCAATATTACTCAGGCTGATTACCGTGATCAAATTGCTGCTATTGCCATTGCAGCTCGCCGCTACTCCGGCGGCACTGATCAGGGCGTTAGCACCACATCGCTGTATGTAGACCCCGAAATCGGCGTTGACGACTGGAATGCAGGCGTCGCAGATGGCACTGCTGTACCGCCATTAACCAACCAGCAAATTACGGCAGGCTATTCCAAAAGCGCACCATTCAAAACCCTGCAGCGTGCGTTGATCGAAGCCGCCCGGCTGTCGATTGTTTCTGGGGCATCGAACGATCTTTATGACCGTGTGGTCATCCGCGTGTCACCAGGCGAGCATATTATTGACAATGCGCCCGCTGGTGCTGAAACTGTAAGTTCTTGGGGTAGCTCCTTTTCGCCCACTGCTGCAAACCTGCGTGCCTTTAATGGCAGCGGCATTGGCGTGATTCTGCCTCGCGGCGTTTCGATTGTTGGCGAAGACCTGCGTAAATCCGTTATTCGCCCTAGCACTGTTCCGGCTGCCAACCTTAATCCTTCCACTGCTCGCGGCGCTGTCTTCAAGGCGACTGGCGGATCATTCTTTTTCAACTTCACATTTAAAGATGCCATTGGCATCACTACTTCGCATCACCTACTGTCGGCATTTGAATTTTGTTCTGAAGCCGAGCTGAGCGCCTTCTACGCCAAAGTTGCCACTGCATTTGGCCTAAATCCTTCCGATACAGAAATCATCAATCCTGGTGAAACACAAATCACTACTGTTTATCCTGATGGTAGCGCTGTCCCTGAAGTGGATTCCACTCGCGGCAGCTCTCCTTATGTCTTCAACTGTTCGCTGCGTTCTGACTATGGAATGTGCGGCATGTTCCTTGATGGCAGCAAGGTAACAGGCTTCAAAAGCATGGTGGTGGCACAGTTCACCAACGTGTCCCTGCAAAAGGACATGAACGCATGGCAAATTTACAGCTCTGGCAGTTGGAGCGTCCCAGCAAATTATGCCGCCTACATCTCTTCTGATATCAATAATGTCCGTTATCGCATCGGGGGTGATATCAATCACGAAACAGGCTGTTATGAGGTTGATTATAGAAGCTTTGGCTTTAAATGTATCAACAATTCAATCCTTCAGGAAGTTTCTTGCTTTGTGATTGGCGATGCCGTTCACCACTGGACCGCAAGTGGCGGCGAATGCACTATTACCAATAGTAATTCCAACTTTGGTCTAACTGCGCTTCTCTCTTCGGGCTTCCGTGGTATTGGTACTGACGGAGGCGCTTTTGATCAAGACAGTGGTTTTATAGCAAAAGCCGTCCGCCGTGCTCTTAAGGTAAAAACTGACGGCAGCAACATCCGTCAAATCACCATTGGTACTGTTTCAGGCTACAACAGCAGCACTGGCGTACTGACGCTTGAAACAGCTTTCGATCCTAATCTTACATTCGGGCGGTACGGCTACAGCCTTAAAGAGAACGATTACCTTTGGATTGAAAATCGCAGTCGTGATACAGGCCCTGGTTATGTCCCTGGAGATAAAGACGCATCGTCTGCTATTGACGTAAGGGCAAAACTTGCTGCCACTCCTTGGGCGGAAGGTTCACCAACGCTGATCAATGTCAATCCAAGTGGCGACTTGGCGATCAACAACATCACAACAATGGATCCGGCAGTACTTGTCGGCAATCGCGTTTATATTCGTCGCCTTGTTGACACGCGTACTCCCGAAGAGCGCAAGTATTCCATCATTACTGAAAACAGCAATCCAACCACTACACGTCGGCCTGTTGGTAATTTCATTGCCCGCCTAGGTAACCGCACTGGCCTTAGTACTCAGCTTGACCCAGCCAACGGTTCTGGAGAAGTCTTTCTTGTTTCTGAATCGACGATTGACAATGCAGGTGGTGGCGTCTCAAGCAGTCGGTTCAATGTTGTACTGCGTCCTGGCGATTCTGCTAGTAGTTTTATTCCTGACAATTATTATCGCGTTGGCACGCCTGCTTCTAATTCCAATCGTATTTATCGCTCTAAGCGTAACGAAACGTTTAGCTCCTTTTCAACTGACGAATGGGAGCCCACGCTGCCGATGCTTACGAACGAGCGTGGCATTGAATCCTTGCGCATTGCCATTGGCGTTGAATTGCTGATTGACAAAGATCTATCCAATGATCCAGATAGCACTGACCTTGGCGTAAATCAAGAAACCGACGCTGATGTGTTGGCGCAAGTGCGTAGCGCCACTGATTATCGAGGCGTTGGCGATTTTATGTTGGCAGTTGGTTATAGCACAACCAATGTTGATTCAATCCTTTCGCTGCAAACAAGCACTACAACGCGTGATTGGGATCCTTCAGCACTTAGCAGCCCAGCCCCTAGCGGAAAGCTAAGCGCTCGTGGTTACTGGCCTTTGGAATTTAATCGTCCGAGTCTGATTCGTGCTTTTGGTCAAGCATATGAATGGGCCGGTCAGGGCAACTATTCCAAGGCAATGCCCAAGTACCAAGTGAGTGCCTTGAGTGATCAACACAAAATTGATTACTTTGCCGTCAATCACATGGGCGGTCGCGTTTATAACACTGGCTTTAACGAAGATGGCTTGATCGTTCAAGGCGACACAATCAATGACCTTGGCACCAACACTGTTGTTACCACTGAAACGGCTGGCCTCGGTGCGCTAGGTGGAGATCCAGATTTTCCCGTTGTACCTACTAGTTTCGACACACTGACGGTCACAGACGAATTCAACGCTCTTCAAGAAGCCAATTTCAACAATATCAATATCAACGGCGTTATTGATGGTGCTCCAACGTTTGCGCCAAACTTCCTGCCAGTTGCGAGCGAAACAGTTGAAGGCGTGATTGAGCTTGCCACTTCGGCTGAAGTGGCGGCATTCAATGAAATCGACAAAGCTGTAACACCTGCCACGCTTGGTGATTTGCGTGGCGTAGCAGATGGCTTTGCCTCTTTAGATGGTACTAGCAAGGTTCCGACCAGCCAGCTACCCAGCATTCCTGCATCCAATCTCCCCGATGCTTCCACCACTCAAAAAGGCATCATTGAAATTGCAACCAATGCTGAAGCCGCTGCTTATAGCGACACATCCCGAGCGCTGGTGCCGAGCAATCTTGCAGCATTGCGTGGTGCGGCTAATGGTCTTGCAACGCTAGATGGCAGTTCGCTGTTGCCTACTGCGCAACTTCCTGAGATTCCACTGGCCAACATCCCAACGTTGACCAATGCCAAACTGCCGGTATTGGAGCTAGCCAAGCTTCCGACCATCCCAGCAAATAAACTACTAACTGTGCCAGTGGCATGGGTGAGTGGCAATACGAATTTTGATCTTAGTGGCAACTTCACCTTCGCCCATAGCGGCGTAGCAGCAACACTTGCCTTTGGCGCACCGACTACAACTGGTTACATCGGCACTTCAGGCTTCATCTACGTGACCAATGCAACTGGCGTTGCGCTTACTGGCATCGACAATGCAAATTGGAAGGGTGCCGTTAACACTTGGGTGAATCCAACAAATAATACAGTTGGCCTCACTGGTAATTTGATTATTGGTTACTACATTGCCGCTGCTAATACAGTGGTGTACACCGCATCAATGGTGAGCTGAGATGGCATGTAATTCAGTCCCCGTATTTTTTGGTGCCAAGGCTCGCACGAAAAAACCCCCCGGTATTGATGTGACAAGTATTACTGACTTGTCGGGATCCATGGGGAATTATGCAGCTTTTATTTCAGCGCAGGCTACTTTCGAAGCTCTTGAAAATGCGCTTTTAGCGCAAGGAATCGGGATTTTATCTTCCAATCGTTATAGTTTTGCTACTGGCGGCACTCCAGCCACGACGCTGCCTGGCATTGAACGCAATGTCATTGTTAATGGCGTGTCTCAACGATGGGCGCCTGGCGCCAATGTACTGGACGGTACAGCAACGTTCCCAGCGTTAACGGCTAATCAAGGCGGCGGCACTGAAGACATGGGCATTGCCGCCAATTTGATGACAAACAATGATAGGGGCTACTTGACAGGCAATGAACGCATCATCATTGCTGGCTCTGACGAACAAAGCTATGGCGCGACGTTCACCGTAAGCCCCACGTATCCCCATCGTTATGTTGGTGTGCATGAAGTGACGCTTAGCATCACCGAACCTGCTGGCCCCAATCCAGTGCCTGCTGGTACGCTGATTGGTTTTGTCTACACCACTGCAACAACTGGCGCAGCAATTTACGATAATTCTGGTTCACTGAACTATCGCCTTGCAGTGCCAGTGGCGAACATGACGGCAACTGCAACAGGCGGCACTCTTCAGATCAATGTTGACCATGCCGAAACGACAAATGGCGCTATATACGACATTGATATTGATTTCACATTACTCGGCGAATCCCTAGGTACTGTATTGGGACAGTACTTATACGACGTGAGCTAAATCGTTAGACTGCAAGTACCGGCCTATGCCTGGTCTCCTTCGGCTCTATAGTCATGTCCCTGCAGATTCAGCTCAAGAAGAGCGCCGTTTCACAAAAGCAGCCTTTCGCCAGTGATCTGGCTGTAGGCGAACTGGCGCTGAACTATAACGCCGATGGTCCGTTCCTTACTTGCAAGGACAGCGCTGGTAATGTTCGCAAGCTGAATCACGTATGGGTGGGGGCTACGGCTCCTACTTCTCCGGGTGCGGGTGATCAATGGCTGGATACCAGCGCTGCTACGGCAGTGTTGAAGGTTTATAAGGATTCCAGCTCGACGTGGGTGAATGCAACGACAATCCCGATTGCCACTACCAGTGTGTATGGCACGGTACGTCTTGCCACTACTGCTGACGTAACCAACGGCACTTCGGGCAAGATTGTTGATGCCGCTCAGTTACAGAGCAAAGTTTCCGAAGTTCTATCAAATAATGTAAACTTAAACGGCAATTTAACCGTCAATGGCGATCTAACTGTCGATGGCACCACGACAACCATTGAAACCACCACGCTGACGGTTGAGGATAAAAACATTGAAATGGGCGTGGTTGCAACGCCCACTGATACCACTGCTGATGGTGGTGGCATCACGCTGAAAGGCGCCACTGATAAGACAATCAACTGGGTGAATGCCACTGATGCGTGGACTAGCAGCGAGCGTTTCAATTTGCCTGCTGGTACGGCTGCAGCACCATCGCTAATTCTGAACGGGGACGTAAATTCTGGCCTCTATTCCCCGGGCGCAGATCAAGTAGCCATCTCGACTAATGGCATTGAACGGCTAAGAATTGATTCATCTGGTCGTATCGGAGCGGGAGATCAAAGAACATCTACTGGAATATCATTTCGATTAGCACTTCCTGCTACAGGAAGTGTTTATACTACACAGGTGTACGCTCTTGGTCAAATACAAAGTGATGTAACTAATTCGCATACTGTCTTCAAGAGCCTAGGTCAGACCCAAGCCGCAAGTTTTACCCTAGGAACTGTCAAGCACTTTTCCGCAGAGCAGGGAACTTTTGGTGCTGGGTCAGCCGTAAATAGTCAATTCGGATTTATTGTTGAGCCAAGCGTAATTGGTGCAAGCAGTAATTACGGATTTTTCAGCAGTATCCCTAGCGGCACAGGTCGCTGGAATTTTTACTCAAATGGCACTGCAGATTCTTATTTCGCTAGCAACAATTTTATCTTTGCCAATGGCGGCACTGAGAAGGCTCGTATTAATTCTAGTGGACGTCTAGGTCTGGGGACTAGCTCGCCAGATGCTCTTTTAACCGTTAATGGCGTAGGCGCCCACGGTCTTGGTTCTGCTGCAGCTCCATCGTTTGCTTTTACTGGCGACCTCAACACCGGCATCTATTCCCCCGGCGCAGACCAAGTAGCCATCTCGACTAATGGCACTGGGCGGTTGTTTGTTGATGCGAATGGAAGGGTTGGTGTTAATTCAGCAAGTAATAGCGCAGAGTTTGCGGTGTTTAGCGGCTCGCAAGCCAACATC
>Ga0070753_1001529_pt1 | contig 12897 bp, 14 predicted proteins | sample VirMetDEL_Aug_31_FD_77441 | JGI IMG/M metagenome (GOLD analysis project Ga0070753, IMG submission 77441) | Aqueous microbial communities from the Delaware River and Bay under freshwater to marine salinity gradient to study organic matter... | ecosystem: Environmental > Aquatic > Marine > Coastal... | reverse complement strand
GTTCTTTGACCCGACGTATCTGAACAACCTTCAGCGACTCTCAGGTCTGGACGAGCGCATCGCAGGCATCACTGATCGAGAGGCTCCGGGTGCGCTCGCCGCACGTCGCACGCTCGGTCTGCCTCAGGTTCCGCAGGAGGCGCTCAACGCTGCGGCGCAGGTCTCCCCCCTTGCGGCGGAGGCGCTCCCCTTCGCTATGAAGCGAGTCGCAGAGGCGGGCGGGCAGGTCACACCTCGGGGTGGTGCAGAGCAGTTCGCGCAGCGGTTCATCAACACCGATGCTGGTGCTCGCGACTTCAACGGTCTCGTGCAGGCGGTGAACAAGCGGTACCCCAACGACCCGGTCGCGCGCCGCGAAGCGCTCGCGTACTACGGGGCGCACTACTACCAGCAGGACCAGAAGGGCCAGACCCTTCAGCAGGGGATGATCGACATGAACATCCCCGAGGCTGTGAGCGAGAGCCAGCAGTTCATGCAGGAGGTTGCCCCTGCTCCAGATCCAGCTGCGTACATCTCGCAGAACTTTGGGTCGCCTATGACTCCTGATGAAGTGCCGTTCAGTAGTAGGCTTCCACAACCTGCGGGCAGGCCGGAGGACTTCTTCCTCGAAGAAATCGTGGGGCGGTAAGCGATGACCCGTGAAGAACTGCTTGCTCTGGCCCAGGAACAGGAAGCCGCGGGCAAGTTGGAGACTGCTGCCTTCCTGCGGATGCAGGCAGAACAGGCTACGGGTGAGCCCGAGGCGGTCGCCCCCGGCTCTCCCGACACGGTCGCAGGTGTGCCCTCTGTTGCCGTGCCGCCACGAGGGCGACCGTCTCCCTTGGACGAGCCCAAGCCTGTGCGAACGGGTGCACAGCGGATTCTGGTAGAGCCGCGCCCGGCGTACCCGTGCGTCCAGCCCACGATGCCTGTGGGTCAAGAGTACTCAATCACCGACCAAGCGGGTCGGACGTACTCGACCATCAACGAGTTCATCACGCAGCGTTCCCTCCAGTTGCAGACGGAGGGGGCCAGCGTAGAACTCGCGAACCAGCAGGCGCTCGACGAGGCCCGCAAGCTGGGAGCAATCCGCGGCGACGTGCAGGGTCGTCAGGTCACGACGGGTGAGGGCGGGCTTCTCGACTTCATCCCTCCGTTCCGTGAGACCCGTATGCGCGAGGTTGCGGAGCGGGATCCGGAGGACCCGTCAAAGACGCGGTATGTTCAGAAGTATCGGGACCCAGAGACCGGTGAACTGACTGACCCCACCGAGTTCCAGATGGTCACCGAGGCGTTCGCCCGGCAGCCTGTCCTGACTCCGGACGAGGCGGAGGAACTGCGTCAGCAGCGAGCGTTCGAGCGCAAGGAGGCATTCCGTGCAGCGGGCGGAATGGTCCTCGACGAGGAAACGCAGCGTGCCCTGGAGCAGCGCATCGTCGATGATACCCAGCCCATGGTGCAGGGCATCCTGTCGTCGCTCGATACGGAGATGGGTCGGACCATCGAGACTCCGTTCGCTGCTGTGCTTCGTGGCACGGGTGCAGTCCCGACGCTCATCAACGAAGCGGTGATGCAGTACACCCCGCTGTTCTGGGAGATGGACGACGAGGGCAATCCGGTCAACCCGAACGATGGCGGGTACATCATCCACCAGGGGCTGCGTCGAGCGCTTCGGGCGGCAGGCAAGAACGAGGAGGAGATCGACCGCATCCTGACCGGCGCAATGGGGAAGCCCGACGCGAAGGTCGGTGAGCCGGGCATGACGGGGACACCAGTCGATGTGTTCGCCGCACTGCCCATGCCGTTCCAGGGCATCCAGCGCACCAAGCCCACGGCGGTAGACCCGACCGGGAAGCGTGTAGCAGCGACCTCTGGTGGGCTGATTGCGCGGACGGCGTCATCGCTGGCTGCGGGGCGTAGCCTTGGCGATGAGTTGATGAGCGTGCCCGCCTATGTCCGTGACATGAGCGGTGACTCAACCTGGGAGGCTCAGCCCGGGTACGGCGTACTGTCGGAGGACTACCTCCAGTTCGAGAACGATGTGTCCACGATGCCGTTCTGGATCGGTGTCGCAGGCGAGATGCCGTACGGGTACGGGCCGATCGCTGCTGGTCGGGGCGTAGCTCGTGCTGGTCTCCGGGGCGCACAGCAGGCATCTCGTGCCGCGAAGGTCGCGGCCCAGGCTCGTGAGTTGCCGAAGGTCGCGAAGGCTGCGGAGGTTGCGGAGAAGGCTGCGTACGTGGCGGGCAATCCCATCGAGGCGGCGAAGCGTTCGCGTAACATCCGGTACGCGCAGGAGATTGCCGAAGGCAAGGTCGAAGGTCTTGACGAGATCGACGTTCTCACCGACTTGAACCGCGCGAACAGGGTGGTTGGTGAGGCGGTGGCAGAGGAGGTCATCGGGCCGTACTCGATGCTGGCTCGCGTAGTGTCCGCGTCTGAGGACCCGGTGACTGTGGGTGAGTTGCTCGCGGTGGGCACCAACAGCGCAGCGGCTCGTCGCATTCTCGACGATGTTGGTGTGCTGAACTCTGCCCCGGAGACGGTGCTGACCACGACGCAGCGTGCCCAGGTTCTCAAGGGAGTGAACCAGTACGCCATCAGCGCCTACGCTGACGTTGTCGGTGACGTTCTCAGGACCGAAGGTCTCGACGATGTAGCCAAGGCGAAGCGCATCATCGAGCAGTTCGAGGCGGGCGGCGTCAGGGTGCGGGACTGGCCGTACACGCTGGGGCTTACGGAGCTGCTCGATATCGCGGACGGCAAGGGTGGTGACCTTGCTCGTGCCGTCGAGCCTCTGCTCACCAGCAATGGCGGGGCGCTGACCATCCAGGCGCGCAAGCCAGTGGTCGCTACCCTGCACGAGACCGGTGCCCAGATGGTGGGGGCGGCTCGCACCGACGAGGTTGTGCGTGCTCGTGGCCCGGTCGGGCAGATCATGAACCGCCGTCTTGGCGACAAGGCGTTCAACCGTCAGACGCTGCGCGAGGCTCCCGAGGAGGTGCATCGTGCAGCCAGTGCTGCGGGCGGTCGTGCTGTAGAGGCCACGCTTGAGAACGTCATCCCCGATGACATGGTGTTCGTCACACAGTCGCTCATGGTTCCTCGTCGCCTGCTCACGTCGAAGGTGTACGACGAGGTAGCGGAGGCGATGGGCGAGGTTCCGTTCAGTGTGTCCGACGGCCCGGTCGTGGACGGCAAGACGGCCCAGGTGTTCACCTACACGGACTCGACTCGTGCGGCGGACGCGTTCATCGACGCCGTGGGCCGGGGGAACATCGAGCGCGCCCCGATGTTGTACAGCATTGCGAAGCGTCTGGAGGACGGCCAGCCCCTGACTGCCGTCGAGCACAAGATGGTGCAGGACGCGATCCAGACCAAGGCGTACGAGCAGGCGCTCAAGGGTGCTGGTCGTGAGGCAGTGTACGCAGGCGAGCAGGTTGAGCGTGCCATGCGGGCGGGCGTCAACGTCGGGTTCGAGGAAGCCCCTGAGGCGCGGGTTGCTCGCGAACAGCTGCGCTACATTCCCGGCGAGGTCGGCAATCTTGTTGGTGAGATGGGTGGTCGGAAGGTGGCCCAGGCTGTCCGGTCGGTAGCCAAGAAGTTCGACAAGTCCGTTCAGGAACCGGCTCTCCGCTTCCCCCAGCAACAGCCTGCTGCGATCCAGATCATGCAGCGCAACACCGAGAGGGAGATCGGCGCACTCGGCAACCGGTTCCAGCAGGAGGTCCGTGACGCTGCGACTGCTGCGGTGGGGGAGGGGCCAGAGCGGTTCGAGGTGGCGTACAACACCGTCATCAACAAGCGCGTGAACCGGGCCATCAACGAGGCGACGGATGCGGTAGACCGAGAGGCGGAGCGCCTCGTGCGCGAACTCGGCATGAGCCCCGAGGAGGCGTACTACTACATCGCGTACCAGCGCGGCACAGCCAAGAACGTCACCGGACTCGGTGAGGTTGCCCGTCGTGAGGGCATCCCCGAGAACATCGCGCAGATTGCCCGGGACCGTGAAGCAGCGTTCGCGATGGACAAGGCGTGGCGTCAGGTACTGCGGACCTTCTTCGGGGACGACGTGTACGAGAACACTCTCGACCCGTACGTCAACCGGTTCATCCTCCAGCCCGATGCTGCTCGTGCTCCGGGTCTGCCTGAGACTCCTGGGGTGTACCGCCCCATCACCACGGGCCAGTTGCGCACGGTCATCGAGGACATTCGCACGGCACAGCCACAGCTGCGGGGCCGTGGCCTGTCTCGGAGCCAAGTGCTGGGAGCGCTGGGTTCACCCAGCAAGGACGCCATCTTCGACACCCTCGGGGGCTGGGCTCTGGGAGCCGACCGCAAGCAGGTGATGGTCGATGCGGCTCGCCGTCTGCGCGAGAGCAACCCGGGTGTGGTGGTTGACCTTGTCCCGTCGCTCTCCAGCGTTCGCCCTGCCCGCACCTACCGCGAGGCATCACTTCCCGTGACGGCCCGGCGGGGTGTACTGACCTCACTGGAGCGGCTCGGGTCTCGTGCTGCGGAGGGGGAGTCTGCGGCAGAGGCATCCCGCAACGCGGCTGCTCGTTTGCAGTCCGACCCGCAGTACCAGCGCGTTCTTGCTCGTGCTCGTGATGCTGACGGCAACTTCAAGACGACTCGGTCGGGCACCTTCGAGATGGCAGAGCGCGGTGAGTTCATGGACGAACTCGACCGGCTGAGCAGCGGGCTGAACCGAAACATCAACCCCGCCACCAAGATGCGCCTTGCGCAGGCCATTCTCGATGAGATGATCCGCACTGGTCAGCCCATCGCGGACACCCAGGGAATGGTGCGGGTGTGGGATGACGCCACTCAGCTGAACCTGCGGGACTTCCAGAAGCAGGCGGCAACGGAGGCGATCCAGAAGATCATGCGCGGCATGGACCTGCGGGTGCGGGAGTACGCGCAGACCAGTGGCGTAGACATTGACGCCATCGAGATGGATGACCTGCTCACGCCTCAGCAGCAGGGATTCATGGGGCTGGGTGGTGGCCCAAGCACGCTGATGCCAGTGCTGCGTGAGGCGCTGGGTAGCGATGCTGATGCGCTGCTCTACTACCAGATCCGCAAGGCCCGAGAGGCGGGGTACTCCGACGAGTTCATCGTCTCCAACATCCGGCAGACTGTCGTCGAGAAGGCGGTCGGCACCTACGTTTCCCCGATCGTCGATGAGATCAACGCGTCCATGCGCGCAAGCGGCATGGTGCCCGGTCAGGCTCAGGACCTCGCGAACCTCCAGCGTTCAGTGCAGAACATCGACCTGTCGGACCCGTCGCTCACGGTGCTGGGCGACCAGTGGATGACGACGATGCGGGCTCTCCAGAACGCAGCGGACGAGGGCAGGCTCGCCCAGAACATCGAGGCCCTGCGCCAGCGCGACGCCCTGGCTCGCGGGCTGTCGAAGGACTTGCCTGCGGGAGAGCGGAGCAAGGCTCTCGGAGACTACGCGGCTGGTCTTGCGGGCGACGTGCTCAGCACCACGAGGCGCATGGCGGCGGGCGGATTGCTGGGTGGTGGTCTGTACCTGGGGGCTCAGGAACTCGACGAGGACACAGCGATTCCGTACGTCGTGCCAGCGCCGAACACTCGGTATCTCGGGATGAACCTCATCACCGCGCCACTGATTGCGCTGACCACAGTCGGTGCGGCGGGTGCGGTGAAGATGGCAAGCGGCCCAGGTGTTCGCAGTCAGGCACGCGACGTGGGCCGTCAGCTCAGCAACATCACCGGCAAGCCCCTCGTGAACGCGAACCAAGCAATCCCGCAGAACGCCACGGCGTTCACCGCGCGCGACGGGCGGGTGTGGACGAAGGGCGAACTCGACGACGCGATCGAGCGCAACAACATCCTCATCTCCCGTGGTCAGGTCGAGTTCAACGACGCCTTCATGGCGGACGTGATGCGGGACGCGAAGTTGCTACAGGACGCGACGCCCGCGGGACCGTTCCGGAACTGGCTCCGGCAGTTGGACCCCACGCGCACGAACCTGATGCAGTACGTCGCGAACGCTACGGACAAGGCGTTCCGCGAGAACATGTTTGCATCGGCCCTTCGGGAGGGGATGCCTGAGGAGCAGGCTGCGCAGTTGGCTCGCGCGGTGGTGCTCGACTACGGGCGGGTGCCTCCGGTCGTGCGCAACAAGATGAACCGGTACATCCTGTTCATGACGTTCCGTGCCTCGAACACGCTGGAGGCGGTCGAGGCTCTGGCTCGGGATCCGGTCACGTTCGCTCGCACGGTCAACGCGCTCGACAACCAGCAGCAGGCCAGCAACGCCGGGCTGCTCGGTCCTGACTACGCGCGCACTCGTCCGATGTTGAGCAAGGAGTTCGTGTTCGACAACGCTGCGGGAGCCGCGCTGTACGGCCCCAGCATCCCGAGTGTCGAGGCGTACAACGACATGCTGAACCTCGCGGCATGGGGCGCACAGTTGGGCGCGGAGAACAACGATGCGCTCATGCGTGCAGCAGATGCGGCTTCGGAGGAGAACCTCGTGCCCGTTGCGTCGCTGGCGTGGGACGCGGCGATGCGGAAGGGCAAGCGTCCGACCGACCCGGGCTACAAGGTTCCGACCTGGGTGGTGGAGTGGGCCATCAACAACGGCCCGAACACGACGTGGCCGTACCTCAAGGAGCAGTTCGGCATCGTGCCGGTCACGGACCCAGAGCGCATGACTCCGGGGCGGGCTCGCGCGATTGACCCACAGGCTCCGGAACTCGGTGAGGCGGAGTACCGGTTCAACTCGGTCGAGGACATGCAGCGGTTCCTCTCGACCATGACGGTGATGACGTACCTCGGGATGCAGCGCACGACCCAGGACATGAACAACATCGGCATGACGTACAACCGGAGCGACTACCTGAACCCGGGCAAGCGCGGCATCACTCCGACATACGGGCAGCTGACTGGAGCACAGACTCCCATCCTCATCCCAGACCCCGCGAAGTTGACGCACCGTGTTCTGGCGGAGGAGGAGCGACGCGTCAAGGAGAGGGCAAAGGTTGACGTGAAGTGATAGACTCTGGGTGAAGCCGTCCAAGCAGGGGAGGTTCACATGCCCGCCAGGATCCGCACTTTCTTCCATGACTCTACTGTGGTCCCCGGGTCTCCCCCGGCTCTCGGTACCGCGTTCAACACAGCGGACGTGCATGTGCACAACCTGCTGGAGAACGCACCCATCGCTCTCCAGAACAGTTCGTTCCGTGCCCGGGTCGAGAGCATCACGGTGCGGGTGACGAGCATCGTGTCCGCGACGAAGGTCAGCGTGCGCCTGTGCCTCGACTCCTCCGGGGACTACACGGTGGTGCCGGACGTCGAGGCGACCATCGCCACGGGCATCACGACCACGACCTCGGGCTGCGTGTCGTTCTCGGTCAAGGTCCCGATCTCGCAGATCCTGACCACCGAGACCGGCAACCTGTACCTGTTCGCCAAGGTCGATGCGGGCAGCGCGAACTTCGCGCAGTCCTGCGTGCAGTGGTCGGAGACCTGAGATGCCCATCGTTCCATGCTTCGATCCGAACACGGGAGCGTCGGGCGGACCCACGGGCGGGGGTGGTAGCACCACTCCTCCCTCTCCGCCTGTCGCTACAAAGGAAGCCGTGGCGGAGGACGGGAGCCCGTCCGCGAAGACGTTCAGCGCCTTCACGGATCCGGACAACGTCATCGCCTCGTACTCGCACACCCTCACCAACGTGGTCGGCAGCACCACGGTGAGCGGCACCGGGCTCGGCGCGTACACGTTCAGCGGCTCCGCAAACGGTGACTCGTTCGTGCTCGAACTGGACGCCTTGGACTCCAGTGCCAACGTGGTAGCCACAGCTGTCCATGCTGTGGATGTGGCTCCGACCTCAACGGGTCACGCTCTGGAGACGCTGGTCGATATCAGCGGGGTGACCTCCTACGACTTCCTGACCCAAGGGGGAACCGGGGGTTCGGGGGGCCAGGGTAGCCACACCGTGGGCGGCATCTCCTGGGACCTCGACTACCTGGGGACCCCTGGCCCCACGGTCTTGAAGATTTTGAACGGCGTGTTGTACTTCGAGGGCACCCCCACGACGAGAGCCATGCTGAACGCCTACATGGGCGCGGGTGGGTTCCAGACCGGCTACTGGCCAATGTTCGGTGTTGTCTCCGTGGAAACTACGGTGTCCCCGCCGCTGGTCTGGGGAATCGCTCAGAATCTGACCAACTTCAACGGGGGCAACGAGTCTCAGTTCTTGCTGGGGTACAACGGCTCCGGAGTCGAGGACGCCACCTCCCTGTACACGCGCGAGAACACCACGGGGACGAACTACAACACGGTGAAGGCGTGGAACTCCGTCCTGACGGACATTACCACCACGCCCACGCGGATGGCCTGTCGCATGATGGGCGGGAGTTGGACGGCGTCCTACGACCAGGGGACGGCCACCCTCCCCACCACGCTGTCGAACCTGACCCACTTCAGCGCTCGGCAGAACAATGACTTCAACAACGCCGGGACGCCCCAGAATAGGAACTATCTCTACCTGAACCTGTTCAACGACTGCTCGCTTAGGTGCGTCGTCTACCGTGGGGACTTGGCATGAACGTGACAGCTGGAGCTACCCAGGACATGTGGGTGGGGGACCCCATCACGGGACCGGCCACGGAGCTGACGGTAGAGCAGGCTCTGGGCCTCATCCCCCGCACCGACGCGGACTACACCTGTGTGGGTGTAGTGCTTCCCGATGACCGGGTCGCGGTAGTCATGGTCCTCGATGACCGTGGCGATGGAGTCCGGGCCGACACCGGCAACGTGAACGGCTCGACTGTGGCTGGTGCTGTGCGCAGTGCGTACAACGCAGCGAAGGGGGTGTGACATGGGTGAGGCTGAGGTCATTCCGCTGATCACCGGCCCGGCTTCGGCTCTGGGCATCTGCCTGCTGGTGGGCACTGGCATCTACAGGCTCGCCGCGAACACGCTGGCCCCGATGTTGAAGGCAGCTATCGATCGTCACTTGTCCAGTGTGGATGAGATGAGCCGTCGTCATCAGGACCAGCACGAGCGCATCATCGCGCAGTTGGAGACCGTTGACCGCAAGGTGGGCGGGATCTTCCACAGGCTGAACGAGATCAAGGAGGCGGGATGAGGCCCGCCAAGGGCAAGGCCCGGGTCAAGGTCGTGACCAACCCCAAGACGGGGAGGAAGCGCAAGGTCTCGTACGGGCAGGCAGGCAAGGCGAAGGGCGGGGGACCCAGGGTCAAGCCGGGCACATCGAAGGGCGACGCCTACTGCGCTCGATCCGCAGGCCAGATGAAGAAGTCCCCGAAGGCAGCCAAGGACCCCAACAGCCCGCTTCGCCTGTCGCGCAAGCGATGGCGCTGCAAGGGCAAGAAGTCCACGAGGTAGTCATGGCTGACGACGCCTGCACCAAGAAGGTCAAGCGCCAGTACAAGAAGTGGCCCAGCGCTCGCGCCAGTCAGGCGGTAGCCAAGTGTCGCAAGAAGAAGGGACAGGTCCGTAAGACCAGCAAGGGCTCCGACCTCAAGCGCTGGGGCAAGGAGCAGTGGAAGACTGCAAGCGGCAAGCCTTGCGGCTCCAAGGGGGCTGGCGGGTCGAAGTCGTACTGTCGTCCCACAAAGAAGGTTTCGAGCAAGACCCCCTCGATGAAGCGCCCCGCCAAGCAGGCAGCCCAGAAGCGATCGGGCAAGCGGGCTTCACCCCAGCGGAGGAAGTGATGTACAAGTCGAAGGGCAAGTACAAGGCCACAAAGAAGTCGAAGCCCACCACCAAGGCGAAGGCGCTCAAGCAGTTCCGGGCGGTGAAGGCGGCGCAGAAGCGCAGGAAGAAGAAGTGACTTGGACGTTTTCGCAGCGGTCGATGACTCGTCTCAACTCCTGCCACTCCGACCTCATCGTGCTCATGCTCGCCGCGCTCGATGACCCGGAGTGCCCGTGCGATATCACCATCGTGGAGGGTTTCCGTGACCAGACTCGGCAGAACCTCATGGTGGCAGAGGGTAAGAGTCAGCTGCCCTGGCCTCGGTCAAGGCACAACGAGTTCCCGTCGCGGGCGGTGGACATTGCTCCGTACGTCAACGGGGCTGTGTCGTGGGAGTGGGAGCACTACGAGCCGCTTGCCGCTCACATCAAGACGGTGTGGCAGCGACTCAGGATGGACGACAAGGTCAGCAACCAGTACGAACTGGAGTGGGGTGGAGATTGGAGGAACTTCCGAGACGGCCCGCACTGGCAGTTGAACGAGTCTTTCGTATGAACACGCTCGCTCTCGTCGCCATCCTCGCGTTCATCAGTGGTGCTGGGGCCGGGCTGGCTGTTCGTCCTCGGGACAAGAGCCACAAGGTTCTCGAAGCCCAGGCCCAGAGCCTGGATGCGCTGCTCGATGGGCAGACTGAGATTCTCACCGAGGCGCAGAAGCCGGTGGTCCTCGACGCGAACCTCAAGGCTGCGCTCGCAGAGACGCCACCAGCCTGCATCCGAGAGTTGGGCGGGGATCCGCTCAGCCCACAGTGCCTGCTGATGGCGTGCTGGTCATACGGCCAGTCGAGCGCGCAGCGCCCCGACTGTGATGCGGTCGAGGCGCTGGTCGTTCAGAAGGGCAGCGAGTCGAAGTCCGGGCGCTGACCGCCATCGGAGGACTGCGCAGTCTCCTTCGGGCCGACGAAGTCGAACGAGTCCGCCACCAGCTCGGCGCTGAACCCCTGGCTGCCGTCCTTCTTCTCGTAGGTGCGGACCTCGGGCTTTCCGCTCACCGTCACCCACTGGCCCTTGCCGAGGTGGGTGCCTGCGGTCTCGGCGCGCTTGCCGAACAGGCTGACGGTCCACCACGTCGTGCGCTTGTTGTCGCCCCAGCCGGTATCGACCGGGAGCGTCAGCTTGCAGACGGTGGTGCCCTTGTTGGTGGTGCGGGTCTCGGGCTCGCGAGCGAGGCGTGCGGTGATGGTCATGTATGCGGGCATTGTCTTACCGGAGGTAGTCAGGGATGGAGATGGACTGCATGTTCGAGCGACCGGGCCACTTCTGCTTGCGCTCGCAGTCGGCCACGGTGTCGAGCAGGCGACGGTGTTCGATCATGGCGAAGTCGATGGACTCCTCGTCCCACTCGAACACGCACACGTCGTGCGGGGCGTTCGCCTCTGCGATGACGGAGAAGCACGAATACTTCACCTTCGAGAGGTCCAGCCCGTAGTGCTGGGCTGCGCCGTGCAGGTAGTGAGCGAACTGGATGTGCCATCCGTTCCGCACGCCATCCCGCCCGACCTGCCGGTTGTCCGTCGTGGCGTACGTCTTGAGGTCAGCCACGATGAGGCCACGCTCCTCCGAGTAGTGGAGGATGTCCGCCTTGCCCTTGCACGGCCCGGCGGTCACGTCGTCCCACAGCATGGGGACCTCGCAGGTGGTGCCGTCCGCAGCGAGCAGGTCGATGACCCAGGGGTGATCGCAGACCGCCTCCGCGATGGCGAGCGCCTGCTCGTGCTCGGTGATGGACAGGATGCTGCGTCCCTGGTTCGCCTCAAGGAACTCCTTGTACGCCTTGGTCCGCTTGTCGCGACGGCCCTCGTACACGGCGTACTCGGCGGGGAACTGGAACGGCTCCAGCACGAGGGTGTGCACGGCCCGGAACATCGCCAGCTTCTGGTTCAGGTCGGGGTCGGGCGGGGCGTCCACGGCATGGCGGTAGTGCAGGGGCGACTTCCGCATGTGCTTGAGGTTGCTGTAGTTGATGGCGGGTACCAGCCGGTACTCGGCATCAGTCATCGGATGCTTCATTGTTGTGCCCTTCGGGGTTGTGGTTGTGGTTGGGGTGCCAGGAGAAGACGTGCGCGCAGACGACACCCAGAGCCTGCCACGCATGGGACGACACACCGTACAGTGGTCCCGGGTTCTTCTTGGTTCCGACGGCAGTGGCCTTGTCACCGCCGTGCAGTTCGATGCACGCCATGCGCACGAGCGAGTCCTTGTTCCCGACCCGTGCGCAAGCCAGAGCCTGGAGCACATCGCGTCGGTAGTAGGTGTCGTACCTGACGTTCTGCGCGTCGCAGCGCTCCATGATTCGGCCAACGACTTCCGTCGTCAGCACGACCTGAGTGCTGGGCGGACCCGCCTGCGTGCGCTCCACGACGACGACGGCGTCCTCCATGTCCGCGAGGTCGTCGATGAACTTGCGCACGGTGTCGAGCGTAGCGTCCCTGACGGACTGCACGACGACGCCGGGGCCGGTCTGGTCCCACGCGTAGAGCACGAGGCCAGACGTGCGGGGGCCGGGGTCGATTCCGAGGATCAGCATGGCGGCTTCTCCTCGTCGTCCTTCGGCATCGCGCGCTCGTACGCCTTGATGAGCGCCTCGATGTGCATGAACATCGTGCGCAGCTCGATGGTTGCGTTCACCACGTCACGAGCAGGCATCCCCGACATGATGAGCGGGACCTGGGCTGCGTTGAAGTGCGCGCTCAACCATCCGAACTGGCTGGAGATATCGTCGAGGCACTCCAGCCGGACGTGCACGTCGCGCATCGGGTCAGTGATGCTCGGAGTCTTAGCCTCCATCACTCACCCCCAGCGCGCTCGATGAGCCACGAGCGAACGACGCCCGACCCGTCACCGTTGATCCAGCGCAGCATCTGGCGCTGCTGGTCGAGCCGCATTCCGAGGGGGTCGGGGCGCTTGTGAGCCTTGCACCACGCACGCATCTCGTCGAGCGAGAAGCCCGCGTCGTCGCACGCCTTGTCGAGTTCGGGGGCAGTCATCGGCGCAGCGCTGGGCAGGTCCACGTTGTTGCGGCTCTGGACTCGGGACGCAGCGTTGCCAGCGTCATCGTCCTGGATGCAGCCCATGACTGCGGCGCAGGAGTACCGACGCAGGTACGACACAGCCGAGCCATAGGCGTGGGCGTCGCGCTTCTTCCCCAGCGGCACG
>Ga0070753_1001524_pt1 | contig 12916 bp, 16 predicted proteins | sample VirMetDEL_Aug_31_FD_77441 | JGI IMG/M metagenome (GOLD analysis project Ga0070753, IMG submission 77441) | Aqueous microbial communities from the Delaware River and Bay under freshwater to marine salinity gradient to study organic matter... | ecosystem: Environmental > Aquatic > Marine > Coastal... | reverse complement strand
TACTTCTCGTCAGACATTGGAACACCGACTGAATCCATCAAAGCACCAGCACCTGCAACGTCACCCCAAGCATCAACAGCAGTGCCGTGAGTACCATACTTGAGTGAAGCGTTCTTGCGGATGTATGCGCCAAGATCAAGCTCCATGTCAGTCACAATGCGACGTGCCATTGGCTCAAGGATCTGGTCGAGTTGGTCGAGTTCCAATGCTTCTTCGACGTTGCCCCACTCAGTCGCCGCTGTGAAGTAGTCCTGTACTGTACCAGTTGCCTTACCAGCAATGATGTCGCTCTTAGTGCTTGAGCTAATGTCACCACCAGAAGTACGGATTGAGTTGTAATCGTGTGGACGCTTGAAGTCTACAGTTGAACCGCTTGATGGGTTGAACTTGCCAGACAGAAGCTGTGTGTTCACAGTTTTGGTTAGAACTCGTGATGCCTCGAAAGCATCAAGAAAGACGCGGGCGACTTTCCGAGTTACGTTACTATTAAGATTGTTAGCCATTCTAGATCACCTTTCTATTCAAATGTTGCGCCTTTCGGGCCCCTCGGTTTAGGGGCTGAACCAGCGCCGTGTGGGTGCTCCAATGGATCTGGAGCGCCATTTACCTTTGGTTTAAGCGACGCAGCTTTCTGCTTAACGTGTGTTGCAATTCTTACCGCTGCCTGAGCAGGGGTGATTTGTCGCAACGTATCAAGTTCTAACGGGTTCTTTGACAAGTATTTAGTAATTAAAGGACCATATTCATCCTCTAAAATTACTCCAACTAACGCATCATCTATGCCGAATTGCGCTACGGTATTACCTGCCTGTTGCAACTCTTCCGAGGTTATCCCAAGGCTAGTTGCCCGTTTCGAGTAGGATGAAACCTTTTCGGTCATCTCCTCCTGCTGCTTTTGCCATTCTTGCTGTCGCAATCTTTCTTGCTGTTGCCGAATGGCTTGCTGCTCAAGCTCATATTGATGAGCAGCTCGCAACGCCTGATCCCTCTTTGCTAGACTCTGCCGGTACTCTTCATCAGAGAGACGGAAAGGGTCTGGTAAATCAGGTATTACTGGCGCTTGTTTTTCTCCGAGCCTAGCCTGTAACTGCTCAAGCTGTTTCTTTAGGGCCTCGGCCTCACGCTCCTTTTCTCTGAGCTTGAAAACTTTCTTCCCAACAGCTTCATCAAATATACGTTGTTGCTGCTCGTCGAATTTGACCTGTTTATCCTGAGTATCATCAGCCTCGGGTGCTGAGTCCGAATCCTGTTCCTCAACAAGATCTTCAGTTTCTGTTACCTCTGATTCTGCGGTTACGTCCTCCGCGTCATCGTACTCGTAACTGTCTTCTGGTTGCAGCTCGCTCATATTGTGCCCCTTTAAGGTAAATGCCCAGAGAAAGGTCTGGTGGCCTTGGTTCGATTATAACATATTCACAAAAAAATCAATATATAGGTATAATCTTTTAAACACTAACTACAGGTGTAACCATGAATAAGATCATAGACTTATTTGAAACCGATGATCCTGATCAAATCGCTGACGATATTGTCAGCCTTGTAAACCAAGCAATCCTCGCTCACGCTTATGGTGAGTTCGACGAGTGCGAAGAGATACAAGAAGAAATAGAGGAAAAGGTCCGGCTTTTGGCTGGAGCCGATTAATCTTTCCTATTCTGTATCCAAGTCTCTTAATGATGATTGCGGCACTGAGAACGTCTCAGAAGACACAGGAGGCGTTCTGCGGTCCTGTGCTGCGCGTATAATGTCCTCAGTAATAACTCCGCCTAGATTGCCTGTTTCGATCTTTCTGAGCGCACTACGCGGCGGTATCATTGGATCAAAACCCTTTTCTTTAGCGATTTCTGGCAAAAACTCAAACATCTGGTAAGGCTTGTCAAATCTTCCTAAAGGTCTGCCATAAACGCTTGCTGGATAAACATCGTAATCAGGGTTCATTGTGTAACCCCTATCAGGATATATCTCTCCAGCCATAGTGATTGAGCCATCTGGCATATTTAGCAGATCGGTGTCCGTGGCTAGCATTCTGGCCTCACCTATAGTTAGGCCGCCTCGTAGTGAATACTTTTTATCAAGCATATCTAGGATGGCTTTACGCGTATCACCCGATGTTTGATAAAAGCTTGTAAATGGATCGTTGCTGCGTATCCCTTTCCATTCAGGCATGATGCTGGAAATATCTTTGTCCATTTCATCAAGATCTGCACTACTTAGCTTGCCACGGTTATACTTCAATAATGGAGTGCCTACTTGAGAAGAAAAGTCACCGCCAGTAGGGCTCATCGTTGTTGGTAGGAATATCGGATTTTGCCCGTACTTATCAGCAAGCTCTCTGCTCATATCCAGCATAGCTGATTTAGCGCCAGTGACCGCAGGCTCGGTTGAACGCCACAGAATTTCATCCGCAGTGTTTAGCGGATCGTTCATGTGCTGCATCCCGCCTCGTCTGCTATGCCCGATAGGAATGCCGTTAATGGTAGCAACCCTATCCAAAGCACCAGACCTGTCGCTCATTGACATAATGAACGGAGTGCCTTCAAAGTCCTCAAGCCTAATGATATTTGATCTATCTGGAACCCTTGCGGCTTCATAACCTACACGCAAATTCCTAATTCGATCTATATCTCTAGATCTACCAACACCTGAATTACTTCCAGAGCCAGCATTAAACATTCTCGGATCTATATTTAAATCACCTCCAAGCGATTGGATAGCTGGCTTTTCTTGAATGTATTTAGGGTCTGGAGTTGGCGGTATACCACCTAGTTGCGATGCAGTGTCTAGACTGGTCACAGGCTGCCTGTAAAAGCTTAAAGCGCTACCAGACCTGCCCTGACTTGGGTCTGCCATATTATCCGTGAGAAGCCCTCTGTAGCCGCGTGACATTGCCATCTGTTCTAGATCGGTAGGGCCCTTGGATAAAGTTCTAAGCCCTTCTGGATCAGTTGGGACATCATATAGATCAGTTAGTGCAGTCCTATACCTGTAATCCTTCGGAACTACTGCTTCAGCTCTAACATCGGTTTCGGCACTAGACGGAGTGTAAAAATAGCTGCGATAAGGTGCGCCACCTTGGGTGATCCTCATCCTTTCTTCGCCACCTGCTGCTGTACCGTACTTGACTGGGTCAACAGTGGTCAGGTTAGGCTGCCTACTAAAGTGCACCCCACGCGCAGATGCTGGCGTTAGCGGTCCTGTAGGCAACGTAAACATTTCGTTTTCATCAAGGTCAAATCTGAACCTGATCGGCTTGCCTCTAGCTGTAACTGCATCCGTGAAGAAATTTGTTGAATTAGGATCAATGATTGCTCGATAGTCTGGACGGCCCATAGAGTCTATTTGAGGCTTTATAGGGACTCCTTGCCCGTATAACCCCTCTTCGCTGCCTCTACTGTAGATCAAGCCCCTATCGGTAAATACAGACTCCTGATCGTATCTGTCGCCGTAATCACGCGCCTTAATTGGGTCAATATCCTCAACAATAAAAGATCGCTCAGGACTGCCATAAACCCCTTTAACCATAGACACTCTTTCAGGGCCAAACTCTAGCATCAGCTCGCGGGCCATCTGGCGAGTTCTTTCTGTATTCTCTTCTGGCGTTAAGTTTCCAAGCTCAGCTGAAAATATGCCAAACCTAACATTTCTATCAGCCGCACCCTGTGGCGACATTGGGCCACCTAATGCAGGCGCTCCAGCTAATGGAACAAAATTATCTATGTCTGACTCAAGCGCAAGATTAACCGTGTCCATTGCGGCTTCCACTTGCATTTCACGAGTCATCTTTTCAGGAGGCACATCTTTGTAGCGGTCACTTCTTTGGATAACATCCATTTTGTCTGGACCGCGCCGGCCGAATGCAGGCATTAGAGCACCTGTCATCATCGATGCAGCTAATGCTCTAAGCTTTTTGTATTCTTTAGTGTCTCCGGCTTCCTTGGCTCTTTCAGCTGCTTTGCGTGTTTGCTCAGCAAGGATAAAAGACTCACCGCCGCCAGCAATCGCGCCAATGTAAGGCACAAAGTCTAGTGCTGTTCTAAGCGGGTTCTCTTTGATGTCCTGAGCAACGCCTGCGCCAAACTCGTAAACATCCTCGCCTATATCCTCGATTGACGTTTCTTTTAGGTAATCGTAGACGTAAGGCAGAATGTCCTTGCTACCAGCAGCGTAGAATGCAGCGGGTCCATAGGTAGCCCTAGCGGCCTTGACGAACTCGCCGTATTCAAGATCATCAGGGATCTTCCCGCTTTCCTGAATCTCTCTGGCTGCGTCGCCTCGGCCTCTTTTCTCCAGCTCCCTAATTGCAAGTAGCTGGTCTAGTTGTTGCTCTTTAGCTAATGGAAGTGGCACCGGCTGCAATCCTCGCTAGATCAAAATCAGACAAAGTAGCTAACTGCATTTTGCGCTGCTGCTCATCTATCATGTCGGCCATTTTCTTCTGATTGTCTAACTGCTCACCCATTGCCTCGGCGGTGGTTTTCTCAATTGTAGCGCCGGCCTGCTGTGCTTTGACCTGCGTTTCCATGCGCTTAGTTTCTGCGTTGAATGCGTCGATCTGATTGTCAGCTTGATCATTAGCCATTTGCGTTTGTAGTTTCTGAGCCTCGATCTGTAGCTTCAATTGGTCATTTTGCAGCTTAGCCTGCTCGATCTGTGCTCTCATCATTTCTGCTTGAGCCTTCATCTGCTCAGCTTGCGCTAGAACCATTGCTGCGTCAGGCTGCTGCTGGCCCTGTGCGGCCATCTGAGCTTGTTGTATCTGTTGTAGCTCTTCTTCTGTCATTTGCGACTGCGGGATCAAGCCTTGCTGTAGCATCTGAGCTCGCTTGCGCTCAGCTATTTGGCTAGCCGCAGGAGTTGCTACGTTCTGTAGCAATAGATCGCCGGCAATCTGCATCAGTGTAGGGTCTATCTGTGCGAGATTGGTTATCGCTTCAATAGTTTCTTGCTGGCGATTACGGAAGCTAGGACCGGCCTTACAGATTACGTCGTAAGTACCCACAGAAAGATCGTTGACAACTACTATCTCTCCTGTGGCGTTGTCTATGACCTTCTGGTTGATGTCGGCCATATCATAGGTTTCGTCTTCTTTTAGGACGCGGATTGTCCTTTCAGTGTCGTATACTTTTGGTATCGCATCCTTAATCAGCTGGCCAGTAGCGCCGATAGCAATCTCTAGCGCACGGGTGTATTTGAAGGTGCCGTTATCGCCTTTGTCTTGCAGCTGGCGTATAGCCACGCCTGATTGCGCGTTAGGGTTGTTCCCCATGTTTGCGGCAAACATACCAGCGGTAGCGTTGATCATGCCCTGCATAGCCTGAGCAACAGTCCTCAGACCTGCATTGATTTGAGCCCCACCATTCTGTTGCGGAACCTGTGGGAACTCTGGGTCAGGGTTAAAGAACTGGACAGGATCGCTGTTGGTGTTCAGTGTGCGGATTGTGTCTTCGTGACCGGCCGCCTGAGCTGGAGTCATCCAATACTTAGCGCGTGGTGCTAGTGCGCCCTCTTCAATCTCGCGGCTCATTGCATAGTTTAGTACACGCTGCGGATCTAACAGTTTCTCAACAACACCCCAGTAGATTGTCTTGTTTTCGAAGATCTTAAAATTGCCGTAAACAGGAATAATCGGAATGCGATTGAATACCGTGTCTTTGTCGTCTTCTAACCAGTCCTTTCCATCAAAGTAGCGCGAGCAAACCTTGTGAACTTTTCGTGTACGACGCCTAACCTCGGTAACTCCGATAGCCATCAAATCATCGACTATCTTGTCAAAGTCTTCTGTCACCTCGTGAGTCTGGCCGTTGCTCATCATGACGAGTTCGCGGTCCTCTGACTCCACATAAAGGAACTCACCTACAACAACAACCTCAGCCTTGTCGTAGTATGCGTCACCCTCGCGGTCATCTGAGACAGATTCTCCAGAGCCCTCTGGCCACCGGCTTTCATACTCATCAACAGCCATAGGGTGAAGCACAAATGCGTAGCGAGAGTCGCTCTTATCTTGTTTCTCTGCTGCTGGGTCAAACCATACTCGGTCAAGCGGGTTAGCAATCTTCTCGATCATAATGTCCTGATCGAAAGAGTTGTCATCTGCATACTTGTGGCAGACACGCCATGCGTCAAAGCCGCCAGTCACCATTCCACGGGCTGCCTGAGAGTAAATCTGCTTAGCGTTAGAGATATTCTCAATATTGCGTATGATGCCGTCGTAGGTTGCAGCTACGCTTTTTGTAGCGTTGCCGCCGGCTGGAGTAACCCTGATGTCATAGTCAGCCTGCTCAATCTCAGACGCAATCTGATCAATAATTGGGTTGACGTTATCGAACGTGTAACGTGGCTTGCCTTGGTTTGTATTGTACCAGTACGCTTCCCACTGACCGTCCCTTTTGTCTATGAACAAATGGGCCTCACGAGCGTTTTCACGGTTATCGTGATCAGCTTCTTGGCAAGAGCTCAGCAAATTAAGCACACTCTGGTGATCGTCGTATTTATCCTTGTACGCCAAATCATCCTCTGTGTACTCGGCCGATTCTTCCTTCTCCTCGTAACCATTCTCGTAAGTAGCCATAGCTTAGTTCCAGCCTGCAAAATTGATTTTGGCCACTTGCTTAGCGGCCGCTTTAGGTGAAAACATAGCCATCATCAGCGCGTCGCCCATGTTAGGGCTGGGCAGCTGATACTTCTTTGCCATGTCCAGTTTTGTCATTATCGCTATTTTACCATTATTTGAGCGTTTTTGCGGTATACGGCAGACTTCTGATCTTAACTGCTGTAATACAGGAATATCTGACGACAGAGAGATGAGATTCTCTGGGTCAAGGTACTCGCCTTTGGTTACCGCTCTGTATGTTGCCTCGAATCGGTCCCGTAGCTTCCACCAATACTGGGCTCGCTTGTTCAGGAACGTATCGCGGTTAGTCTTAGAGTCTGATCCACTGTAAGGCACCATCGGGTCATCAGGAGACTCGGAGCCACGGAACTGGTGTTTTTGCATCTTGGTTGACTCAAGCTCCTGATCCACCTGCCGCTTGAGCGCTATGCCCATGCCGTCGCAATCCCATACGAACCAATCAGCCTGAGCCTCACGAGCCTTACGCAGCGCCCAGTCCATGCCCTCGGCTACGTCGCCAGTGACCTTCTCGCAGATGTCTAAGACCACCGAGCCTTTCCGGAGGGCGAACCCTTTGGAATCACCGCCCTCATCTGAGGGGTCGTGTGAGGCGATAATTGCGCCGGTGCCCTCAAAGCCTAGCTTAACGTGAGCATCAATCGCTGCATCGAACCACTCTGCTGGGATGATGCTGTCTTCAACGTCATCTAGGAAATGACCTCGCCATACATGATCAAACAGGGCAGGGCTCATCCGCTCTTTGTCGCCCTCCATCTCGCGCTTCAGTACATCAGGCGCTAGTGGGTTGTCCTCAATGTTGATCATGACAATCAGGTGGTCTTCGTCCTCGTAGAAACCGTCGCGCAGTAGCTCCTTCTCAAACGGCTTTATGAAGCGCTGGCTGAATGCGTCTAGCGATGACCTTGGGTTGGCTGAGAACCAGAGCTCTGATCCTTCCTCGCGCAGTGTAGGCGTCAGAGCTTTGAGAGAATCGAAGGAGATAGTCTGAGCTTCCTCCACCCAGAAGCGCTGGAAGCCGTGCGCACTTTTAATGGCCTCTGGGTCCCGAGCCATTCCCTTGAAGCGGAATACCGGCTCGTCGTTATACAAGATCTGAGATTTCTGTACCTCAAAGCCTTTGAGATCTAGCCGCTCAATCTCAGACCTCAGGATGCTCAGTACAGAGTCGTCTATGCTGTTTTGAAACTCACGGAAGCAAAGAGTCTTGGTCCCCTTTGTCATCGCGTCCATCAGACACAAGTCAGCGAAGCTCATGCTCTTTCCACTTCCCCTCCCGCCCACAGCACATTTTATGCGCTTAGGTTTCAGGAACGGCTGGAGCTTCTTGGGAATCTGCATTTTAGGCATTTTATTGCTTTTCTATGATCGAACGAATCTCATCAAGTGAGCTTTCTAATTCATCTAAGCGGCCTATCAATTTGCATATCATGGCCTCATCAGAATCTAGCTCGTATCTAGTGCTGTCTTCTAGCCTGCTCAATCTAACTTGAAGATCACTAATTTTCTCTCCGTCTGAGCGAATCTTCATTATTCAAACCTCGCCTTTTTCTTTTTCTTCTTAGCTCGCTCAGCTGTGCTCAGCGCTATCGCCACTGCTTGATCCTGTGGCTTCCCCGCTGCTCGCTCTGTCCGAATGTTCTGGCTGATCGTCTTCTTGCTGTAACCCTTTTTTAGTGGCATTGCCGAATATCCTCTCGTAGTTGTCCAAATACTTGCTCACGTTGTATTTGCGAGGCCGTGAGCCCTTGCCGCCTTCCCACGGACTGGTGCTCATTCAACCACCTCAACAGTCCAATGCATATCAACCTCAATGGGATCGCCGTCCCTACCGGTGACCTCTGTGCGCTTTGTTTCGGTCCAGCCGGCTTGATGAGATAACCAGAACTTAGCTGCGTTAACGTCACCCTCCAAGCCCTTCATCTGAAGCGAGCCTGCCATCTGAGCAATCGCCAGTGCCTTGCCCTTCCTGTAGGCTTCACCAAATTCTGGCTGCCTTTCCATTGCGCGGTTTAACGTATTGAAACAACAGCCAAAATAATCAGCAAGCTGCTGCTTGGTTAATGAAGGCGCAAGATCAAAACATTCCTTAATCTCTTCGCTAGTAAAGACGCGTGTGCTGCCGTGTACTGGCTTATCGTCACTCACTGCCTGAACTCCTGAAACTGTTCAATGGGTATATGACAGACCGGCTCCTGATCCTGCCAGTCCCTAATTTCGTTCCTGCCGCCAAAGCCAAGCGTGAAGTCGCATTGGCCGAGGTTAGTAAACATTACGCTGTCATTCCATTCAACGACTAGAAACACAGGTAGGCCAGTGTCCTCCTGTAATCTCTTAGCTCCCTGAACTTTTGCCAGCGAAATCATAAGTGTAGGGTATTGTAACACATGATTATTGCGGCAGCGCAATTCAACCCATGCCATAGCCTCGCCCTCTCTGAGTGCTAAACAGTCCACATGGTACTTGATAGAGACTTTCTGTAGCTCGCACTTCCACTTGGCGCAGACGATGTCGCCCAATGCTTTCTCTTTAGCCTTGGTTGCGTCATTCTCGTACAGCGGCCTACTCACGCTATTCAGCCTTATTCTTTTTAGATAAGGATATTTGCAAGACGTGGCCATCAACCTTGCGGCTAATTACTGCGTCGTTGTAACCAATCCCAAAGGTCTGTGAGGGCACTACTGTTATCTTGCCGCCATTGGCCAAGTAAGTTGCAACGTGCTCGTCCAGAATGGCCCGCTGCTTTTTCTTTGTTACTGTGTTGTCGATCATGCTTCTAATCCCACGTCTATTATTGTCTGTTCTAGCCCCATAGCGGTTCTCTGAGCCCTTCTAGCCATCGCTCGCTTATATTCAATCAGATCATCGTAACGTGGCTTCTCGCCGCGTTTTAGAGCGCTCTCGTGTATAACTATAAACCAATCATCTGCGTCACGAGTTGAGTTGAGTTTCCAGTTTTTGTCTTGAGTTCTCTCAAGGGTCTTGGCAAAGAGCTCTGACTTATTGATTCCTAGTGCTTCAGCGAGAGCCATGCCGTTAGCGCCACACGCAAAGCAGTTTGCAATGATGTCTCCATTGCGGCCGATTGTTAGGCCCATGCTTGGATTTGTCTCGCCATGTACTGGGCAGCATACGTCCCAGCCTTTACGGGTCTTGCGAGGCTTGTCGCAGAGATTAGCCAGCTCGTCTATGTGCATTCGCTATGTTCCTTGATTTTATCCAGTTCCTGACTTCCAGAGAGACGCTATTGGCGCAGCGACGTTCTATGCCTTTCGGTGCTACCTTGAACTTCTCTTGAAACTTATAATGAGCCCAGCCCTGCCTGTAGCCTTTCAGCACGGCATAAGCGGTCAGCTCTGCATACCAGCGCTCTTTGTCCTCTGTAGTGAACTTCTCAGGCGTTGGCATATTTTCCCGTTCGATCTTCTTTAAGACCTCGTTGCTTGTATAGATCTCAGCATCTACAGGTAACTCATAGCCGCAAGCTTTACAGCGACGCCCGCTCATTTGCGTGGTGCATACAGGGCACGGCCTGAGCACAGGTTGCTTCTCTTCTTGCTTGATTAGCCGGTCCTCATTGTAACGCTTGGTGCCGTCATCCAGCTGATAGGGCACGATTGTATCGGGCAGCTGTCCGTGGCGTTGAATGTTGCCGGCATGGTCCAAGTAGATCGCACGAGTCTTACCTGTCTCTGGAGAGATTCTGGCTATGCGGCCACAGCGCTGCACGAAATCAATTTTTGAGCGACACGGGTAGGCGTCTATCAACATTTCAACATAGGGCGCGTCGTATCCGGTCCCGAGCAAGCGGCTGCATGACAGTACAGAGAATAGGCCCGCCTTGTGATCAGCGTACAGGGCTTGCCTGAGCTCGTCGTTTGTGTAGCCGTCAATGTGCCTAGCCTTAATCCCGCTCGGGTGGGCATTGAACTTTTCCACCAGCGTCTTGCTGTGATCAATCGTAGGACAGAATGCTATTGCCCGCTTAGAGCCGTCAGGCGAGTGCTTAAGGTAGTTCTCAACGATGTCGCCGCTCAGCTCATCATCCTGCATCATCGCAGCACCAAGGTCATCTGGGTTAAACTCTAAGCCCCCTGTTGGTAGGCGTCGAGTACGGATGTTGGATGTGTCTACAGAGCTGCCAACGTAGTAATCAATCGGCGCTAAGTAACCTAGCTCGGTGAGCTCCTCGCTTGTAATAGGAATTAAAAGATCGTCCCAGATTTGCCCTAAACCCTTACTAAACGGTGTGGCTGAGAGCGCGACAAACGGGATGTTGTCGTAGCGATCTAGGTACTTCTCTTTAAATCCCTTGTATACAGTGTGAGCCTCGTCAACCACAGCGAAAGAAAAATCCATGTTAGGACGTTGAACCGCTGTCTGTATGGACGCTATCTGGATAAGCTTTCTTGGATCATAACGAGGATCGTCTGCCTGCATAACAGAATAATCAATACCGAGCTTATCTAGTGTGTCAGCTGTTTGCTGCACGAGTTTCACTCTGTCTGCAAAGAACACCGAACGGCGTCCTGTTTCAGCATAGGCAAGCATCATAGTTACCGAAACATACGTTTTTCCGTAACTACAGGGTGCTGCCAGTAACGGCCTCATGTGACCTGTGCGAAGGGACTGACGAACCATCTCAATCCCTTTCTGCTGGTGAGGTCTAAGCTCCATTGAGAGCCTCCTCAACCTCGGCTTCGATCTGAGCAACAATCATGCGAGCCTTACGCTCAATGGAGAGGATGTCGTTTTCAAGCAGGCGTTTTGCCCAGTCTAAACGGTCACGGTAGAGCTCTAGCTCCTCTGCTTCTTCTGCTTCAATGGCTGCTTCCTGTGCGTCAAGGTAGCGGTTAAGATCTGCGATTACTGGGTCCATAAATTTCTCCGTCAAGAGTGCGCCCCGCAGGGCGCTAGATTGATTACTTTAATACTATGATTTTTTGCACTCGCCCGTCAAAGTCGCGACGAGTTTCGTATGGAACGTAGCCAGTGTCTCCGATTCGAAACCTGCCCTCAGAGCTGTCAGCATCAATGCTGATTGTAAAACCCTTGAATAATTTGTGACCAGTCTCGGGGTGAATAATCCAGCCCTTATCAACCACAACGCCTTCGATGTACTGGTCATCTCTACCCTCAAGAGGTTGGAAATCATAAGCTCGGATCTTCTGACCAACTTCTGCAACATTTTCAAATTTCATTTTTTTTCTCCCGTTTAGGAGGAGCACCGCGCCCCTCTATGGTTCCCATCTTAGCAGAACCATCATGGGTGTCAACTACTTTGGATGACAAAAGTGAAAATAATTTAACATTTAATTTTGAGGTTTTTGAAGTCAGGCCAGCCAAACTCTCCGCTGGTCTCGTTAAACAGGCACACCATTTCAGCGTACTCTGTAGAGGCTCTCTCTGCCTCGATTTGATCTTGCTTGCTGGCATAGCTCATTCCAAGAATTAGAGCCAGAATTCCTAAAGCGATTGCGATGTCTTTTGCCATGAGATTCTCCGTCGGGCCCCGCAGAGCCCTGTTTATTAGATTATTAACGCCTTGCTTGGGCGCTTGAAAAAGCCAAACTTAGTGTCATCGTCAGACTGGATAACAGTGGCTGTGAGGGTGACACGCAAGCCCTTAAGATCAATCTCTTCGCTGCAAGCGTAGTCTTCTACTGACGACGGAATGCTGCCGAAGAGCTTAAATCCACGGTCATCCTTGATAACGCACTTGAGCTGAGTGCCCCAGTCGTTGTCGTAAAACTTTGTGGATACGATCACGCCAGTGATTTGAATGCGGCCCTCTGGCACGTCTTCAGCGTTAGCGCGTTCCTGTTCGTTCTTAGCCTGCCACTTAGCGCGGTTCTCTTCAGCGCGAGCGATGCACTTGCGTACAGCGTTGCACTGGCCCTCAGTCAGCTTGCCGAACTTATCAAAGGCATTACTGAGGCTTAACGCAAAATCGTTGTTTTCACTGTTGTAGTGAACCCAATCAAGAATGTCGTTTGCATCTTCAACCGTAGCGAAGAATGTTTTTTGCGCGTTTGAAATGATTGCGCGGTGACGGCCATTTTCCCAAGCTTCTAAATTAACTATTGGCATTTTGCTTCTCCCGAAAGCTGCCCCCCGAAGGGGGCGTTGAAATTAAAAGTTATAATCGTAAAATGCGTAAGGCTTAATCTCAAGAGTAAATCTTTGGCCCTTGTGTCCCCAGTTGCCGTACTTGTTTTTTCTAATTCGAATAACGGGGGCATTGGGCGCGCTTTCGAAAGTGACTTTCTGATCCCTCTGATTCTCAAC
>Ga0070753_1001521_pt1 | contig 12938 bp, 16 predicted proteins | sample VirMetDEL_Aug_31_FD_77441 | JGI IMG/M metagenome (GOLD analysis project Ga0070753, IMG submission 77441) | Aqueous microbial communities from the Delaware River and Bay under freshwater to marine salinity gradient to study organic matter... | ecosystem: Environmental > Aquatic > Marine > Coastal... | reverse complement strand
GAGCTTGTAGATGGCGATCACGATTGACGCCACCGTTGGCGGTGCCAATGCCAATAGTTATTTGACGCTTGCTGCAGCGCAGGCGTTGATTGACGGCATGGTTGAAAACGACGACGTAACGGCTTGGGCGTCGGCTACCACCGATCAAAAGAACCGTGCGTTGTATTCCGCCACGCAGCGACTTGATCGTGAACGCTTTTTAGGTGCGCGGGCTACGGATACTCAAGCGCTGCAATGGCCGCGTACAGGCGTCCGCAAGCCCGACACTTATATCAATACTTACGCAGTCGGCTTCCCGTTTCGCGTAACCACCGACTATTTCACCGACACTGAGATTCCCGATCAGGTCAAGCAGGCCCAGGCAGTGCTGGCCGTTTATCTGAACAACAACAAGGATGGTCTTGGCCTGAGCGGTCTTGAGGATTACAAGCGCGTTCAGATCGGTAGCCTCAACGTTGAAACTGCTGGTGCCAGCAGCATGGCGACCGGTGCTGATCGTGTGCCGCCGATCTTTGAACGTTATTTGACCGGGCTTAGAATCAGTGGACCGGGGAACTTTGCCATTAAGCGGAGCTGATTATGGGCAGACATAACGGCATTGATCCTGCCTACAGCATTGGCGGTGATTTCGTGACCAGCACTGACGCTCAAACAGGGCGCTGGAACACGATTGTGATTGTCAAAAACAACACGTCATTTGCTGCAATCACGGCGCAGAACTACACCGGCAACAGCTTGGTTGGCGAAAGCTTCCCCGCCGGCTTTGAACTGCAGGGTGTATTTACTGCCTTCACCCTTAACGCGGGTGGTTCTGTCATCGCTTACAAGCTCTGATCATGGCTAAGTCACACGGCGGCACCTCTGACATCAATTACGCCATTGGCGCAGAAGTCATTCACGACACTGCGGTTCACACTGGCAAGTTTCGCCACATCGATTTTTACGAAAACACCACGGTGCAAAGCATCGTGTCAACCAACATCACCGACAACAGCTTTGCTGGCGCATCGGTTGATCAGGGCGCACACCTGACTGGTTACTTCACCAGCATTCAGCTCCAAAATGGGGCTTGTATTGCCTACAAGATCTGATGGCATTAGCGACTTCACTGCGTAAGACGGCAAGCAAGCTAATCACCAAGTTTGGCGGGTCGATCACGATTCGTCGCGTGACCACTGGCGCCTATAACCCGACAACGGGTACTGCTACGCCTTCCGTGGCTGAAACGGTGATCAAGGGCGTGCTTGAGGATGTGACGCAGAGCGAAGTCAATGATTTGATTCGCAGCAGTGACAAAAAGCTGACGATTGCCGCGGCCGATCTGATCTTTGAGCCTGCCGTATCCGATCAAGTGACAGTATCGGGTCGGATTTTGCAGTGCATCCGCGTCAACAGGATCGAGCAAGATAATACGGCTATCGTGTTTGAAATGTTCCTGAGGGAATGACGTGGCACGTCAAATCAGGATTGATCAGATCGCTGATTACGCAAGGGGCAACCTTGAAAAGCTTGTGGTTGCGGCGACGCTGTATGCGGACGGGCAGCTAAAAGAAAAGACGCCTGTTGATACTGGGCGTTTGCGGTTATCGTGGCAAAAGGAAATTGACCGCCCAAATCTGACAGGGCGCGTGTTTAGCAATCTGGCCTACGCCGAACCCGTCGTCAAAGGCACCAATCTCCCGCCATCTTGGGGTGGGGAGTATCGCACTCGCCAAGACGCTCAGCCTTATTTAGACATGGTGGAAAAGAACGTACAGACTTATGTTGATGCAGAAGCGGCACGCATTAATCGTCAATCATGAGCCTAAACACCATCCGCGCCGATATTGAAGGCCGCATTGCAACTGAATTTGCCACTGCTCCTGTCCTGCAGGTCGCTTACCAAAACGTTCCATTCACGCCGCCCAATAACGCAAGCTGGATTCAAGCCAGCATCATTTGGGGCGATTCTGCTTACATGACCATTCAAACCACGTCAGCGCGTGGCACTGGTGATGGTTTTGATCGCCGTAATGGCACTCTTGTTTTCAATATCTTCAACCCGCTTGGTGAAGGCCCTGGTGCAGGTTTGACAATCGCTCAGCGCTGCATTGACTTGTTCTCACGTTTGCAGCTTGAAAATATAAAATTTGACCCTGCAAATGGTCCGCGTTCAATCGAACCCGCTGCACCGGAAGGGTTTTGCCAAACGCAAGTGACCATAACTTTTGAGGCATACGAGCAAAGCTAGAATTCATACAGCCACTACCGTTCATAACAATGGCTGTCACTGTTCTGTCCGGTACGTCCGGCGCCCTTTACTACAAGCCCGCTGGAACCACCGGTACATTCGGTGAATCTGGCGTCAATGTTGGTAGCGACGAAATCACGGTTGAGCCTTACCTGAATTTCAAGGTTGGCGATCCTGTGGTGTTCAGCGTTATCAACAGTCAAACCGGTGGTGCTGGCACTGGCACCCTGCCCGCTGGTATTTCGGCTGCAACCACCTATTACGTGATTGCCTACACGGCTTCCACTGGTGTGCTGCAGGTGTCTGCCTCTGCTGGTGGCGCAACCATCACCATCACCGATGATGGCACTGCTGCTGCTCCAAACGAATTCCAAGTGGCTTACGCGGATTATGCCGCTGTCGGCCAAGTGCAAAGCTGGAGCTTTGAAATTTCACGTTCGGAAATTGACGTTACAGTCATCGGTCAAACCGCTGGCCAGTACGCGCCTTTCCGCGCCTACATCCCTGGCTTCGCTGATGGCTCCGGTTCTGCAACGGTCTACGTGACCAATGAAGATTCCGCCCTTTCCAACCGGATGGTGGAAGATGTGCTGCAGCGCCAGCAAGTTGGTTGTGCCTTCAAGCTCTACACCGACAAGCAAAGCTCTGAAGCCCTGAGCCGTTCCATCGCCATGGATGCCGTGCTGCTTACCGCCAGCATGAATATCAACCCTGACGATGCTCAGCAAGTGGAAATCACCTTCCGCCCCGCTGGCGTGCCTACCTTCGACTTCAGCACCTCGGCCTGATAGGCTGCTGCTGGATGTTCAAACTGGCCCCTGGGTTGCACCGGGGGCTTTTTTATGCCTAAAGTATCAACTACCTAGGCATTTTTTATGGCGCCTGCCAATTCCTCTTTGCGTGCTCTTGATCGCCTTAAGAAAGCAGCCAATCTCACCCCGATCAAAAAGCAGGTTGAGCTGAGCGATGGTGACGTGTTTGAGTTTTACTGCAAGCCGTTGACGATGGCTGAGCGTGAGCGGGCGCAAAAGGATGCCGGCACGGATGAAGCAACCGCTTTTGCATTGCAGCTTTTGGTGTCAAAGGCGTTAGACGAAAACGGTCGCCCGTTGTTCCGTGCTGGTGAAATCGCTGAGCTTAAAAACGAAGTCAGGGATTCCGACCTGCAAAACCTGATGCTCGCCGTCATTACCGACAAATACGACACCGAAGAGGTAGACGCAAAAAACTGATCAAGCTGGTTAAACAAGATCATCTGCTACGGCTGATGATGCGTCTAGCCAGGGATTTAGGGTATACGCTCCTAGAGCTGTCAGAACGCCTCACCTATGAGGAACTGCAGCTTTGGGGGCTGATGTACCAAGTGGAATACGAAGAGACGGAAGAGGCAAGCAAAAAGGCTAGTCGCCGTAGAATGTAGGGAAGCAGTTGGCGGATCATGTCAGTCGTAGCAAACGTTGCGATTAACGTCGATGCCGCCAACGCGATTGCGCAGCTTAACCGCGTCAAGACAGCAACCGGTGGCGCACAAACAGCTTTAGCAACAGCCACTAAAGGCGCGCAGGGTTTTGGCGCGGCACTTGGCGCGGCACTAGGTCCGATCCTAGGAATCACAACCGCATTGAGTGCTGTTGGAAAGGCGATGAACGTCTTTCAAGAAAGGCAAACCGATATTGCGGTGCTAAGCAATGGATTGACCGGACTGGTTGCCAATGTTGAAGATGTTACCGCTGGACTTCAGCAAATGGCTGATGAGTTTGGCAAGGTAACGCTTTTCAGCGAGGAAGATTTCATGGAGGGCGCTCAAATGCTGACGTCTTTCCGTGATATTGCTGTTAGCAGCTATCAAGACGTCATCAATACTGCGGGTGATGTTGCTCAGGTAATGGGCACCGACGTTAATAGTTCATTGCTGCAGCTTGCGAAAGCATTGCAGGATCCCGTTGCTGGATTGACAGCATTATCACGTTCAGGCATTCAATTTAGCGAGAGCCAAAAAGAAACCATTAAATCAATGGTTGATGCTGGTAATGCGGCTGGCGCACAAGCTTTGATTTTGGGTGAGCTTAAAGCGCAATATGGTGGCGCTGCTGCAGCAGCAGGTAGTGCTGGCTTCGCTGGCGCAATGGATACCCTGGCTGAAGTCACTAATGATGCCTTTGAAATTCTTGGCAAAGCATTAGACCCAGTTTTGACCGCTGGTTTAAATTTGTTGTCGCAAGGCGTTCAAACATTATCGGATTGGTGGAGTTACCTTGGCAGTGAAGTGTTACCCAAGGTTGTTCAGGCAGTTCAGCCGGTAATCGATGCGCTCAAGCGTGCATTTGAAGGCATTGATTTTGACATCATTCGCGTAGCAATACAGAACGTTGTGATCCAAGGTTTAGAGGTTGCGATTGGCGTAATTAGCAATTTTTCACAAGCGATAGCTTTCGTAATTGATGCTTTCAAGGCGTTATCGCAAAATCCTGTATTCCAATTCATCGCAGATCAAGTTGGCAGGCTAGCTAACCACCTCGGCTTAACCAATGACAAGGTTGGTGAATTTAAGCAAAAGCAACAAGAAGCAGGAGAGGCTCAAAAAGATGCTGTTGCCAATGCTGTTAATTTGACAGCGGAAACAGAGGATGCAGTAGCTAGTGCAGAGAAGCTAAAAGAAGAACACAAAAAAGTTGCCGAAGCCATCAAGGAAGCTACCCAGGCGGCGGATGCTGATGCAAAAGCATTAGATGCAATCGCATCACAACAGCAGGCAATCACTGCCGCATATTATCAAGCTGAAAAGCAGATCAACGATGTGCTGCTTGAACAGGCACAAAGACAGCTCGATAATGCTCAAAATCAAGCGCAAAGAGTCAAGGCTGCCAAAGAAATTTACGACTTAACTGTTAAGCAAGCAGAGCTGGAATATGCAGCCACTACAGCGCAAATTGCGGCTGAAGTCGAAAAGGCTGATTTGGCGTTGTTGGCTGCACAACAAAAAGTTAAAGAGGTTGAGGCGATTGTTCATCTTGCTTCTGCGCAAGGCAAGGCCAACGAAGAGCATTACAAGGCGTTGAGCGCTGTTAAAGAAGCTGCGGAGCTAGCGGATATCCAGGCTGGTACGGTTGCTGAAGTTGCAACACAACAAGAGCGCGCTGCCAAGGCTGTGCGTGATGGAAGCGTAGAAGCCGCCAAGGCTGCGTATCAGCAAAACATCGTTGCCAAGGCTACACAGGTTGCATCAGGTTCATCCGGCACATTTGCCAGCAACATGGAGCGGGCAGCTGTAGCAGCTGAAAAAACAGCAACGGCAGCAGCGGCAGTAGCTCAATCACAGGCACGCGGTGGCGTACAAATGACATCAACCAGCAACATTGCGTTGCAGGAAAAAATCAAGCAAGCGCGTGCAGGTGTAATGCGCGGTCTTGGAGATCCACTACAAAAGTTTTTCGCGGCTGGGATAGCAGGTTTAAAGGTCGAAGGAGAATACACAAGAGAAAAGCGTGCTCAGCAGTATTATCGTGACGTGGAAGAACTTAAAAAGCTGGGTATTTCTTACAGCACCATTCCGCCGGATTGGGTCAGAGGAACGCAGGCTTATCAAGAAGCCACTTTTGGTGGAATGGCAAAATACGGAGTCGGCGCTGGTGCTGGGATGGGAACGCCGCAGGTCAATATCACCACCGGACCTGTGACTCAGATGGATGGCACCAACTACGTCACCATGAACGACCTGCAGCGAGCAACATCATCGGCAGCGCAACAAGGCGCCAACCTTGCCCTTAGCCAGCTGCAGAACAACCCATCTGTCCGTAGATCAGTCGGGGTGGCACGATGACGATAGGTATTGCCAGTTTTTTAGCCTTTCGCCAATCGAATTATTCAACGGTTGTTGCGCGATACCAAAGCTATTGGCCTGATCAAATTGTTGATAGCCATTCTTTTTATCCGTTCAACGTAAGCGCTATTGTTTCAAACGCAACTGGCGGTCAAGAAAGCCTTAACGTTGATTTTGCCACCAGTGCAACAATCATTGATCTTGTTGAGGCAGGATTAGCCAATGGATATTTCGTGGAGCTGTCTTTTTATCAATTTACGCCAACCGCTAGCGGCGCTCCGCCCACAGCAAAAACCCTGTTCGCCAGCTACATCGGTGAGCTGATTAGCGCCAGTCAAAACGAAACGTCAATCAGCATCCAAGTTGGGTCTAGCCTTAATCCCGTAGAAGCCCAGGCACCCCCGCGCAAGTTTACAACTACGCTGATTGGAGAGCCGCCCAAGATATGACCAGCAACCCGAATTACATCGCGCCGCAAAGCGCATCGGCTCCAATCACGACCAACCTCCGTAAGGATGAGCTGGCTGCACTGCTGACGGTCGAGCAAGGTGCTACCGCACAACAGCGCATTGTGGCAACGGGCAACTCGATTCCGCTGGTGTTTTGTAGGCAGACCGGGGGTGTTGGTGGAGCGTGGGTTACACCTCCTGCCGCAAGATACGGCGTCGAAGAAAACGCTAATACGGGAGATTATTTTGCGTTCGGCTTGGTAATTAGTGATGGGCAGATTCCGTCAATCGCTGCGGGCGATGTGTGGAAAGGTCCGATCAAAGTTAATACCCTTTCGGAATACGGTATTACTAATGCTTACGGTAGTCTGCCGACCACTGATTATAATTACACGTTGTCATCAGTTGGCGAGGATACGCCAGCCACTTCAACAACAACGACCGAAGATCTGCAGTATATAGGGGACAGAGTAAGTTTTGCGTTTACTGGAAATTCCTATACATATACAATCGAAAATTGTAGGTCGATTGACTTTTACGTTCAAGTCTCAGAGGATGCCGGGGGCAATTTCCCGACGGTCTATTTTTCTCAGTGGAAATTGATATCAAACGGAACCGTCATAGCTGAGGAAGGTACAACAGGTCCATTGACTACAGATTTTTCATACAAGGGCACATTTTCCACTCCTGTCACGTTGCAAATCCAAGCCATCAATGCTTTTTACTCAGGCTATTGGCCTAGCACTGCATACATGAGGTTTTTCCGTCTCTACTACGATTATCGCGTTACAACAACAGTAACAACACCTTTTGTGCCGGGCGCAGTCTCAAGTCTGCCATTATTCGCTGGCTCCGGCGGTTCGTTCGCTGGTATGAGCACCCTTGCCGTCAAAGGCCGTTACGCACTTGAAGCTGAAACGGGCATCTACAAGCAGCAAGTGCGATGTTTTGTCCGCAACGGCGTTCAGGTAGACCGCGTGCTTGGTGGTAATGGCAGCAGTTGCAGTTTCCCGGATCTTGCTTATTACCTACTCAAAAATGCCAATAAAGTATCGACTCAACTAATTGATCTACCTTCATTCCAGGGTGCCGAGGAATTTAATTCAAATTATGAGCTGTTTTTTAACGGGGTACTTGCAAACAGCGTCAATTTGCGCGATTACCTGACCCGCGTTGCACCGTTGTTCCTGCTGCGGTTTGTGCAAATTAACGGCAAATTTGCGCTTAAGCCCGTGCTACCTCTTGATGGTTCTTTCAATATCAGCACTGAAGCAATCACGCCCACCTATGTCTTCAGCGATTCCAACATTGTCGCTGGCACGTACCAAAAGAACTATATCGACGTCAATCAACGCAAGCCGTTCTGCGCCCTTATGACTTGGCGCTCACAAACAGAATCGGTGTACGGCACACCCAAAACGAATGAAGTGCGTTACGCAGGCACAGCAATAGACGGACCGTTTGAGCAGTACGACATGGAAGAATTCTGCACAACAGAAACCCATGCCACTTTGGTCGGAAGGTACATTCTTGCCAGTCGGAAGTTGATAACGCACACAATTTCCTTCCAGACAACAGAACTAATTGGCAACTTAATACCAACCGATGTCATCAGCGTTGCTTGGGACTACAGCTCAAGTGTTGCCACTGGCGAAAACAAGACGATTTTTTATCAGGTCGATACAGTAACGGAAGGCGCTGACGGCGTATTTAGGGTGGAGGCAACTCACTTCCCGACAAACGCTTCCAACGTCAGCCAAGTGGCTTTGGACATGCTCACCGGTATCTGATTATGGCTGTCACGTCATTTCCCAGTATCAAGCCCTCGTCTCGGTCATGGACGCCAGGTAGCCAACCCGTTCAATCGTTCACGGCGCTTTCGGGCTATGAATCCCGTGTATTGCTGGGACCAAACCCGATTGGAGCCACGCTGTCGCTTGGCTTTCAGAATTTGACCGAAACTGTGTTTTTGCAGATTACCAGTCACTACGCCACAGCAAAAGGCACTTACGAAACGTTTGCACTACCCGCAGAGCTTTTTGCGGGGATGACCAATTATGCGGGTGTGACGCCTAGCGGTTTTGAGTGGCGATACACCGGACCGCCGACAGTTGAATGGACCGCGCCGGGTATCGGCAATGCCTCCGTTTCTTTGGTAGCAGTCAAGATCTAAGCTGCAGCTACGATGGAACTAAAGCCGGCAGCACGAAACGTTCATGGCTAAGCAGTACACCGGTATTGATGGTGCCTTGTACGTTGACGACGTAAGGGTCGCCCGCGTCAGCAGCTGGAGTTTTTCGGCTAATGCCGACGTGCTGGAGACCACCAGCCTTGGCGATTTTGCCCGCAACTACGTCTACGGCGTCCAGTCCTTCAACGGCAGTGCCACCATTTTTTACTACGAAAATGCCTCGAATCTGATCGACGGCAGCGGACTGTTGACGGACGTGGTGCGAACTACGCAAACACCGACAGAGCCAACGCATATTTTGGAGCTACGTTTTTCTGGCGGCAGCACTAACCGTGCCGTCAAATTTAAGTGCGCCCTGAATTCAGTTGAAGTCAGTGCTTCGACAGGCGAGATCATCCAAGCCAATATCACCTTTACTGTCTGCGGCGCTCTTACCACCGCTAACTTGGGCTAATGGCTATCTGGATCGGCGAAGCAGGCGGCATCCGCATTGGGCGACCAAATTCAGAGCGCATTTACACGCATATTGATCCAGCTGACATCAATACTGGCGCAAAGCGGTTTTTCTTTCGTGATCAGCGCACCACACTTGTAACTGGTGACCGCATTTGGATTAGGCGGATTGATGAGCAGGGCAATCCTGTAGCTAGTGTCCTTGATTTTATTTCCGCTGCTGGCTGGGCAGATAACACCCAACAAAGTGACGGTCAATGGTACGTCAACACAGACACGGTTGGCGGCATACGACTGTTCTCTACTTGGCAAAAGGCAGTTAACAACAACGTTGCAGACGCAATCGCTCTAGAAGTGCCTGCGTCAAGTTACCGCGTCAGTTATGAGCTGGTTAGATCTGATAATCAATACTTGGCGCAGACCGTTAGCTGGATGTTAAACACCGACCGCGAGGTTGCCGACTTTACCAGCCTTGGGGATAGTTTTAGGCAACAGATGGCGACTTTGGTATCAGGAAGCGGTCAAATTGATTGCTTTTTTGATACAACCTGGCGCGGTGGCGGCCCCGATTACACAGGTCAAGAAGAATCGTCAATTTACTTGCAAAAGTTAGCTTTGCGGCAAGAGATTGGGGCGGCTTTTACTGGTGTATTTTTGATGAAGCGCACCGGATCCGTTCCGGTAAATACCTTAATCGACAGCACTGAAAGAGGTAAGGAGCTGTTTTATACAGCTGAATGCGTCATAACTTCTGTAGCAACTGAGCTGACAGCTGACGAGCCGATTTATAGCCGCATCACGTTTGTCACGACAGGACCAATTCAGCTTCTGTTTGATTACCCGGCAAATTACCTGCTCCAAGAGCAGGCGCCTAACGACTTGGTTCTTCAGGAGTCAGGTTTTGGCATCCTCTTGGAGGTGCCGGCTTAGACTGCCTGTAAATGTAGGTCTTTTGGGCAGTGGCTGACTCAACCATTACGCAGCTCAATCCACTGCTGGCGGTGGATGCGCAGCCCACTGTGGATGTGCTTCCGGTGGCTGATGTCAGCACGTCCGAAACCAAAAAAATTACGATCGCCGACGTAGTTAGCGCCGGCATTGGCTCTGTAAGCGACGGGACTATCCCAGGCGCAAAACTGACGGCAGCGTCGGTGACTGCCACCCAAATCGACACTGGCGCAGTTGGAACCACTGAAATTGCCGATGGCTCTGTAACGACAGCAAAGCTTGCCGATGGCGCTGTTACAGCAGTCAAGATCGCTGCTAACACCATCACTGCTTCTGAAATTGCCGCCGATGCGATTGGTAGCAGTGAATTAGCAGATGGAGCAGTAGATACGGCTGCCATCCAAGATCTTGCCGTTACAACAGCCAAGATTGCTGATGATGCTGTAACTGCTGCCAAGATTGCAGCTGGTGCAGTTGGTGCATCTGAAATCGCAGATGGCAGTGTTGGCGCTTCTGAGCTTGCCGCTGATGCAGTCACCACGGCAAAGATCCTCGACGACGCCGTTACCTCCGCAAAGATTGCAGCTGGTGCTGTAGATGCAACCGCACTGGCGTCTGACGCAGTAACGAACGTCAAAATCCTCGATGGCACGATTGCTGCCGCCAAACTCGCAAACGATTTAGACGGCAGTGAATTTCTGCCTCAATCCGCCAATACGGTCCTCGCTGGTCCGGCTTCCGGTGCCAGTGCTGTACCTAGCTTCCGTGCTTTAACTGCCACAGATATTCCACTGCTGACTTCGACTAATTTGCCCATCGCGGCAGTAGGCGTTCGCGGTTCTATTTCTGTTGGCACAGGTCTTTCTGCGGATGCCGGCGGCATATTAAGCATCTCGAATACCGTTACTGGAGCAACAGCAACAAAGGTAACGTTTAACAGTAGTGGTTTAATTACTGCATCTACAAATCTTGCCGCTAGTGATATTCCTTCGCTTGATGCCAGCAAGATTACGACAGGCACTTTTGGCTCCGCTTTAATTGCCCCTGATGCGATCACTGCGGCCAAACTTGCCGATCAATCCACGGTTTTGTTTGGTGGTTCTGTAGATACAGGCGGAGTTGTTACCTTTCCGACAGCATCATTCAAGGGGCAATATTTTTACGACGAGATTCACCAAGACCTTTATATCTAGTCTGGTTCGGCGTGGCTGCCAGTTACCATTATTTCCGGCGAACTTATTTACGCCGGTACTTACGACGCCAGCGTCAACCAAGTCGCCTCAGTTACTAACGCGGGTTCCGCCGTTGGCTTGTCGGTAGGCGCTGCCTTGCCTGCTGCCTCCAGTACCAATAATCAGTATTACTTGGTTGTTTCTGATTCCGGCACTGGTACTGGCAACGCACCTGCCGAGGCATTGGCACCACCGGACATGATTTTGTCCAACGGCAATAGTTGGGATTTAATCGACGTTTCAAGCGCTATTGGCAGCCAGATTGCAACGAATGTCAGTTTTTCGCCTGCCGGAAACATTATTGCCACCAATGTTCAGCTAGCAATTCAAGAGCTGGACACAGAAAAGGTCGCTAAAGCTGGCGACACGATGACCGGCAATTTGACGCTGGATAATGCAAGCCTTGTATTTGAAGGCAGCACTGCCGACGACTACGAAACAACGCTGATTGCTGCTGATCCAACCTCTGATCACACGATTACGCTGCCCGATCAAACTGGCACGGTTTTGGTTTCTGGCAATGCCAGCATCGTCAACGCCGATATTTCGGCTAGCGCAGAGATTGCCGTCAGCAAGCTGGCAAATGGCACTGCTCGCCAACTGCTGCAGACCGCATCCGGCGGTACTGATGTGGAATGGACTAGCAACATCGACATTCCTGGAACACTCGATGTAACTGGCGTTGCCACGTTTGATAGCACCGTGGCGATTGGCGCGGGCAACTTGAACTACAGCGACGGAACATACTGACGCCGTTAGGCTGGATAGGTAATTTCCGGCCTTTTAGGCGTTAAGGAATGGCTCTCCAGCACCTGCGTAGTAGCACTGCAAGCAAGCGTCCTCTGCCTGCTGGCATGAGCGATGGGCAGCTTGCCATCAATACCAATACGGCAAGCCCCGGACTGTTCTTCAAGGATTCAGCTGGTGCGCTGATCAAGGTTGGTCCGGTCCACGTCGGCACTACGGCACCAAACGCTAGTCCTGCATCTGGCGGTCAGACCGGCAACACCGTAGGTGAGCAGTGGCTGGATACGACCGGCGGCACCTATGTGTTCAAGGTGTGGGATGGCAGCAGCTGGCGCAGTGAGACCGGCACGTTTGTAGACGTGAACGGCGACACCATGACCGGTGCGCTTGGGATTATTGCTGGCAGCGCAGCAACGCCCGGACTATTCGTTAGTGGCGACACGAATACTGGTATTTATTCCCCCGGCGCAGATCAATTAGCCATCTCGACTAATGGCACTGGGCGGTTGTTTGTTGATGCGAGTGGGAATGTACAAATCGGATCTAACACAAGCACTGGCGCCCGTGTTGACATTACGGCCAGCTCGGACATCTTCAGCTTTGGCTCAACTAACAGAAGGCTGTACGCCTGGGCAGATAACGGCGGAGTTTCTCTACTTAACGGCGACTCGCAAGCTGGCGATGGATTCTATATAGACGAAGCTGGTAGCAACATTCGCTTCTTGACCGGCTCAACCGAACGTCTCCGCATCGACAGCTCCGGCAGGCTAGGTCTGGGGACTTCTGTGCCCGGCAGCTATAACTCCAACGCCAATACTTTTGTTGTAGGAAACACAAGCTCAAATCAAGGTATTACCATTAGCGCTGG
>Ga0070753_1001517_pt1 | contig 12952 bp, 16 predicted proteins | sample VirMetDEL_Aug_31_FD_77441 | JGI IMG/M metagenome (GOLD analysis project Ga0070753, IMG submission 77441) | Aqueous microbial communities from the Delaware River and Bay under freshwater to marine salinity gradient to study organic matter... | ecosystem: Environmental > Aquatic > Marine > Coastal... | reverse complement strand
GATTTAATCGATCTTTGATTTCACTTAATCCTGTATTTAAGTCGTTCTTAGAAGCGTAAGTTAAGGGGATTGCGTTTATATCCTGTTCAATACAGTCTATTCTTCTATTTATGTTTTTAAATCTGTCGTTTAGAACGCCCTGACGCTGTTGGTGAGACCACGTCATAAGCCCAATAGCCGTTGCCAGAATAGCTACTACAGCTTCAGCACCCACAGTCGTTTTGTCTCTCTTGTAATTTTAATAGAGCCCATAACTAATCAGTAGGAATTTTTCGTTTAAACTAAAGATATCTAACAGCCGCACATCATGGCACAAACTACTTTTAACCGTGAATTAGGTGCTGCGCCTGCGGGTATAAGTCGGTTTGGGCAGGTTCGCACTGAGGATGGTTTGAACGTAACTGTTGATAGCTACCGAGCTTTTGCTGGTGATGGTAAATATCCCCTCTCGGATGTTTACACCATCACTTACGGCGCAACTGGAACTGCCACTTTCCTCTTGGACGCGGAAGCTTTCGGTGTGACGGGCTTTACCATCGTGGGCTCTGATGGCGTTTCTGACGGTTCATATACCGCTCCGAAAACCAGCCGTCGCCAAAGTGGCGGGGTGGGCATCTCGGCTTCTTCCGGCGATACAGCAACTCTTTATGTGCATCGCTCCGACCGTAGTGCATCTGAGTATCGCATGACCATGTTGGTCGCTTAATTTATAAAGTTTTCACCCATTTTTGATCGGTTTTTGCCAAAGTAATTGAGGTTAAAGCCGATCAATGGGGCTCTCGCAGCGCGGACTTGATTTAATAAAACACTTCGAAGGTTTGCGCCTTACTGCTTATAAATGCAGTGCGGGTGTCGACACGATCGGTTACGGACACACTGGTCCTGACGTTAAACCGGGCTTACGGATTACGCAGGAAGAAGCAGAAAAATTGCTGTGGAAGGACACCGAGAGCGCACAGCAAGCTGTAAATAGTTTCGTAAATATTAGATTAAATCAGAATGAGTACGATGCTTTAGTTTCCTTCGTTTTCAACGTAGGCCCTAGTGCGTTTGTAAGCAGCACACTCCTCAGACTTTTAAATTCGGGTGCGGAGCGTAATATCGTTGCGGGCGAGTTTGCGCGATGGGTTAAAGCCGGTGGCGATAAAGCAGTTCCAGGACTGGTTAGGAGACGCCAGAAAGAAAAGGAGCTATTTTTGGAACAAATTAAACACCCTCTCTTGGGCAAGTCCATCCTGGCCAATAGGGACACTTGGTTGAAACGCCAACCGATTGACTCTGGCAAGCTTCCGGCTGAGCAAAAACTCTTTGTGCCGAAAGGTGCTGCCTGGCAGTGGACTGAGATTCGTATGTACGCTGGTGAGGCTCATCAAAGAGTCTTCCTGCAACAGCAACCAGATAAAGAATGGTGGTTTTATCCTGATCACTGGAAAATAATTAATGATGCGTCTACGGAAACAGAGGTAACAGCCCCCTCTAAAGATATAAAACTTGATGTTCCCTATTACTCTCAGCGAGATAATTACAGAGATGCCAACCGCACCTGTTTTTCCAGCAGTTGTGCGATGTTGCTTAGCGGGCTGGACAAAAATGCCATCCGTAATGACGACGACTACATACGTGAAGTTTTTAAATTAGGGGACACTACAGATGCTTCAGTACAAATAGAAACCTTAGCTCATTTTGGAGTCGAGGCTAAATTCCTTACCTCAGGCAATTGGTCTAGCGTCGAGGATCAGCTCAAAAAAGGCGTACCTGTTCCTATTGGCATTCTTCATCACGGTTCCGTCAGTAACCCCAGCGGCGGAGGGCACTGGATCTGCGTGGTCGGCATCACTGCCGATCGCTCAAAATTATTAGTTCACGATCCTTGGGGTGAGCTTGACCTTGTTTCAGGGTCCTATGTGAGCCAGAACGGCAAATACAAGCTCTATTCGAAGAAAAATCTCGGTCCTCGATGGATGGTCGAGGGAGAGGGGTCGGGTTGGCTCATAAAAGCTTGAATCTGCCTTAAAATCATTTTCCCAGCCTTGCTCCGATGGCGTTCAATTTAGAGGACATCCTTCTCACATGGGACACCCAGTGGGAACAAGACAAAGCTGATTTCTTAGAGGAACTTTATGAGTTTTATTCCCCCGCAGACCACTGCTATACAGGGCTGTTTCAAAAATACCAGAAAGACCTTTGTCTATTTATACGGGATTGGCATCGGCTGCCTCCCGAAGATCTGCGATTTGGTAAGCCGTGGCTATTCCCTGTACCTACAATTATTTAAGAAGAAGTAACGCAATGTCTGCTCGGGATTACAGAAAGGAATACGATGATTATCAAGGTAAACCTGAGCAGATAAAGCGTCGCTCGGCTCGCAACAAAGCTCGACGCCACCTAGAAAAACAAGGTCGTGTCAGTAAGGGGGACGGAAAGGAAGTAGATCACAAAGATCACAATCCCCTAAATAATAGTGCTGCTAATATAAGAGTAAGATCCCGTTCTGCTAACCGGAGCGATCAATAGTGGCAATTATCCCTGGTTCTGACGCTTCCGGTAAGACACCAGAAGGTCTTACTCAAGGTCTTCAGTTCCCTCCTGGTCTGGGTGGGTACAACCGTCAGCCCGGTCTCGGCATCCGGCGAGCAATGATGCTCGATAACGGTAACCGGATTGCCTCTCAGCTCGAACACGATCGAGGAGTTTACGTTCGCCCTCCCGTTGGCCCCGTGGAGTATGCGGAGGGAAACATTAAAAAAAGCACTGAGCTGACTGGTGTTGCGGGGTATAACCAGCGGGCAATCCCTTTAAAGGACAGTGCTGATGACATGAGTCAGATGGAGTATCTCAGTGCTCTTCGTCAAGCTGATCCCGCTCAGCGCCTCCGCATGCAGCAGGGTCTTTTAATGTCTAAGCAGAATTTCCTGAACACTCCGACTGTTCAGGCTGAGTATCCGTCCATGAGCAGCAACATGGTCGATAACCTCATGATGCTGGCCAAAGCCAAACTCTCCGCGAAAAAATCGTGACCGACAACGACTTCCCTATCCGGATGGCTGGGCAGCGTTTAGGACTTGAAGCCTATAAGCTCTCTGGTCTGACCCCCACTGAAATTACCCGTAGACTGCGGTACCAAGAAGCATTCCCCAGAACCTGAGCGTGGCTTTATCTGATCAGCACAAGGTACAGCTCGATTGGATCACACCCGAACCTGAGAGGGTTCTTGCTAAACATGCTCGGGTATCAACCAAGAACCCTGAGCGTGAAGAGTACTTAAAGCTTCTTCAGTACTGTTTAAAGCACGGCCACGTAAGTGTCTTTGAACAGGTTTGCGCTTCATTTGAGATTATTACGACTCGTAGTATCTCTCCGCAGATACTCAGGCACCGTTCCTTCTGCTTCCAAGAGGCGAGTCAACGGTACTGCAATCCATTAGAGGTTCTCGAAGAAGAGACCTCCCATATAGATGCTTTTGAACTACGCGGTCAGGACATTAAAAACAGGCAAAACAGCATCGTCTATACGGACGGGGACATCGAGGAGAAGTTCAGGGGTCGTATCCAGGACGTTGTATCTGAAATCAATAGTCTTTACCGGGACCTCGTTGCTGCTGGGGTGGCACGGGAATGCGCTCGAAACATTCTTCCTCTCGGCACTCCTACAAAACTCCATATGCAAGGCAACCTCAGGAATTGGTTGTTTTATGTCGGTCTGAGGAGCGCTCCAGGTACTCAGAAGGAACATAAATTCATCTCCAGCTTGATCGGACGGGAACTACAGCTACAGATGCCGGACCTGATCCAAGCGGTAATTGAAGCTGCAGAAGGTGACGAGAGCCTTGGCTTGCGTGGGTGGAAATTTATCCATAACACATAAAGCGAAACCGGGGCTTGAATTAGGCCCCGGTCTTTTCGCCTCACGCGTTTCTTAACTATAAGAGATTTCCCCAAGGGTTTTCAGTTGTTTTATCTTTTCTTAAGGATGTCTGTGCGTTGCTCGTAGCTTGGTCTTTACCTGAGTTTGCTCCTACCTGAGTTTGCATTCTTATCATGTTTTGAAACGCCACAACAGTTTGCTTCAACTTTGCGTTTTCCCTTAAGGCCTCATCCGTTTGCTGATCAGCCCATTGCGCTGCACGCATTGTCAACGTATCAATTACGTTTTGAGGGTGAGGGAAAGAAAAAACATCCCCGTTCTCGTTCGGGATTTGCTTACCCCCTTGCTGCGCGGCAAGGGCAACAAGGAAGTTAGTTGCTTTTTCAAGAGTTATATCAGCGTGGTAACCCAGCTGAACGGGAGATACTATCCCTTTATTGCTCTCGTATAAAACCGTAAAGACCTTACCAACTTTGAAGGCTTCTTCAGTTTTTTTGTTTTTGGCAATCCTTCGTTCCAGTGCCAGATGAGCACCCACCATCACACCCCCTGTAGCCGCTAGCGCAGGCGCGTAAAACTTTGGGGCAATCGCGGCGGCAGCTGCTGCTCCCGCAACTCCCAGAGCCATCAGAGGGGCGACATACGCTGTCCATGGTTCAATCGCTGGATTTCGGGTCATGTTCTTCGAAGGCTTTTTGCCAGTGAGGGTCTGCTGGGTTTGATGCCCACTCAACAGGGCTGGGCAGCCGGTTAGTTCCGGCACAAGCTCTGTCAGTGGAGGGGTCGAACGGCTTCAATTTTAGGCCTGTGAATACCGCTTTACCATCAATGAAGCGGGGCTCAACTCCGGAGACTTTAAGGACATTCCTTATCGTTTCTTTTAAACGATCGACAAAGCGTGGTTTGGCCGAGTGTTTGTAACCGTTCGACTTACAGAAGTTGACGTAAGAGGAGTAGAGCTCCGAGTATGCGTTTTTAACAAATAAACCTCGTTCCGACTCGTCGGTGCTGGGACGAAAAGCACCCATACCAATAACGCTTTGACTGTTGGGTGCGTACATAGTGCATTCAGCAAGCCACGCAACATAAGGGTTATTGAAGATCAACGCCTCGAGGTTAGTCGAGTTCAACGTAGGCACATGCTTAACTGGATTCGCAAGCACGTCACGCATCACGTCAAAAGGTAGCGAGAGTGCCCAGCTGACTACGCCCGATAGCTCCGGCGCCAGTTCCCCATCCACCCGATCAGCGTGGACATTCAAGAGGTCACGCCGTTTTGAGGCAGGCACTACCTTGTCCATAATTATCGTCAGTCGACGACGCTCGAGACCGCTGCTGATATCGCTACTGCTGATGTGCTCGTTCGAAGCGATGCAGACTAGAACTTCGGGTTTGAAGTTGATTACCTCTTTCCCGTATTTCCGTTCTGCGCGAAGAGTGTCTGATGCGGAGGTGATCTTCTTAAGGACATCGAGACGCTTGTTGAAGTTAGCCTCGTCAGTGAGCAGGAGGAGGCGTTTTCCTATGAGGTTATGACACTCAAATTTGTTCGTCTCAATGATCTCGAGGTTGCTTGTGTGCGTTCCAGAAAAGCCAGCGAGGGCAATAAGCATCTGCTGCAGCGTGGACTTACCTGTACCGCCAGGACCGACAAGGTGTAGAAAGCGTTCGCCCGTTGTATAACCTGTAAGAAGAGCTCTGCAGAAAGCTTGAATAATTATTACTTTGTCCTTTCCGACTGAGGATTCAAGCCAGCTTAAAAAGTTGGGACACTTGGCTTTGTCGTTGTAGTCAAAGGAAAGCTTCGTTCTGAGGTACAGAGTTTTATCGTTGCCTGGAGTGAACTCAAGGTTCTGAGATTTAAGAACACCGTTTTTGAAGGGGATGAATTCCCTGTTCTTACTCCAGATGGAGACTCGTCCACCGCTGACAGATTTAAGGAGCTTGGCTTTTAGGATGTGAAATACTGAGCCTACAGTCGCAGAGTTGTAACGCTGCAGAACACCAGCAGCAACAAAGGTATCGAGTGTCTTAACGATGCGCCTCTTAATGTGTTGTTCGTCTTGTATGTACCACACGCCTTCTTCTTTATCGTATGTAAAGAACTCGTCTAAAGAGGAATCAAATAAAAAATCCTCTCCATAGTTGTTTACAATAATATCCGCAACATCATTTTCAGAGAAGTTTTTCGTATCTTTCTGCAGTTTTATCAGCTGCGTGGGGCTCTTGGGAGTAGAGTCCATGGTTTCCGGGTCCTCTGGTGTTGTTTTTGTTGTTTTTGTGTGTTGGGGTTTTTGACCCCTTTCAAACTCAAGCGTCAGGATCGAGCTGACAGGCTTTGGTTTCTGCTTACTAAGCTCGCTCTTCAACTCCTCAGGACATTTGTCGTCGAAGATTTTCTTGTTGAAGTACTTGAGTTTTTTCCATACGGCGGTCTCACCGTCCTCTGATGCGATGACCAGAGCAGGTTTCAGCTCACCGCTGTCGGAGACGCTGTTCAGGATCCGATCAAACTTTCCATCGAGTAGAGGGCTGTAGTCGTATATATTCTCGAATACAAGCTGTGCGGTTGTCAAGGGGTCGATAAGTACCGCAATATCCCTCTCGTTTAGCCAGTTGCACCAACCGATGATCTCCTTAAAAGCCATGGCCATGGCAAAGGAGCGGTCCTCTACGGAAGATCCGTTAAGGATTTCTCTGACTGAATTACTTAAAAGTTTTTCTAGATTTATACCTTCTTCTGAGATTGTCGCTTTTAGATAATCAAAACCGGAGCCCTTGCTCGTTTGCTCCTTAGGAAGCTTTAAAAAATATCTATATGCCTCGTTAATTTTTTCGGAGGGAATGTAGTTTTCACTTACGTAAAAAAGTTCTTCGTTTGGGGCGTCACCTTTTGTCCCGTAAAAAAGGTTCGGCACCGTCGTGGCCCTGATGTCTGACCCCGGAATTTGCCCTGAGAGATGGCGAGTAAACCATTGGTAAAAATCGGTATCGATAATTGGTGTTTCAAGCCCGAAGACTAAACGGAATCGGGGCCAATCTTGTGAGTAGCTTGGTGACCTATATGCAAAGGAGCAGTACTTTTTAACTATTTCAAGTTCAAGTGACTCAGCTTCTGAAAGTTCTTGCTTTTGTATTTTGTTTCCGTCTTTATCCTTACCGTCATCTTGGTTATCAATATCGATAATAATCAAGCCCGCTTTTATACATTCTGTCGCGTCTTTCGAGCGTCTTCCATTAAGAAGGTGCCACGCGCAAAGACCCTGTCCCTCCGCAACATAGTCAGCGATATCTTTTATAGCTTTATTTTCACTAATCCAGTTTTCGTTAAATGCCTTAAAGTTTCCACCCGGCATGATCTTGCCGGTTTTCTTGCTCACATGCTTTTTTACCTCTTCGTTCCGGCTGTAAAAAAACTGCATCGGTCCCCTCAGTCCTGCCATTTTGGCACGACTCCAGCACCGTGGCTACGGAAAGCAAGCTTAAGTCGCCTTAAGGTCTTCGTAAAATTTTCGTACGATCTGGAGCCACTGCTCTTCATTCTTTTCTACTTCCTTCTGCCCGAATGTGAATACTTGAACTGAGTAACCAGGGACGGCAGTAGAAACAATAATTTGGGTTTTATTGATCTTTATGCCTAAGCAACTCTCTGCAGCAATTTTATAAGCGGCGAGTTGCAATTGTGTCTTTTTAAGTTTAAATACTCCTGAGATGAGTGCTTTTTTAGTTTTTTCGTCTATTCCCGCATTTGCTTTGGGGAACCTGGCACTGTAAGGTCCGTTCGACGTTTTGAAGTCGCCTAGGATTATCTCACCGTTTGTGTCCTTATAAATTATATCGCAGCATCCTGCCCATCCTTCTTTAGTCTTTTCATCGAAATAGTGAATTCTGCCTACACCATCCTCACCTACGTAGCGCGACCACTGAGGTTGGTTGTAGGGTTTTTCGCTCCACAGTACTTTTCCTCCTTCGAGAAGGTCATCGAGTCTTTCTGGCATGTCTACCCAGTACGGCTCGTACTCTCTGGGCGGACGAACGTCAAAACCACGAATGTAATTCTCAACAGCGTTGTGGATCCACGTCCCACGCTCTGCCGCCTTATCGGCAGCTCCGGGGTTTAACAGATTCCAATGGGCCAACTTTTTACGCGTTTCCTCTGTCTGTGTGGCAGAGAGAATACTTGTTACGGAAGCTAGCGGAACAGGAACTCCGGAGCAGTTGTAGTGCCTTAAGCCGTTAAGGGTTAATCGTGTTTGGGACACAAACCTGTGTCAAATTAACCCAAGTTTAGTGTCTTTATTCAGAATTTCATAGACACTGACCTCCGAGTATCGGGTTCGTCGTCATCATCATTTTCGTCTATATCATCTGAATATTCTTCATCTTCCTCTGTTTCAATAAAGAATTCAGATTTTTGATACTCAAACTCTTTTGATCGAGCATTGAGCTCCTCCGACAGACACATACCTGCGCAGTAGCTTTCGTTGACAATGTCGGCACATTCTTCGGCAGTACGTGTCTGCCCTTCGGGGGACACACATTCCTGAAGGAGCTGAGTCGACACGAGGAGAGCGCAGACCTTGTCGAGTTTTTCGTTGACCGCATGAAGTTGCTCTACCACAGAGCGCTGGAAGTCTTCAAACTTCTGAGATTTAGATTTCATAGGGGTAAGGAAGGAAGCTGATCAACGCGGTCCCAATTTAATCCGAAAGAGATCTGTGTGTTATCCCGCCATTTATCGGGGTGCTGGAAGAGGAACCAGCAACTTGTAACGGAGTCTTTAGTTGATCCAATAGCACGAAATTTAGGCCGTGGGCTCAAAACAACCATATTGGACATCCTATGCTTCAGGAGAAAGTTCCTGCGTTTAGCGACAGGTTCGATAAAAGATAATCTATCTAAAACCGCTATACCCTCTAGAGCAATCTGCATTCCGTATTCAAGTATATACTCACTCAAGTCACTTAAACCCATTGTAGACGCTACTACCCAGTCGTAGTTTTTCTGCTTTTCGGATACCCACCACACAGGATCGGTTAGGTTCTCAACATCTTCGTTTCTTGTAACCTTGAAGTTGTGACTTCTTAATTGATCAGACAAGACGCCCAGAGGATCGTAAGGAACCAAGATGGAGCCAGTCATGTAGGTGTGCTTGACAAGTGCATGAGTCACCCCTTTGGGGATGCTGTAAAAATCGTCCACTAATGATCATGGCGAGATCGAACAGAGCTTAGCGGTTTTCTTTAGGTTGTCGATGTGTCCTGCACCTAAAGTGGTGTTGTTGCATCTGAAGATTATGTTAAATCTTGGATGGCTTGGGACCGAACAGAGCTTTTTACATCAACGCGTAATGCTTGATGCGAAGAAGCTTGACAAGGAGCAACTACTTGAAGTCTTCGAAGCCACCCATCAGCAGTACCTTTTACGGAGCAAGCTCTTCACTAATTTAATTTCTTGGTGCGCTCGTAATGGTGTGCTCCTTCCTCCTCTGACGGATCTTTTTGAAGACCGTCCTGTTGATCACCCTTTGGAGAGTGAAAGGGAAGCTTGAGATAAAAAAAAACGGCCCTTTCGGGCCGCGTGTGTCCCTTCGACAGGACGTTAGAAGTCTATACCAAGAGCTTTTGCTTGCTCCTCGCTTAGTTGTACCGTCTTCTTAGGTTCGGGTACGGGAGGTGCCTCTTCCGTCTTGGGTTCCTCCACAGAAGCAGACTTAAGAGTCTTAGGAGCAGGAGCTGAGGCCAATGAAGCCTGTGGTCCGGATGGATGCGAGTCTGCGAAACGCGCTTTGATCTCTGCATGATCTGAGCCAAGAGGGAGTTCGACGAGATCTGATCCCGGAATATGTGACTTGAGCGCCGAAGCGACAAGATTTGTTCCTGCGTCAGTGATCCAGTCATTTACATCTTGAATGAGTTTTTTCTCTTCGTCAGAAGCAGCAGGTCTATCGGAGAACTCGAGAGCGTTGAAATTAATTTTCGCCCCGTCAGCACCCGTCACAGGGTCCCGTTCGTTAAAACTACGAGTCACAAACTTTGTGCTAGTAACAACAGAAGCACAGTTAATTCTGTTGTTATATAACGTTTGAAAGTATGCGATGAAGTTTTTCTGAGAAGACTTACCCGAAATCATCGAGGTTGTCACACAGCGAGGAGGTAGAAGCCTGTGGTTTGGGCTTACTCCGATGTAAGCAATTCGGAGAAACTCTTCTTGATTCCTCATTCCCAGGTTCCCGAAAAAGGGCGAGAACCCAAGAAGAACGAACTCAATAGGAATTCCGTTCTCGTTTTTGTCGACAATTGCGCTTTCAGGATCAACGTCAGATTTCCATCGACGTGCCTGGAGGTCTATTCGAAGAGTATGCGGAGGGACATTACAGAGAATTTCGTCTTCCGAAAATTGGCCAGCGATAAATACCATGAGTCAGCTCCTAAATCAAAGAGAAAAATCGATCGAACCGAGAGCGGCAGCAGCAACCTTGCCTTTTTCAGGATCGGCAGCTTTTTTGGGGGCAGCTTTAGAGGTCTTAGGTAGGTAAAGGACTTTGTCGACGACGTAGTTGAGGTAGCTCTTGTCGTCTTTCTCACTGGTTGAAACTTTCCCTACAGCGATTGTTGGAGTTCCGGGAGAAAGCTCGGCAAGTTGTGCCGATAATTCAGCCCAAGCAGTGAGCTTGAACCAAGCGGTTTCTTTCTCTTCTGTTTGCCAGGCCAGCGAACGGTTGGTAACCGTCGTGTCGCCGAGCTCGACCTCCTCGCTTTTGGGACCAAGACCCCCCGTGGCAATAAACAAATTTATTGCAAGTAGGTCTTCGAAATTTTCTTTTGTCACAGCCAGCATCGGCTGCATCTGAAGAACTCCGTCAGGAGTAGCTCGAGTCGGACCGATTGCGAGAACTGTGTCGTTTTTTTTCAGCCCCAACAAGAGTTTACCCACATAGTGGGACTTATTTTGGAGGAGTTGGACTTTGGTTGGGACTCGTTTGTCGTTCGACGGGAGACTCTCCGTTAGGACGTTGAGAACATCGTCGGTTTCGAGTGCTTCGTCAGTCACCCTCAATCCGAGAAGAAAGACGTTCATAATTAAGGTGTCTGTAAATGGTTGAGCGATGGACCTTTAGTGCCTCGGCTATTTGCCCCACTGGAGCGCCTTGGCCACGGTACGCTAGGAGCAGTTTCCTGTCGCCGCAAGAAAGTTTGGCATTTTTTCCATTTACATAGGTGAAATGATATGGGTTGACGCATTTGGCACATTTACAAGTGCTCTTGGTTGTCAGATCATCTTTGGGTATATCTAAATACTTCAACTGGAGCGTCCGGACATATATCCTTGTTCCAAACAAGTACACACACGGAGATTCATTTGCTGACGGACCGTCCCATAAAAAACACTCCTTCGGGCTGAAATCGTTAAAAGCTAATCGTTTGAAAAGTTCGGAAATGTAACAACTCTTTTTTTCCTTATAACTAAGACTGAAACTTTCCCCTCCCAAAGCCCGACAAATATCCGCAGCCTGAGCTTGCGCGTGGTTTGAGTCGAGGGAAGAAACTGAAAGCTCGACCTTTCTTCCTTTTCGGGTTACCGCGAGGCAGTGTTCTTCAATAGATGTCGTTTGGCTCAAATTCTTCCGCCGCTTCTAGTAGGAGAAAGCGTAGGTTATTTTTGCCTGTAACGGCTTTAGACAGCCTTAAAAGTTTTGTGCCGATTTTAAGCCTGAGTCTATCGACCTGAAGTGCTAGAACTTTCATCGGTCTTCTCAGCTTGTTGCTGTACCGCCTTAAGTGTACTGAGATATTGCTCTTGGAACGATTTTTGTTTCGGCGTGAACATCGTACGTAGATCTGCGAATCGGCGTTTTAATTCCGACTCTCCAAGATATTCGCGTTGCTCCTCAGAAACTAAAGGGCGATAAAAGATATCGCCCGCATAGCGTGCTGCCATTACATACCTTTCAGGTAAGATTCGTAGTAAGCGCGGAAGGGATCGCTCTTGTTAACGAAGCTTGCAGCTCGGTAACCGCCACCGTACTCAGGCGTTTGTTTGCCGTAGAACTGACCACGACCACCCGCGATTTCGTTCGCGACCTGACCGATTGCGGTCAGATTGGTAGCTTCGCCGCCGGGACGATAGAAAGCTTTAGCTTCGATGATGCGACGACCAAAGTCAGCCGGATCATAGAAAGCTTCGCCGAACTTCTGGTTCACAAAAGCCGAGTAATCCGCGACGTTATCTGCTCCTTTTTTGATATCAGTCCCGGTGGTGGCGTAGGGTTCGAAACCTGCTCCTCGAGCCGCAGTGTAGAAGCGCTCGATATCTTTACCGTAGTCGTTTCCGGTTTGCAGATCCTGATACAGGGGCTCAAAAAGCTTGTTATAGGTTGTTTGATCTTTGACTTGCACGTCGCCAATAGCCCGTGCCAGGAGCTGGTTAGCCTTACCGACTGCTTCCTGTGAGGTCAGGTTTGCAAACGGATCTTCCTGGTAAGTGACTTTATGAGGGACGTAACTAGCACGAGGAGTCAGTGTGGGCTCAGTCGGTGTGGTCGGTTCGGGGGTAGTGGTTTCTCCGCCAGTCGTCGCGCCGACGCCGCCGATGTTGCCCATAGTGCCGGTGTTAGCAACTGCACCGGTTACGGTCTGGATGGGGTTGTTTTCAATATTCACATAGTTACCCATACCGTATCCGCCGCCATACACTTCTTCTCCCATCTCGGACTCTCTGCCTAAGCGACCCCCTCGAGAACCCTTTGCGCTACGCACATATCCCGTCAAGGGGAGTTCACCAGCAAAACGAAAAGCCACGGGATTGGATCTAAGTCTGTTCTTATTTTATAGCAGTTTATTTATTGAACGCATTAGCTTCTACAAAAAATCTTTGAAGCGAATGACCGCGTTTTATGACCATGTCCAGGGTCTTTAAACGCAGGTTTGCCTCTTCGTACGAAGGATAAATTTTTGCTTGCTCTCTTTGTTTTACGTAGTCTGTAATGCTACCAGGGCTTTTTGCGTCTGCGACAAAACACCCCGTGGGACTGATGATAACCCACGCTTCTCGAAACCTTAAGTTGGTTATCGAGGCCATTTCGGCT
>Ga0070753_1001512_pt1 | contig 12968 bp, 16 predicted proteins | sample VirMetDEL_Aug_31_FD_77441 | JGI IMG/M metagenome (GOLD analysis project Ga0070753, IMG submission 77441) | Aqueous microbial communities from the Delaware River and Bay under freshwater to marine salinity gradient to study organic matter... | ecosystem: Environmental > Aquatic > Marine > Coastal... | reverse complement strand
GGTTCCCCGTCGTTTTTGTACTTAGCTGTGCGAATGTTAGAGTGTTTCAACAGAATCCGTTCGCGCTCAATCACTTGTGAATACTGGGGTTTCCGCCTGTTCTAGCACTGCAATGCACCCGAATCCCGTTGAATCCCGGCGAATCCGGCGGCATCGTCCAATCATGCCTGAATCCTTGAGAAAACCGCCACCGACGCCCGCACAATTGAAGCGCATTAATTCCCTTCTCAGACCCAAACGGCGGGTGATCCGCAAGGCGCATCCATTCGAGCGGCGACTGTTCGGCGACTACTGGCTTGGTGCGGTGGGCAGGGATGCGGTGATCCAGCGGAACGTCGATCCGTGGGAGATGCACGCGCAGCTAAAGGGGCGCTGATTGCGGCAAATATCCGCTACGGAAGAGGGTTTCCGAGTGTGACCACAGCGGGAGGCGCAAAGACCGCTTAGAATCGATTACAGCGCGTTCTAGGGCGTGTCCGAATCCGGGCAAAGAAAAACCGCGTCACGCCTGATCAGGACGTGCGCGGCATTATTACAATGAGAGACTCTCGATTCACTGGCTTTTGGTATCCCTACCGACTGACCCGGTGTCTCGAGATTAGCAAGGCGCGAACCGTTGCTTCGATGACCTTACCGACGCCGCCGGGCGAAGCAAGCGGCAATTAGCGGCGCTGATTCAGCGAAATTCGGGAATTAGCGTGTCCTATCCGCCAGATAGACGTGGTCGAAATTGTCGGAATGTCGAAGATCCGGCTGCACTCCGAAGTACGACACGATGAAGTTGGTGCCATCGGCGAGGGCCGGTTGGCGCTCGAAATCCTGCGCGACGTCGCCTTTAAACTCCGCACCGCAGCGGACGCCGGGATTCTCGACCTGGACACGCTGACCGTGGACGACGAGAAGGCTGACTTCGTTCCTAGCCAGGCGCACAGGCGGACAGAGAAGCGGCGCCTACGTGGCGGGTTCGGCGGCGAATATGCGCTCGCCGACCTTCGTGCGGACGTCGCATTCTGGGACTCGGAGATCCCGTCGCGTCTCATGACCCTGATTGACCCGGACACGCGCGGTATGACCAGCATCGAGCGGCGCCAATACCTGAAGCGGATGGAGCGCAACCGCCGGTCGAGAAGGCGCCGCGCCTGACCTATCCGCGACGGGTGGGAGGCTACCTTGACCCTGATCAAGAGAAGACACCGCAGCACGGTAGGGATACCAGGCAAGCGGAGATCGGTGGGAACCGATTGGTTGAATCAAGATCGCCAAACAGTCGGCTACGTGACGTTGCCGGCGACAGAACCAATCAAGTGGAGGACATTCCAATGTCTATCAAAACAAGGGCCGCATCGCTGGGCTTAAATCAGCGAGAGAGCAGCAGGTATAGCCTGTTCAGCGCCATCCGTGGCGCACTGGAAGGACGAGTCGAGGGATTCGAGCGTGAGATTTCCGACGAGATCGCAAGCAAGCGCGAGGCGCCTGCACGGTCGGCTAATTCATTCTACCTGCCGCATGGTGACCTTCGGGTTCAGACGGCACAGAACACGGTGGAGAATCACCGTGATTTGACGGTGAACCCGGACACCGCCAGTGAACTGGTAGGCACCGATCACCGGGGCGACATGTTCATCGACCTGCTACGCAACCGTCAAGCACTGGTTCAGTGCGGCGTGCCTGTCATGAGCGGACTACGCGGCGACGTCGCGATTCCGAAGATGACCGCAGCCGGCACCGCCTACTGGTTGACTGATGAATCCACCGGAATCACCGAGTCCACGCCTACCTTTGGACAGGTGACCGGCTCGCCGCATGAAGTCGGTGCATCCGTGGACATTTCGAGAAAGGCACTGGTGCAATCTTCGCCGTCCGTCGAGATGCTCGTAATGGACGACTTGGCGAAGGTGCTGGCGTTGGCAATCGACGCTGCCGGCATCCAAGGCACCGGAACCAACGGGCAACCGTCCGGCGTGGTGAACGATGGCGACATTAACACCGTGACCGTCACTGAGAACGCTCCGACCTGGGCGCAGATCATCGCATTCGAGACTGCTATCGCTTCGGCGAATGCGGACGTTGCCACGATGAAGTGGCTTATGCCGGCATCTGTGCGCGGAAACCTGCGCGGGCGTGAAAAGGTGAGCGGACAACCGCAGTACATGTATGCGGACGACGGCACCGTTGCAGGCTACCCGGTCGTGATCAGTAATCAGGTGAGCGGCGATCTGGCGCTCTTTGGTGATTGGAATCAGATGGCACTGCTGGAATGGCTCGGCTTGGAGATCGTAGTCGATGAAGTGTCACTGGCACGCGAGCGACTGATCCGCGTCACCGCCTTCGCCGAAGTCGATTACATTGTCCGACAGGGCGCCGCCTTTGCCGTGGCGTCCAACGCCATGGACACGGCATAAATCGCTTTTGGCGATCTGGGGCGCGTGTGTTTGACCGCGTCGTGTCCCGTTCATGGGTGCCGTCTCTGCTTCGGTGGAGGCGGCACTTTTTCTGCATAGAAGACGGGTGCGAAAGGGGTGCAACAAAACGTGCCTTTGCGGTGCATTTCCGGTGCAATTCTTTGCGTTTTCACCGGATAACGTGTTTTAAGAACGCTTCTAATCGGTTGAAAACAAAGGGATTGCGCGAGCAGTGCAATTTTCTTTCGGTGGATGGATCATCCTACGCACCCCCTTTAGAATAAGGGAACCCTTTCAACAGGTGTAACAGAAGGTGCAAAAGCGGTTGAAAGAAGCACCTGATAGCCTCAGCGTGTCACATGGCACGCAACAAAGCACCGAAGCTCAAGATCCGTGAGATCGTCAAGACAAACGGGGATTACAGTTGGACCACCTACATGGTTTCCGGCTGGAAGGAGGGTGGACGCTACCAGCGCAAGCAATTCAAGGACCAAGGTGACGCGGAACGCTTCGTCACGCTGAAGCAGGTGGAGCTCCTCAACGAGGAGCGTGCTTTAACGACAGTCACAACGCGTCTGTCATCCGCGCAGCTGATCGAGGCCGAGCACTGCGTTGAGCGGTTGGGGGATCACACGCTCGCGCAGGCGACGGAGTTTTACCTGCGGCATCACATCGTGTCACAGCGCAAGGTGGTCGTCGAGGTCGCGTTACGGGAGTACGTCGGTGAGAAGGAGCGAACGCTGCGGGAATCGTCGCTGAGGCAGATCGAGACCATCGGTCGGCAGCTGCTCAAGATGTTTCGAGGTTACTCGATGGATGCCATCACGGCGCCGGACGCGGTCCAATACTTCGACAATTTGAAGGCGCGGGATGGACGCGCTCCCGCATCGCCGAAAACCCTCGCGAATCAGCGGAGGATTCTCCACGCCTTCTTCCAGTGGGCATTGAAGAAGCGTTACGTGGTCGCGAACCCGATCGAAGGCGTACCGAAGATACCTGAGCGCAGTTTACGCACCGGAATCCCTGACACGCTTTCCCTGCGGGAGGCGCGGGAACTGATGGCATTCGCCGCCGAATATCAGGGAGGGATCATGGTCCCGTATTTCAGTCTCGCGCTCTTTGCGGGCATTCGTCCTGCGATGCCGCTGGGGGAGCTTTGCAAGCTGTCGCGAGATGACATCGACCTGCGGACGAACGTGATCCGCATCCGTCCCGAGGTCAGCAAGACGCACTCGCTGCGCGTGATCGAGGTCCAGCCGAATCTACGCGAGTGGTTGGAAGCTTACCCCGGCCCCATCTTGCCGACGAACCACGGCAGGCACATTCCAAATATTCGGCAGGAGTGCGGGCTAGTGGGCCGGCCTGACATCCTGCGGCACTCCTGGTTCTCTTACCACGTGGCACGCTGGCGATCGATCGGGAACGCCGCGCTTCAGGGCGGCAACACAGAGCGAATCGTGAAGGCGTTTTATTTGGACCCGAGGCGCGTCACCGAGGAGGACGCGAAGGAGTTTTGGAACATCGCACCAGCATCCGTCGAATCGAACATCATCCGCATTGCCTGACCGATGAAACAGTTGGATCAATCTGCAACGAACACTGTTTTCGATGCGGTCACTCAAATGCAGGAACATGAGGCAGAAGGTGATCACGACGCAGCGCGGGAGACCGCACGTGAACTGCTTATTGATCTGGAAATGGCAATTCACATGCTGGCGAGGCTTACGCCGCGAAGTAAGGCGTTATTAGATGAAGCGCAGCGCCGGACACAATGGCCTTCGATACATTCAGTGTATCAAAACAAGCACGATTTTGACGGCGTACAGGCACAGGTTCAGAAACTCCCGATAGGTGATAATGTTAGTCTGAAAAAGGAAAACATTACCCAGGAGAAGGGTAAAACACGTCGGCGGAGATTCTGGGAGGATACCAGCTACCGGCGCGAAATCGTAAAAACCATTGAGTACCTTCGCGTGAAGAATGATTTGCCGGAGTTGTCGCGAGGTAACTTCCATGAGTGGCAGAACGCAATCCTCGTTCACATGATCAGCGCTGCTAAGGAAGATGCATTGATACTGAATGGTCTTTCAGTGGAAGAGCGTCTGGCGGAGCACGGTACACTATATGGCGAGGGAGAGATCCGCGAAATGTATTGGTATGATCTACTGAATTGTCATCCGGAAGGGACTGATTCCGCAGAAGCGCGGCTGAACGGTTTTATTTCTAAACACCTCACAGATCAACTGTCCTAGCACTACGCTAAATATTGGATAAGCGTGTTATTAAATATTTAACGCTTAACTAGTTACAACTATTTGCGTCGTCGCTGATTGCCTGCCATGGGTGGGCATATGCGCAAGCAAGATGCCTGCGAGGCACTCGAATACCACGAGGATGCCTCTCCAATACCAGACAGCCTCTGTCCGTTCGACGAGGCCGTAAAACACACGTTCCTCGGACCAAAGCGCATGTGTAAGCGCACTTGGTTCAAGCACGTCCACAACGGGGAGATCCCGAGTGTGGTCATCGGGGGCCGTTACTACTTCTCGCCACGCGACTGTGTGAAGGCGCTGAAGAAACATTTCGGAGTCAACGCTGCAAGGTGATGACTGCCGGACTGCACGCCGAGATCGAGATGCTACGCGATGCCGTGGCGCTCGACGACGAAGAGCGCGGAGAAATCGCGCTACAACAAATCGCGTTGAGGAAGGACGCGAGCGCTGGCGATGAGCTGGGCGAAGCAAATCTGCATCTTCCATCCACCTGGACGGTAAGCGCGTGGGACGACGCTACCGCCAAACCTTAATTCGAGTCCCATTTTAGATATGCATACAATAGAAACAACAACAGCAGAACCAAAACGGTTCACACCCGAAGAGATCGAAACGATCCTTGAACAAGCCGACGTGGGGTCACGCTGCATATTTCCTCTAGAAGACCACGATCTGGAAGACTGGCGCGAAGGCCTGGCCAATTATGACCGCAACTCCGACGAGGTGCACGTCATCGGCTGGGACTACGGCAACTGTGATCGTTGTCTGATGCTCAAGAAGGGTTACGGGATCTGGTGGGAGGAAATCACCGAGGAGAAGCTGAGCTTCAACATGAAAGACGCAGCGGAGGAGGTGTCATCATGAGTCCCGAAGCTAATCCGAAGGCCAAGTATCCAAGAACGCGAGGCTTCAAGCCATACCGTCCCCAGGCGCGTGCAATGCTCCTGATCGGTAACGTCGAGATCATCCTCGATGAGTATGAGAAGCACCTGCCACTAACGCTGCGGCAGCTGTTCTACATGATGGTGGTGCGCAATGTTCTGACGAAGAACGAACGCGACTACGAGCGACTCGGCGAGGCGCTGAATCGTGCTCGACGTGCTCACATGATCCCGATGAACGCAATACGTGACGACGGGTTCACGTGTCATGACGCTCCCGGCTGGGAGACGACCGGAGAATTCTTCTCGGCCTTTCATGAGGCAGCGGAGGAGTTTCGCTTCGATCGCCAGACCGGTCAGGACAGGAGACTGCTCGTATGGTGCGAGGCCGGCGGCATGGTGCCGCAGTTGGAACGTGTCGCATTCACTTACGGTGTCCCGGTGGCATCGTCCGGTGGATTCGACTCGACCACGGTGAAGCACTCGATCGGTCTGCAATTGGCAGAGGTGCCGACGACAGTGTTGCACATCGGGGATCACGATCCCAGCGGCGTGCATATGTTCGGATCACTCGACGAGGACGTGAAAGCGTTCGCCGCGTTCTATGACGGTGATGTCGAGTTTGTGCGGCTTGCCGTCACTCCACAGCAGATCAGGGAGCATAACCTGCCAACGGCACCGCCGAAATCCAGCGACAAGCGATCCTTCGAGGGAATGACAACGCAAGCGGAGGCGCTCGACGCCAAACTGCTCGCCGAGATCGTTCGCGATGCGATCACGTCCCGGATGGATAGCCAGGTCTATGCTGATGTCCTCAGGAACGAGGAGAATACTCGTCCATCGGTGATCGATGCCGTGGAGCATGCATGGAATCAGGAGGGAGGTGGCGCATGATCGTTGAAAAATCGCAAGACGCACTCCGCATGGACGTCCGTGACTATGTGCATGAATTCAAGACGCTTGTTGTGTGTCCTGATACAGTGCAGGAGTTACTGTCGGCTTGTGAGGGGTGTCCTACGAAGCTCAGCATGCACCTGCGAAACATCTCCTCTTACGTGGAGCGGTGGATTGATTGGGGACAGGTTCACCATGACGCATTCAGAGCGGATCTGCTCGATGTGTATGCGACTACGGAATACGAGATCAATCCGCGATACTTCCGGCTTCATGCCAGCGTGGAGGCACCTTACCACTGCGCTGATTCAGTGGGTCCGTTGGAGGTTCATATCCGGCTTGCCGGCAAGAAAGACCTATGAGCATAGCCAACGAAGACACTCCCGAATTGCATGAGCGTCTGGATAGCCTCCTGGAGGTTTACCAACGATGCCACAGCGATCTAATCCTGACCCGGATCATCGAGGTGGTCGAGAGGTTGGACGCGATCGAACTGGCGGAGATGCAGGAGGCACTCAGGATTCATGAGTAGCAACTACACAAGTTCCTCGAAGGAGATCCACGTCGATACACGCGGTGTGACCAATCCTTGGTCGCTGCGCAGGTTCAGACAACAGGTCTGCCGTAAGGGAGCGCAAATCGAGGAGGTAACTGCTTACCTCTACTACAAGGGAAAGCACATTCACACGCTGACCGGTCCCGGTGCCATGATGGCAGAGGAACGTGTCAGGGAGTGCAATGAGCAGGGATTCACTCCGTCACTGTCGAACGAGCGCAAGCCTTCGAGGTCTCTAGGCGAGATGTCCAAAGAGCAGCGGTTACAGGCAGCTGACGAGCAAACTCCTCCTTTGTTCTAAACCGCGTCCCGGTAGCGTCCCGGCACCTGCACCAACAGGTACCGAGACTGGAGGTGGACGGAGTAAACTCCGATCCTTACCAGCGAGAGCTTCGTTCACCTCCCACCGGATCGCAAGACCGGCCACGTCGGCCAAAACCGGAGCACGCCGCTCCCCGGGTAAGCGCATGCAGGGCGGCACCTTTGATTATTATCATGTTCAGAATTGAAACGTGGTCCTCGGAAGATACCGCAGGACGTGAGAAGAAGCAGGGAGGGTTCTTCAGACCTTCGATCGGGAGTAATCGCGTGCGTATGCTCTCAAGACCTCGGCAAGCGTTTGTGCGCTGGTGCGAGGAGGACGATAAAGGCCAGTGGTTGGTCTACCCGTTCGGACAGAAGCCAGCTGGCGTGAAATGCAAGTTTGCATGGTTGATCCTGATCTGGAACTACGAGGCGAACGCTCCCCAGGTCTGGCAGTTGACGCAGAAGACGGTGATGGACGCGATCGACGCACTGATGGAGCGGCAAGGGTGTCCGTCCGGCTACGATCTCCTTGTGGAGAAGAGCGGCAAGGACCTCGCGACAACCTACAGCGTGTCGGCAGGAGACTCGGGTGCCATCTCGAACGTGATCCTCGAAGGCCTGCAAAAGGTGACGATCGATATGGACGCCATCTTTCGGGGTGAGCGCGTGATCGAGGAGAACGACGGCAATAACCCGTTCTAGCAATCACCTGGAACAAACCAAGAGCGGGGAGCCGGATGACCTCCGACTCCCCGCCACAAGATTTAGATATGACAACAATTGAACAGCTAAAGCAGCAACTGCCTAAGGCGATATTACTACCGCTCGACAGTAAGAGCAAGAAACCGACGATCCAAGGATACCGCTCCCTGACGCATGAATCGATCAAGGGGAAGGAGGCCTATCACTACAGAGTGTCGATGGCGCAGGCGCATGGTGTCCTGTTGGGACCCAACACCGGCTACGCGACGATCGACATTGACGTGGATGAGGAGGTTGAGCCGTTTCTCGAACTGAATCCGAAGCTACGCGGCACGCTGGCGACCAAACGGGATCGTGGGTGCAACTTCTGGCTAAGGATGAAAGGCACGTTCCCGAAGACCTACGACCTCAAGCGAAAGGATAATCACGTCCATGTCGGTGAATGGCGCGGCAGCGGGTTCACGGCGATCAGTGGCACGATTGGCGGCAAGCCGTATAAACAGATCAGTGAGGCGAATCATCCAATCGAGATCCGCTTCGATGAAATCATATGGCCGGATTACATCCTGCGACCGTGGGCCGGCGAAGGCAATGGTGTCTTCCTCGATGAGGCAGGCAAGCTTCTCGATGAGGTCGGACTGGCGCAACTGTTCGCCGAGGATCACCCGGTGATCTATGAGCCACTCGAAGGGAGGCATTTCCGCTACAACGACGACACCGGAGCGTGGGAGGCACGCACCAACAGAGAGACCGTGGTGGACATCATCGCGTTCATGCGTCAGCTGGCGGTCGATACTGAACGGGGAGAGATCGTGAATGCCTGCACCATGGCCAAGGTGGACAAGGTCGAGCAGGCGCTCCAGGCAATCATGGGGAGACGGGAAATCTTCGAGACTGCGAGAAAGGAGAACGGTAATCTGATCCACGCGGCGAATTGCATGCTGGAGGTGAGTCCCGAAGGGATCATGCAGCTACCCTTCGATCCGACCTACTACTCCCGGAATCCGCTCCCGCTTGCGTTCGAGGAGGGTGCCACGTGTCCCAGGACCGTGAACGAGTTTCTCCTGCCATTATTCGGCGACATGGGGGTGGTGAACGCGGTTCAAGAGTATATAGGCATGGTTCTCCTCGGTCGGAACATTACAGGACAGATCCTCGTTGTGGACGGCACCGCCGATGGAGGCAAAAGCACGTTCGGTAACCTCCTCAAGAAGATGATCGGACTCCGCAATTGTGGTGAACTGACCTCATTCATGGCGAAGCAATTCGCGCTCTCCGGTTGGGTAGGGAAAACACTGCTCGCCGGCGTGGATGTCCCGTCCGACTTCCTCGAAACGAAGGCCTGCGCGAACCTCAAGAAATACACGGGATCGGACGCGGGACTGGAAGCCGAATTCAAAGGCGTGAACGATCGCAAACTCTTATCAGGCAGGTTCAACGTGATGATCACCTCGAACAGTCGGCAGCGGTGCTGGCTGGAGAATGACATCGAGGCGTGGCGCCGGCGTATCATCGTGGCGCGGGTGGATCTGAAGAAGATGCCGAAGGGTGAGGATGAGTTTGAGGAGAAGCTGCTCGAACAGGAGGGATCGGGGATTCTGAATTTCGGTCTCGAAGGTCTCCAGCGACTCATGTCACGGCTTGCCGAGGATAGCCGGAACAGGATCGCTCTCACGCCGGAGATGATCGAAACCCGGGACGACATGATCGACGAATCACGCGGCCTAGAGGTCTACCTCGACGCATGCCTGGAGGAGGACACCTCCTCGGACGTGACGCTGGGAGAGATCACGCAAGGATTCAACGATTACGCGACGCTCCGGGACTGGAATCTTAAATCGAAGAAGAAGATCCGCGCTGAGATCACCGATCTGATCGAGCACAAGTTCGGTCGGTCAGGTTCTAATGACATCGTGCGTCCCAGCGGCGCACAACGCGGCTATCACGGTCTCAAGCTCACCATCCAGCACAATGGGATTACTGCTTAGTCGATTGGAGAACGTGGATGTCCGTGCAGACGGGACACTCACGGCGGGGTGTCCTGCGTGCATGGCCGAGGGACGCGACCACTCGAAGGATCACCTGTATTGCCAAGCCGGTCCTGACGGCAAGCCGGGTGGCGGCAAGTTCGGGTGCGTGGTGAAGGACTGTCCAGATCACCGGAGCCTGATCGCACAGATCGCGGGTGACGGTGACTATTCGCGTCCGAAGAAGGTGAAGGAACCTCCGAAAAGAGGCTTCAGACCTGCGTGGGAGATTCGCCAGCGGCAGGAGCGCGGCAATCGCGTCTCAACGAAGCAATCCGTTTTAGGACAGAACGGACAGAAATCATCCACTTCAGGAGAAGAATTAAACACTAACAATACTCTATTAGGACAATTAGGATATATTTCATCTACTTACGCATATAGAAAAAGAAATAAAGACAATAAGGATTCTCTATATAAAAAACCTGACGCAATCCGTCCGTCCTATCCTGATGCGGAGAACGCTCTCAAGAACGCGATCGAGGACCTCGGAGGGTGCGAGCAGATCGCGCTCGATGTCGAGACCTGGGGACGCGATCCCGGCGACGCTCTCAAACCGTGGGCCGGCGAGATCCGATTGCTCACCCTGAAGGGACGCGATGGTGACGCGCATGTGATTGATCTACTGGCGCTGGGGAGGTATGACCTCGGTGCTCTCAAGCCGATTCTGGAGAAGGCGAACGTGATCGCTCACAACGCGGTTTTCGACGCTCATTTCCTCCGGTCGAAATGCGATCTGAACCTGCGCAATATCACCTGCACAATGACGGCATCGCGATTGCTGAACAACAGCAAGGTGCGAAAGCGCGGGACCAACAGTCTCGACGCATGCCTCCAGCGGCACCTCAACGTCGAGCCGGGAGAGGAACTCGGTGCCTCCGATTGGAGCGGGACCCTGTCAGAGCGGCAATTGGCATACGCCAGACGCGACGTAGAGCACCTGCACGATCTTTGGGACGCATTGGCCGAGTGCATCCTCCAGGACGGTTTAGAACGCGTGTGGGAGGTCGAGAAGGCGCTCATACCTGTTGTGGTGGACATGCAGGCGCATGGAATGCTGGTATCGATCTCGGAGCTGCACAGAGCGCGGGAGACGTGTCAGGAGGAGAAGCTGCGGCTGGAGGACGATCTCATGAAGGAGATCAAGCCTCCTGAGACCGATCAGGGGTTCTTGTTCGACGCCAAGCCGAGGATAAACCTCGACAGTCCCGATCAACTGCTGAAGGCGCTGCGAATGGTTCCCGGTCTCGAGGATCTGACCAGCACCGATCGTGAGGATCTGGTCCGCCACGAGGATCTGGACGTGATCGAGAGGCTACTCCGATACAAGAGGATCAAGAAGGAGTTGGAGGCGCTGGAGGACTACGCGGCGAAGGTGACCGGCATAGGACGCTTGCACGCGAGTTTCAACCCGGGAGGGACCTCAACGGGACGATTCACGTCAAGCCGACCGAATCTCCAGCAGGTGCCACGTGGCGCGGTGAGGAACCTGTTCATTGCCGGACGTGGTCGGAAGATCATCGCGTGCGACTACGGACAGGTGGAGCTGCGGATCGCGAGCGCGATTGCCGGCGAGACGCGCATGATCGACGCCTACAAGAACGGGGTGGACCTGCACCGGCGAACTGCTGCGATCATCCTCGGCAAGAAGGAGGAGGACGTAAATGCAGAGGACCGGCAGATCGCAAAGAGCGCAAACTTCGGCCTGCTGTATGGATCAGGTGCCAATGGCCTGAAACGATACGCAGAGAAGACGTTCGGCCTGGAGATGACGCTCCGACGTGCCGAGGACATCCGGGCCAAGTTCTTCGCTAGCTATTCGCATCTGGCGCAATGGCACAAGCGAGCGAGGGAGCAGGCGAAGGACCCGGAGGTGACGGCAGTGCGGACGATTATGGGACGACGCCAATGGCTTCCAGAACTGACCGAGGAGACCGTGTGGCCGAGGTTCACGGCGCTGGTCAATACCGAGGTGCAGGGGTGCGGTGCCGATGCTCTCAAGATGGCGCTGGTGCGACTGTCGGAGGAGTTGCCGGCAGGGTGTCACATCCTCTCGACCATCCACGACGAGATCCTGCTGGAGGTGCCAGAGGCGAAAGCCAACGAGGTCGCCAGCATGGTGTCCCGGGTAATGGTGAACGCGATCGAGGAACTGATTGAAGGTGTCCCGTTCGAGGCCGAGCCGGGGATCGGTGACAACTGGGGGGAGGCGAAATGAAGTATCCGGTCTGCATCCACGGCGAGAGCGTGAGAGCATGCACCGAGGCAATGCGTGCGGTCCGTGCAAAGCGCACCGGCAAGATCGATCTAAAAGGCGAGTGGAAGTATTTCGATCAGTGCCTCACGTGCGGTCTGTATGGTGCATGCCAGATGGGAGCGACGCCAGGACTGGAGATCGTGAGTGATGCCAAAGGCAAGGCGTTGAAGGCAGAGAAGGCAGCAGAGCAGCGGGAGCAGAAGATCGTGAAGCCTCGCGTCCTACCGTTCTATCTGTCGAAGCGGAAGGCTATCTCACCTCGTAAGGATGCGGAGTGGTGGGCCTGCTACAGTCTTTACATCTCCAGTCCCGAGTGGCAGATGAAACGGCAGAAGGTGATCGAACGTGATCCGATCTGTAAAGGATGTGAGGAGCGGCGATCGACGCAGGCGCATCACCTCACCTACAAACACTTCGGCAATGAGTTCTTGTTCGAGTTGATCGGAGTGTGCAAGCCGTGTCACGATCGCTTCCATGATGAGGAGCAGACACCTCCTCGATTCGAGAAGTATGACCTCGATCTCAAGCCGTTCGGAGTGTTTCAAATCTGAAGACAGATCATAGTTTGTGCTATGCATTTGCTAGAACCCTGACAGGACAACAAAGGCAACCCTCGTAAGTGGCTGATACTTAGGTTCTTCTGGAGGCACTGATGGAATCAGGTTCCCCG
>Ga0070753_1001506_pt1 | contig 12988 bp, 34 predicted proteins | sample VirMetDEL_Aug_31_FD_77441 | JGI IMG/M metagenome (GOLD analysis project Ga0070753, IMG submission 77441) | Aqueous microbial communities from the Delaware River and Bay under freshwater to marine salinity gradient to study organic matter... | ecosystem: Environmental > Aquatic > Marine > Coastal... | reverse complement strand
GAAGACGAGTTAGCCCATGACGGTTGGATTTATAAGAGAACCTCTTACAACACCCGTGGCGGTGTTCATTATGGTTCTGACGGACAACCTTCTGCGGATCAGTCTAAAGCCTTCCGCAAGAACTACGCTGGTCTAGGTTACTCCTATGACGCAGGGCGTGATGCCTTTATTCCCCCCAAACCTTTTAACTCATGGGTCTTGAATGAGACCACCTGTTTATGGGATGCTCCTATTGAGATGCCTGCGGATGCGGGTACTGGAGACCCGCCCAAGCGTTATGTGTGGGATGAAGAAACAGTTAACTGGGTTGAGGCTGAGTAATGGATTGTGGAACGAAACCAGAGTGCGCGGAGATAGCTGACAGAGCAGTCCGCAAAACCTTCGCTATTCTCGGTGTCAACATCGACAACCCTGAAAGCGTAGAGGAGTTTAGACAAGACCTACGCTTTGGGAAAAAACTAAGAAAGCTGGCAGACCACGGCACGATGGCATTTTTCGCGGCTGTGGCTATAGCTGTTGTTGGGGCTTTATGGATAGGCATAACACAAACGATCAAAGGCGAATAGGAATGAAATGGATCCGATTACGATTTTGGCAGCCTGTTCCGCAGTTTGGTCTGGGATAAAACAGGCGTCTGAGTTTGCATCAGAAGCAGAAGGTGTATGGAGTCAGTTAAGCAAGTATGTCGGGCTTGCGGATCAGTTAGAGCAGCACATAATTGAGGCAAAGAATAAACCTCAAAAACCATCTCTCTTTGGAAAACTAGAATTTGGTAACGACACTCAAGAGGCGTTCAACGCATTTGAGGCCGAGCATAAGCTCGCAGAGATGGAAAAAGAGATACGACACGAGTTTCTCTACGGTGCGTTTTGCAATCTTGAGGGCGGGTTTGGCGGCATGGACGGGTATAGGAAGTTCCTTGAAATGAGAAGGAAGATCCGCGCAGACCGCATCAAGATGAAACAAGACCAAGAAGATATGCAAGCGGAGTTCTGGTACAAGGTGCAACTTTGGGGCGGTGGCTCTGCGGTTGTCGTTGTCGGACTCTTAATTATGTATATGGCAATCGACTTTATTTTTAGGCTGAAATGAATACAGAAGAAATTGAAATCAGGGTGTGGGCCATAGTCGTGCTTACACTTGCGGCAATCCTCGCGGTCTCCGTAGTAACGATCTTGTTAAGCGTAATGTTTGTAGACCAAGACATGAATAGCATTGCCCCTGTAGATGAGGCTTTTCTGGGCATTATTAAAGATGTGATGATGCTGTGTATTGGTGCTATAGGTGGCCTTGTAGGTCGCAATTCTGTTAACGCTGCGGCTAAAATGATGGGGAACGACAAATGATTCCACTCGGTGCAATTATGGAAATAGGGTCTAAGGTCTTAGATAAAGTCCTGCCAGACCCAGAAGCCAAAGCAAAGGCACAGGCAGAGCTTGTAAAGATCCAGCAAGAAGGCAGGCTGGCCGAGTTAAACGCTGACAACATAGAGGCTCAAGAGCTTACTAAACGCCAACAAGCAGACATGGCCTCAGACTCTTGGTTATCCAAGAACATCCGTCCCATGACCCTTGTATTTATCTTAGTAACTTACACAGTTTTTGGATTGTTGTCTGCGTGGGACATAGAGGTAAATCAGCCCTATGTAGAGCTGCTAGGCCAATGGGGAATGCTCATAATGAGTTTCTATTTTGGTGGACGGACGCTTGAGAAAATCCTAGCAATGAAAGACAAGAAATGAACATAACCAAAAACTTTAGTCTTGCAGAACTCACCAAGTCAGAAACAGCCCTCCGTTTAGGCATAGAGAACGAGCCAGACGAGGCCCAGTTAGCTGCGCTTAAGGATCTGGCTGAGAATATCCTACAACCGATTAGAGACCACTTTGGGCCTACTAAGGTCAATTCTGCCCTGCGGACACTTCCCGTAAATCGGGCTATAGGCTCTTCTGACAACTCAGACCATGTAAAGGGTATGGCTGCGGATGTGGAGGTTCCTGGGGTCGCTAATGCGGATCTAGCGCAATGGATCGTAGACAACCTAGAGTTTAGGCAAGTGATCCTAGAGTTTTACACGCCTGGAGTACCTGATTCTGGGTGGGTTCATGTGGCATACAACCCTGCGGACAATAAGAAACAGGTGTTAACCGCAATGAAAGAGAACGGCAAGACCGTCTACAAGCCTGGTCTTATAGCGTAAGACCCGCAGTAGTCTCCTTGCGTCCAAGGATGTTCACCAGTTACCTGGGTGCTAGTCGCCAACTTGCTGCTGTGCCGTTTTGCGGTAGCCTGCGCGTGTTTCTATAATAGTCTAACTGTTGCAGAAATACAACACTACCAAGCTGGAATATCGTCATCCAGTTGGTCAAAGGTCGTGGCCTTTTTCTGTGGTGCTGGCGCAACTTGTTCTTTTGGACTTACGGACAGGGAAAAATACTTACGCCCTTCCATCTTCCCTCCAGGCTTACCCTCTCGTGTCCACGCAGACAACCAATACTCCTTCCCGTCCACATTTATGCTGCCCTTAAAGTCTGGGTGCGTGTCTTTCTCTTTTTTGTCGTTGCGGGCTAACATTCCCGAATTGGTGTTGTCGTAGCTCATAGCATCTCCACTTTAGTAAGTTGTTCAAACATCTCTTCTACCTCGCCTAAGAACTTAACTGCTTCTGCCTCTACTTCTGCGAGTTCCTCCGCAGTAGGCGTATAACGCCTCACAAACATCCTGTTAGTTTCTGGCATCCTTGGGTCATAGGATACGAAGTCAACCCAAGGGCGCCCCGTACAGAGGGCTTGTAGGCACATCTGCGGCTTGTGGTCATCTGGGACGACTCCCGCAAGAATCCAATTCAAATGTGTGGCTGTGGTCGGACATTTAATTTCTATTAAACCCTCGTCCACCAGACCGTCAGGACTTGCCCCGCAAAACTCGATCTTGGGGTGGTCTACAAAACCCACATCTTTTATCAGGCGACCAGTCTTTTGCTCGTACTGTTCTTTAGCCTCGGGTTCCTTTTCTATTCCCCATTGCATAGCCTGATTTACGAACTTATCCACGATGTCGCCTGTTAAGCGTTCGCAGAGAATTTCTACTTTTAGGTTTTTCCTGTCCGCAGAGTCCGCACCACCTTTTAGGTACTTCATCGCGTTACGCATACGACTTGCGGTTAGCTTGCCTGTGCGGGCGTTAAACCATGCCCCATTGCCTTGCAGCTTGTTTTCCTCTCTCACAGCATTTCTCCTAGATTTTCGTAAAACTCTTTCTGGGCTTCTTCTGCAAACGCCAATACTTCTGGCGACAGGTCTGCGTGTTTAATCTTGCTCCGCAGCCAGTAAGCGTAAGAATCTAGCCCGCCTCGTATCCGTGGGGCTTCTAGGTACATCGCGGCCTCCGCTGGACTGTCACATTTTAACAGTATCTCAATCATTCTGTTTCATCCCCCAGATTTGGATACAGGTACTTTCTAGCCTTGCGTCTATCGGGTTGAGCTTCAACAGATCCTTGGCCCCTGCCTTGTAAGCCTCTATGATTTCTGCGGTGTGAACCTTCCCCGCAGCCTCTTGTTGCCTTTTGGCTTCCTGGTGGACATCCATAATTCGGTTGTAGCCACCAGCAAGCAACAGGCCCATAACAAAGCCTAGAAACCAGTTCATAGAAACATCAACCCGACAAACAAGAGCAGCAGAACAGCAACTGTGCCTAGTCCATCAAGCGTGCGAGCTTGTGCTTCTTTGACTCGACCCACTTGACATACTCCATGTCTAAAGCAGACCTGGCCCACTCCTGTAAGTGGAACGCCTCTTTTTGAATTTCCATGCATCTTGTGACTACCTCCTCAAGTTGTTTCGTTTCTAAAAGGGATGAAGCTGTTAAATCTCTGAGATCCGCACAAAGGGCGGTGATCCGTACTACGTTTGCGCCGTGGTTTGACATACCTCTTCCTTTCGCTTAGAAAAAATAGATTGCATTACCTTCCTATCTGCTTCACTCATGGCCCCCCAGACTGTCTTAAGATCCGCAAGTGAACTACAGGCATTTACAGCCTTGGTCATCTTCTCTACCCGAGGGTCGGACTGGCTCGATATGGCTGCAATCACTTCGTCCGCAGAAGCAATCTGCATCTCCTGAGAACCGTAGTCTAAGAATCCTAGTGCGCGGCCTACAGCACTCGTCTCGGCAATCTCGACATAAGAGGTCTGATGCATCTTGGAGGCGTTGCGGGTCTCAAATGCGTGGCCTGTAGCCTGGTGGACACCCGCAGAGTCGCAAATGTCACAGCGCATAACCACATGGTCTTCGTCCAACTTAATAACCTCTGTGTGGATCTGCCAGTCAGGATGGTCGCTACGAAACTGGTGTATCCGATAGGCTACAGTCGAATACTCTTTGCCGTGAATGTTTACTTTGCCGTTAGTCATCTGCTTCTCCGATCATAAAAGTAATGGGTTGGTCGCTAAATAAATCAACCTGAAACTCGCCATCGCGGTGCTTAATAACTAGTGTGGTCAGAATGGTGCGACCATCAAGTTTATTGTGGCGAATTAGCCGTAGTTCGTCTGTGTGGTGGATTGTCATGTCCATTTACTAAGCCTCCATGCTTTTGAAATAGAATATCTCAGCGGTAAGTTGCTGGCTTGATAGAACATATACAGGCGAAAAAAGACCAAGATCCTCTTCAGTCTCCTGCTGCCTAAGTAGGTCTTCTTGGTGAGCTTGCCCAGCGGCATCGTCATAGTCCTCCATAGTTAAGCTGCCTTGTTTAGTTTGTTTTCCCAACTTCTGCGGTCTACTTGATGGCAACACAGGCCGCACTCCCAAGTTGGCTTTCCATAAGGCCCGATGTTCTCGCCATCGTAAATAACATTCTTGTGAAAAATAGAGTGGTTATTGCATCGTGGGCAAAGCATTTCTTTTTGATCGCCCCACTTGTTGTACTTGCTCATCTGTATTTCTCCTCGTTTGTGTTTAACCACAACTCCAGTTTGCCTACTTGTGCAAGATATTTTAATTAGGGGAAACCCTTAGTTGCTTATATGCAACAGTTTAACAATCATGCTTAAGTCTTTGTTTTGTAAACATATCGTGATAAGGTGACGACATGAGACTGGTGACAAGATCTACTTGCATCGCAGTTTATGAACTGCTCATCCAGTTGCCCCCTGTAAAAGCGTGGAGACTTCCACCTAGTCAAGAAATAATCTTTGTGGTCAGGCATCTCCAAGATGTCTACGGCCTCTACGAGCCAGAGCCGCACAAGATAACTATTAGTTCAGCCAAACACGCCCATTTAGATACTTGTATCAGAACAATGGCGCACGAAATGATCCACCTTCACCTTTACCTCCGCAAAGACCCACTCTGGGATAAGCACACCAAGACCTTCTTGGACTGCGCGGCTAAGGTCTCACACACATTGGGTTTCGACCCCAAGGAGTTGTAATGGCATCAGCAGCTTGTAGTGATGAAGAATTTATAAAACTATTTAGGGAGATCGGCTCACCTCAAGCGGTTTCAGAGGCACTCGGTGTTTCTATCCGCAATGTCTTTGCGAGAAGGAATCGGCTGGCACAGAAACACGGGATCGAGCTTCTTTCGTTCTCAGAACACACGCGGATCACAAACGTCACGCATGAGCAGAAAATTTATACCGAGATCAAAGATGGGATTGTTGTAGTCTTCTCGGATGCTCACTATTGGCCTGGGCCTCCCACGGTCGCGCACCAAGCGTTGCTTGCGGTCGTAAGTAATCTAAAGCCCGCAGTCGTAATCGCTAACGGTGACGTTTTTGACGGAGCCAGAGTCAGCAGACACGATCCTATTTACAAGCACGACACACCAAGTCCTAAAGAGGAGGTCGAGGCTTGCGTGGAACGTATGACAGAAATAGAGGACGCCAGTAAGAACTCCACCTTTTTGTGGACGGTAGGCAACCACGATCAAAGGCTGTGGAGGTACATCCGCGTAAACGCCCCAGAGATCTCTGGTATGCCCTTCACAGACCTGTTTGAATACTTTGGACGCTGGAAGCCAACTTACGCCATAGACGTAAACGGGAACACGCTTATAAAACATCGTTGGCATAACGGTATCCACGCAACCTATAACAATGCGCTAAAGGGCGGGGTCAATGTTGTAACTGGTCACTTGCATAGGCTGCAAGTAAGTGCCTGGGGTGACTACACGGGACGTAGATACGGTGTAGATACGGGTACGCTTGCGGAGCCAGACGGACAACAATTTATGTATTTAGAACACAATCCGGTGCCGTGGGCCTCTGGCTTTGCGGTGCTTACCTTTAGGAACGGGGTACTGCTGCCCCCAGAGCTTGTAGAAGTGGTGGACGGCGAGGCATTTTTTAGGTCTTGCAAGATCGCCTAATTTCACGGGTTCGCTAAACGGTGAAAAAATAGGCTGTCAATTTTCTCCTTAAAAAAAGGGGGAATACGCGGGACTAAACCCCCCTTTTCAAGCGAAGATCCCAAAATACAGGCGAAGATCCCAATATATCTGGGTTTGGGTTCTTCGATTCTTCGATTGAACTTTGTTGAATTTGTGGTATCCTAGAAGAGTCGGAATTGACACTCTGGCATATGGAACGGGTAAGAACCTCTAAGTGAGGCTTGTTTGCACGCACCCGTTCCCGTGCTGGCCTGTCAAGCCCAAGTCTCACTTAGGGGTTTTTTTTCGTCTGCGCGAAACGCCAGCGTATTGAAGAAGGCGGGGATGGGATAGAGGCCGCAGAATAAGTAGCTGCGGAGCCAGGGTCGACACCTGCTATATCCGTCTAGTCGTGGGTAAGGCCACCTAGAGTACCGTTATTACGGGATACATCTCCTTACAGGTCTGGCAAAACGCAAGTTTTGCTAGTTGGTCGTTCTATGGGAGTTTGTTATGGACGAGTTGATAAGAGTCTCTAAAGAAGTGCTAAGTTATCTAAACAGTCAGCGCGGTATGCTTGTTGGCGACTATGCCTACGATCTAGCCAAAGCTATATCTGTGGCTGAAAGAGAGCTTAGGGAAAACCCTAATACAAAACCAGAAAAAAAGTGATACTGTTGCCATACTGTTAACAACAGGAGGACGAAATGGAGGAATTTCAGCAGTTCTGGGAAGCCTACCCAAGGAAGGTAAATAAGGCACAGGCTAGAAAAGCCTGGAATCAGACCAGTCAGGTCAGGCCATCTCTGGAGACGCTGTTAGAGGCTTTAGACAAGCAGAAGACCCAAGAGCAATGGCAGAACCCCATGTACATACCTCACGCAGCGACTTGGCTTAGAAACGAGCGTTGGGAAGACGAGGTGTACGAGACACCTAAAAAGGCTCCAGTCTTATCCTTTGCGGAACGAGACGAGATGCTGAAAAGGCAGAAGTGGGAAGAGATGACTGGCAGAAAATGGCCTGGCGAGAGGAGGTTGCAACTGTTATGAACCTTCAAATCATAGATGCCTTGTGGAACAAGATGCTGGTGACTTACGGGTCGGAGTGGACTCGCAAGTTTGACGGTATGCCTTTGGATGAAGTGAAGGGTGCGTGGGCAGATGACCTTAGAGGCTTTACTGTAGAGCAGATCCAGTATGGCTTGAGTATGCTTGGCGAGAGACCTCCCAACCTTATCCAGTTCAAAGACCTTTGCAAGAAGGCTCCAACGTATTTTGACTCCTTACAACTGTCTTACAGGCCAACGCCAAGCGAGGAGAAGCTGGCTAAATTTAGGAGGGCTTATGCAGACTAATTGGGAAAAGCTGCCTCTTGGTAAGAAAAAAGTTGAGTTTGTAAAATGGCTTATGCAAAAACATAAAGTGACGCTTGAGGATGCAAAGTTGGCCTGTCACAAAAAATTTTATAAAGAGGAGCAGCGCGAGATGCGACAAGCATACAGGAGGGAAAATGACACCTGAAAACGAGGTAGAGCAAGTAATTACGCGGTCTTTGTCTGCGGCTGAGATTATGGATCTTACAGGCCACAACAAGTGGACTCTGTTTCCAATACTTCACAGGCTAATCCGTGAAAAAAAGATCACGAAGAAAAACCTCAGATACGCCCCAACTGGCTATTCTGACAAACTCATCCGCAACGGCAGAGACCAGTTCTTCTGTGCAGACCCTTTTGGATTGTCAGGACTGCAAGACGCGGGGGATCTTCAACACAAACTGCGAGCCATGCAAACTAAGACTTCTTCTACGGGAGTTATGCAAGGTCTTACGGCAGCAGATGGCAGAAAGGTACGGTGGGCCTGATGGAGATTGGAAAACCAACAATTGTGGATGTGAAAGAGTCTGCCAACGACTATCAAATCGGAGGAACGCATTATAAGGACATGGGGATTCAGCCTTGGGATGTTGTAGATACTTGGCCTTTAGAGCAGAGAATTGGCGTATACAGGTTTTGCGCCCTTAAATACAATATGCGGTTTGGAACAAAAGACGCTGCTTTGCTGGAGGCAAAAAAACAATTGCAATGCGCCCAAAAACTTGTAGAGACATTGGAACACGAGGAAAGTAAAAAATGAAAAATTGCCCACATTGCGGCGAACTTTTAGGGAAAAAATTGCGCCCCACTTTTGGGCCAACTCATAGGCGGGTATTGGAGTTTTGTAGCACACCAAAAACGCAATCAGAAATTGCGGATCATTTTCGGTGGAGTAAATCTACTGCTAGCTATTACACAAAAACTCTTGTTTATTTCAAAAAGATGGACGCACAAGGTAGATTGCCAGCAAGGTTTGTAAGTGTATCGCAACCCTAAACTCCTGAAGGCTGTGGCCTCCCTTCCCTGTCAGGAGTGCGGCAAAGAAGGCACACAAGCGGCCCACGCAAACTGGAGTTGGTCAGGCAAGGGTATGGGGATAAAGGCCCACGATATGTACGTTGCGGCCCTGTGTCCTGAGTGCCATTACGCCTTAGACCAAGGTAAGGATATGCAAAAGTGGGAGAGGGAAGAACTCTGGCTGCGGGCATGGCGTAAAACAATATACGAGCTATTTGAGAGGGGATTAGTAGATGTACGTTCTAAAACATAAATGGACAATGTGCAAAAGATGTGCGGGTAGAATCCGCAAAGTAGTAGGACGCAAGCTCTGCAACTCTTGTCATAAGGAAATACATGGCTACCTCCCCGACACAATTATCTCTGGCCTGGTTAAAAAAGGAGGGCTATCTAGCGGAGGTGGTAGAGAAATGGATTCCAGGGGCAAACATCCGTAAAGACCTCTGGGGATGGTGCGACATTGTTGCCATCCGAGATGAGGAAACTGTTGCGGTGCAATGTACTAGTTGGGACAACATCTCCAGCCGTGTGCGGAAGATTGCAGAAAGTGAAACTATCTGTGCAGTTCGCAAAGCAAACTGGACGGTTTGGGTTATAGGCTGGAAGAAGAAAGACAACAGATGGGTTCACAAACTTGTAGACTGTTCTTAAGGTATACTGTTTAGATTCGTGGTGTGCTATTCTAGGTGTGCCTCAACCTCCGAGGCATTCTCCTCCCCCTGGTCACAGGGTTAGCCCGCCACTCGCGGGCTTTTTTTTTGGGGATGAGATGAGCAAAAAAGACGAAATACTGAACTGTTGCAGAGACCAAGCAAGAACAGCAGGTGAGATTGCAAGTCTGCTTGAATTAGACAAGACGCTGGTAAAGATTACTTTACTGTACTGTTTTAAGAGGGGTCTGGTTACACGGGAAAAGCATGACAGACCGTCACAGGTTCGCGGCCCCAAACAAGAATACTTCTACTTATGTCAGCAATCGTAATCGCGACCAAGAACGGTAAGTGCTTGCCTGTGTTGGCGGCAAGTATCACTATGTATCTACCTGACTTCTTTACAGTCTACCTAGCGGGATCGGGCATGATCCTACCCAAACACCAAACAATTACCTCAGAAAATACTGCGGATAACTTTGGGGATGCGTATAACAATGTTGTACATCAAGCAATGGATGACGGGCATAACGACATACTCGTCTGTAACGATGACATTGTTTTCAATCCCTACACTTGGCCCACTCTAGCAGAGGACTTGCAGAGAATCCCCGCAGAGACCCGTGGATGGGTTGCTACGCGGTCGGACTATGCCAGAGGGTGTCAGAATGTGCGGTTCAGGCACGAGGGGGACAGAGACGGTTTACGCCACGCTTCTGAAAGCGCAATAATTGAAGTGGATGTAATTGCCCCCATCTGTGCGTGGATAGAGTCTAAAAACTGGATAGACTTCCCGCCTATCAACTGGTACTCGGACGATGTGCAATGCCTATCTATGCAGGAAGAGGGATTGAAGCACTATATTTCGCGGGCTTATGTCCACCATGTAGGGTCTCAGACCTGCGGGCCAGACTTCCGTAAGTGCGTAGAGGATGCAAAGCCTTGGATACAAGCGAACAGACCAGAACTCGCGGAACTGTGGTTCAAGACGAGCTGAGGAACTGGGCTTGGTGGCTGGCAGGGTATGTCGGGCCTCCTGTCCAAGATAAGGCTGCTTCTGCGGAAGGCAATTATGTCTCAGACGAAATATGGGATGGGCACGAACCCAGATACGAACCAGATCAGCTTGCGGGCGAAAGGGTGGAAGAGATTGTCCGAAACTTGCCTACATTTTCGCGCATGGTTCTCAAAGCCGCCTACGTCCAATATCCCTACCATTTGGAACACTCTATTGCACAGCGTCTTAAAATCTCCACAGACAGGTACAAGGCAGAGCTTAAAAAAGCGCACGAACTGGTTGCCAAATCGTTAAAATTAGACTAGACTTGGGGGTGGGAAACTTTACCCTAAATTTTTAGGAGCCTACTATGTACGGTAAAAAGAAAAAGCCCATGCCTGGGAAAAAAGGCAAATGAAGGGCGAGAAGGGCGTTACCGTAATGATCGGTCTGCTTGGCCCAGGTAAAGAAATGGGTAAAGAGTCCGACTCCTTGCTAGAGGATGATATGTCTGAGTGTCCTCTTGCGACCTCAGATGAGATTGTTAACAAGGGTAACAAGCAAAAAGCCATTTTGACCGCCAACTACGGCCCTAAAGAGGACGAGAGGATGTGCGGCAACTGTGAGTATGGCGAGAAGCTCAAGGGCTGCGGGCTTAAGAAGGATGAAGTCTACTGCCAGGTCTATGAGTTCAAGTGCGCCAAAATCAACGTATGTGATGCGTGGGACGGTGGCGAAGAGGAAGAAGAGGACTGATGTGGTTGCCAGTCGTGTTCTTTTGCTCGGCTGGTTCTTGTCAATTCTGGTCAGATGACGCTTGCACAAGTAAGCAAGAGTGCCTCCAGCGGGTCTCCGAGATAACACAAATCATAGAGTCACACCCCGAGACAACGGTTGCGGGGATATGTCTCCCTGTAAAGCAAAGGTTTACAAATGCCAAACCTGTCTAAAGCCCAAAATCGTTTTATGCAAGCTGCGGCCTCTAGCCCTGAAATGGCTAAGAAGCTAGGCATCCCTCAGAAGGTAGCCAAAGAGTTTGTAAAAGAAACTAAGACTATGAAGGGCAAGCCTGAGAGGGTTAAAAAATGAAGAAAGAAGTTTACGAAAAGCCGCGTCCTAAGTCTTTAGGCAAACCCAAAACACTATCCGCAAATCAGAAGAAGGCGGCAAAAGCGTTTGCGAAAAAGTCAGGAACGGCTTATCCCTCTTTAGTAGCTAATATGGCTGGAGCCAGAGCAAAGAAATGAAGGTGCGTGATGCAGCTAAGCTATTTGAGGCTTATGATAAGAGAACTACTCGCAAGATGGCTCAGCACAACCGCGAGGGCGGCTCTGTCCGCAAGCCAGTCCGTAGCACCAAAAATGCAAGTGCCGCTGACCAGTACGATAGGGGCAAATTCGCATACAGAAAGGCCGCACAAGCGATCACCGCGAGCCATCCACTCCAAAACGATAAGGGCGAACCAACTCCAGCGGCACTCCAGTTCAAAAGGTGGGGCTTCCCCGCCCCGAAAACCCAAGACGACCTCAGAGAGCTAAAAGCCCTGGGTGCGCGGTTAAAAGAGAGATATAAGCCGCGTGAGTCATAGCTGGCAACTGGATTTTGTAGGGGCGATTAAAAAGTCATACCCCGAGTTCTTTACCAACGCAAAAGTTTTAGAGGTTGGGAGTCTGGATATAAACGGCTCCATCCGTCTTTTTTTTGAGAACTGCGACTACCTCGGGGTTGATCTGGGAGAGGGTCGCGGGGTGGATATGGTTGCAAAAGGGGAGGAATTAGACTTCCCAGATGGCGCGTTTGATACAACCGCAAGCTGCGAGTGTTTTGAACACAATGAGAAGTGGGCAGAAACCTTTCAAAATATGGTCAGAATGACTCGGCCTGGTGGACTGGTTTTCTTCACCTGCGCGACTACGGGACGACCAGAACACGGCACACGCAGGACAACGCCACAGGATGCTCCGTTCTGCGGAGACTATTATAGAAATCTAGTGGCAGAAGACTTTCAAGATTTGCTTGCGGATTTTGCAGAGCATCATTTTTCTACATACATTCACGACTTGAGGTTTGCGGGCATAAAAAATGGTTGATATTCGCTCTCTAATTTCACAGATACCTATGGAGCCAGGATACGTCCCTGCGCCTCCAGAGCCAGATTTGTCTGTGATCCAGAGGCTTATTGGTTTGCCCCAGACATTGCGGGCTGTAGGCCAGAATTTAGCGGTAGGTGCGGCATCCCTGCCTTATGGTATTTACCAAGGTTTTGGTAATCCTGCTGCGGGTGAAGCGGCTATGTCTCAGTTCCAACAGGAATACGGGTACACACCTACAAACCCTGCGGCACAGCAACAATTGCGCGGTCTAGGTGAGTTCCTGCAACAGTTAGAGACGGAATACAAGATTCCTCCCATTATGGCTCCCATTGCGGCTAAACCTGCTTTAGGTATTCGCGGCATGGTTCCGCAGACAGAACGGTTAGCTAGGGATTTGGTAAGCGAGATCCAGACGACACCACCTACGGGTGCGGTTCAGTTGGCTCCTACACCTGGGTTACTAGAGAAGTCGGACATAGGCTTTT
>Ga0070753_1001505_pt1 | contig 12988 bp, 21 predicted proteins | sample VirMetDEL_Aug_31_FD_77441 | JGI IMG/M metagenome (GOLD analysis project Ga0070753, IMG submission 77441) | Aqueous microbial communities from the Delaware River and Bay under freshwater to marine salinity gradient to study organic matter... | ecosystem: Environmental > Aquatic > Marine > Coastal... | reverse complement strand
TGCCTTGTGCGTGTACCAACCCGATTGGTCTACCGGCAAGCTGGCAGCCAGAATCTTTTTAGAGGCGATGGAACTCGACGGCGTTCCTCGGTGGCGACGCAAAGCCATGTTCTATGCCGTCTACTTTTTCGGCCCACAGTGGTCGTGACGTAAACAAAACAAAGGAGCAAGAGATGACGAAGGAAGAAGCAGAAGCGTTGATCCCATATGCCCGCAGTGAAAAGGCGGTGCAGTATCTGAAACTGATTGCGACCGGCGAGGAAAACTCAATTCGTGGTATTGCCAGAAAGTTGGGCAAGGGCAGGACAACCGTGCAGGAGTCTATAAACAGGGTCAAACAACACGCGGCTAAACAGGGCGTTGATTTCACGGTCGGGATGCGTGGCGAGTCAGTCCCGGCTGGGTTCCAGCTCGACAAGTCCACCGTGCACATCAAAGACGGGGAAATGATCCAGCGGTGGGATCGGGTTACGCAGGACAAGGAGGATGCACAGAAAGCAGTCATGGATGCAATTGAATCCGCTTGTGCAGGTCTTCCGCAAGCTCCACGAATTGCCACGCCTAAAGCCAAGGCGGATGGACTGATCAATCTGTACACAATCGCAGACTTGCACATAGGCTTGTACGCTTGGGGACGTGAAGGCGGAGAGAGCTATAGCACCGCAGACGCCCGCAAGATCCTGTGGACATGCTTCTCGGACATGATGGACAGGATGCCGGATGCGGACGATGCGATCATTTGCAATCTGGGTGATTGGATACATTACGACGGTCTGCTCTCCATGACGACGGCAAGCCACAACGTACTTGACACCGACAGTCGATACCAGAAGCTAGCCGAGGTTGCAGTAGGTGTGCAGTCTTGGATGATCGAGCGGGCACTCCAGAAGCACAAGCGGGTAAAGGTCATCAACGCCGAGGGCAATCACGACGAGGCTGGATCTGCTTGGTTACGGGTTATGATGGCGCACGTTTATCGTAACAATCCACGCGTTACAGTTGACGACTCGCCTGCCCCTTACTACGCCCACCTACACGGGCAGACGATGCTGGCTTGGCATCATGGTCACAAACGCAGAGACAAGGATCTTGGTGGGCTGTTCGCGTCTGATCCTGCATTCCGTGAAATGTGGGGGCAGGCAAAACGGACGTACATCCACACGGGACACCTGCATTCGCAATCGGTCATGGAACTACCTGGCGCAGTGGTAGAACGCCATCCGACGCTTGCAGCCCGCTCAAGCTACGAGTCCCGTGGTGGTTGGCAATCGCACCGAGCGGCCAAGGCAATCTGCTACGACGATAAGGGCAACGAGCGGATGCGGGTGACGGTAACGCCAGAGGGGATGACATGAGTTTGCGATACGAGCAATACCGCGCCATCTACGAGACCTACAAGCTGCTGCTGGACATTCACCGGCAAAGCGTAAAGCTGGAAGATTTGCAGGAGCGGGCGTATATGTGCCTGCGACACTACCCATTCTTGGATGAACGTGGTGCGCCGATGTTTTCTCAAGACCGGAATGAATGTCCAGTGATTAATCAGCTATGAGTCTTGTAGGCGAAAAACTGCTTGTGCGCTTTTGGGATCATGCTGAAGGTGATGATCTGATCGAGTTTTGTCTGGTAGGCAAATGCGTCCGAGCTGGCAAAAAAAGCATCAGCATAGATTGCTGGTACTACGCAGACGATGACGACTACGATGACAACGTGCAACGGTACACGATTGCTCGTTCCTGCATCTGCGAGATCCAGATTTTGAGACCGTCAAAAAAGAAGTAATTTTTTTTAAAATACCTGTTGACCCCTGTCGCAAGGCCGTGCTATAAGAGTCTCAAGTACCCGTTCTGGGATACATGCACAGAAACAACAAAGGACAAAACAATGGCACGTAAACACAATGGACTAGACGTTGATTGGAACACAGTACCTGGATACATCGTGGATGAGTTGATGGATGCCGAGTACACCGAGGCGGACAAAATCTACATGGGGTTTCTGGTGTTTGTAAAAATTGCAGTTCCGATTATCCTTTTAATGGGACTGTTGAGTGTGGTAGCACTTGTGAACTATTTCTGGGCTTAATCTGACTGCCCATCTAAAGTCAGCAACACAACAAAGGAAAAGAACATGAAGTTTGATCCTACGAGCATTGGCAAGGCTCAAAATAACCTGCCACCACGAATCGTCCTTTCGGGCGAACCAAAAGCCGGTAAGACAACGTTTGCGGCTAAAGCACCTAACCCCCTGTTCATTCCGATTGTGGGTGAAGAGGGATGCGACGGCATCATTGACGAGCAAGGCAACGCGGTGGATGTCCATTCCACGCCTGTCGTCCAGAGCTACAACCAGCTCGTAGAAGTGCTGGAATGGCTGGCAACCGGAGAGCATGACTACAAGACAGTCGTGATTGATTCGTTATCCACCGCCGAGCGGATGATCTGGGAGGATCTTTGCAAGGCCGACGGAAGCAAAAGCATTGAGCTTGTAGCCGGTGGATACGGAAAGGGCTACACCATGACCCTGGAGCGTTTCCGCAACATCACGCATCTGATTTCGCAACTGCGTGAAAAGCGCAAGATGATTGCGATTCTGATCTCTCACGTAACACCACGGGCTTTGACGGATGCAGAGTCAAACGAGCAATACGATGCGTTCGACCTGAGTCTGAACAAGAAGGTCACCGCGCTGTTTCAGCAGTGGGCCGACTTCATGGTGTTCGCATCTAAATCATACTACATCACCGAGGACAACAAGCGTGTCGAGCAGGACATGAACAAGCTGGTTGTTCACGGCAAGGCACACCTGCCAATCGGTGGTCGTGGCATCACAAAACTTATGCCGAAGGAAGTTGAACTGACATGGGATTCTTTCTACAAGGCAGTCAAGCAAGCAAAAACCCAAAACAAAGAAGGTAAGTAATGAATCTGAATGAATTCATGTCTGGCTTTGAGCCACCGAAAAACGACGACTACTCTGCATTGCCGGAAGGCGTGTATGACACAGTGATTGACTCGATCAAAATCGAGCAGAAGGACTGCACCAATAAAGAGACTGGCAAAACATCAAATGCAAGCTTTGCTAAGGTCTGTTACAAAATCGAAGGGCCGACTAGTGCAGGACGATTGGTTTGGGACAACGCATGGTTGACCCACCCAAATCCAAAAGCAAACATGGTTGGCAAATCCAAACTCCACAAGCTGTCGCAGGCCATCGGCATTGCGCCTGCATCCACACAGGACGAGTACATTGGCAAGCGTTGCCAGATCACCCTTACTGTGCGTGATGGTAAGTACAATGACGTCAAGTCCATCCAGGCTGCCGAAAAGAAGGTGGTTGCTGATGCAGTTCAAGCACCGGCTGAAGAGCCGGAAGAGGAGTCATCCGAATGGTAACCGAGGCGCAATTCTCTGCTGTTGAGGAGTACGCTCACTTGACTACGCAAATCAAAGCACTTGAAGAAGCTCGTAAGGCTCTCAAGACAGAAGTGCAGAAGATTGTGAGCGAACACCCTGACGGCAAGTTTGAATGCAATGATGTTGTGTTCAGCATCGCCAACCGTAAGAAGTGGTCTTACCCCAGTGAGATTGTCGCGATGGAATCTGATGTGAAGGAAGCCAAGAAGAACGCCGAAACAGACGGCACGGCAACCTTTGAAGTCACTCAATACTTAGTTTGTAGGTAGGTGGGCTTTCATAGACGTTATGCGGTTTGTGCGGTGAGGTAGTAGTCCACCTGTTGAATACCATTGCTACTACCTCTAATCCAAATCATTGTGGCTCCGAGATGATGTAACGAACCGCATCGGAGCAAATTTTTACTGAAAGTCAGTAATGTTAACAAGCCCAAATAAGGAGCATGAAGTCATGGAAATCGTAAAAGTAAACGAAGATAAAGCAACAGTTATTGTGACAGCAGAACTGCCATTAAGTTATTACGAAAAGATTGTTAAAGTCTATTCGGATGTGCCTAAAGAACAAAAGACGTTTAGCCTTCAACAGTTTTTGGGAACGCATATAACCCTATCCGTTGATGCCGAGGAGGAACAGTCATGAGCGATCATGATCAAATAAGGCTTCTTTACGCATCACGTTATTTTGGAAAGTTTTTACATGATGTTGGGATCACCCCGACTGAGGCCGAATTTCGGTATAATTATGGCGTTCCATATGATCAACAAGAATGTCCATATTATCCTTTTAACCATGGCGGAGTTTGGCAAGGTTATCGTGAGCAAAGGAAGTTGAACAACGCGAAAACTAAAGAGGTAAACAATGCGTAAGAAAGAAAGACAGAAAGTAATATCTGCAGCGAGCGCATTGGCAGGATCACTGCCTTGGCCTGACGACGTATGCGACAAAATGCAACCGTTCATCATGTCGTCCCTGCTTCTGGGCTACTACATTGGGCTTGGACACGACACCAAGACCGCAGCACAGAAAGCACGTAAGTTCATGGACGAGGTTCTTGGAGATGAGTAATATTCATGAAGGAATACATTTAGACTTATCGTCAATACCTAAACGCCAAAAGAAAGCCATTGTGAAGTTTATGGCGAGAATTATGGAGGACTCGTATAGAAGAGGGTGGGAACATGGTTTGAACGAAGATATTGGTGAAGTAGAGCATCCGTTTAAACTTAGGTTTTTTAGGAGTTTAGACAAATGCCCTAATCCAAAAACCGCAAAACAAAAAGACTCAATGATACCAATAACCATTGACAGGTTGTATGCGGAGTACCAAAACTCTTTACAAGAAATAGGTCTATAGGTTAGCAAAAGGACAAAACAAATGACTGATATACGAGAAGCTGTATTTGATGCCATACAACGGCAGAAGGACGCAGAGCCTCCACGGGAGTACCTGGGTGCGTCTGGTGTAGGAAGAGAGTGTGCTAAATCTGTTTGGTATGACTTTCGACACGCCCAAACCAAGAACAAGTTCAATGGTCGCACCTACCGCATCTTTGACCACGGCAATGTAGAGGAAGATCGGATCATACGGGATCTGCGGTTGGCTGGATACAAGGTCATCAACCAAAAGCCAGATGGCGGGCAGTATGGCTTCGAGGCGCATGACGGGATGTTCCGTGGGCACATTGATGGCGTCATCATCATTGATGGCGAGCCACACCTGTTAGAGTGCAAATCTGCAAACGAAAAGTCATTTGAGTTATTGCAGAAGAATGGCGTCCAATCCACAAAGCCGGAATACTACGCACAGATGCAGGTGTATATGCACTGCGTGAAGGGCAAGACGCCGTTGCGTAAAGGCTTGCTGGTCGTTGTGAACAAGAACAACGATGACATCTACACCGAGATTGTATCCTACGACCAAGCGTTTGCCGAATCCATGATGGAGCGGGCTAAAACGATCATTGACACAACGCATGACCCAATAGCCAGTCCAGGTTGGAAATGCTCATGGTGTTCGTTCAAGAATATGTGCAAGTCACACAGCAAAGAACGTGACCAGAAAGTGGCGGCAGTCCCTGTTGAGCGTATCACTTGCCGTCAATGCGTCCATGCAAGACTGGATTCTGGTCAGTGGTACTGCAAGCGAGACAACCGTGCATTGGATTTTGGCGCACAACTGAAGGCATGCGAACAACATGTGTTCCTGCCAGACTTTGTGCATTTTGCTGAACCGATTGAATACGACGAAGAGCATAACGCGATACGTTATAGGCACGAATCTGGTCATGAGTTTATGCAAGGGCCGAATGATGTAACCAGCGACATGATGCAGTTCTACCCAGCGAATATGATCTTTGACGACAACGTGGAACGCATGCTTGAAAACCAGTTTGGCGCAAAAGTGATTAAGCGTGAGGATGCGCCGTTTTAATACGCTTACGTAAATCAAAACATTGGAGAGGAATGATGGACTTGATAGTTAGGGTTATTCAAAAGCACGAATATGAACCTTGGATAATGAAACGTCATTACGCTCGCAGGATGCCATCTGTTTCTCAAGCATACGGAGCTTACATTGACAAAGTGATGATGGGTATTGTGACCTTTGGCACTCCAGCATCTAGGAACCTTTGCATAGGCGTATGCGGAGAAAACTACGCTGACAAAGTGTGGGAACTTAATAGGCTTTGCGTGGATGATAATGCTCCATTTCCAACTTCTATGTTTCTTTCTCGCGCTTTATCTCGTCTTACTCATCTTTTTACAAATGGGCAATGCATACCGAATGGGAGAGTGATTGTAAGTTATGCGGATACTGCACAGGGGCATATTGGGAAAATATACCAAGCTACAAACTGGATTTATACTGGTTGCACAAAGGAAAGAACTGATATTTATGCTGGTGATGGTAAGCACTCAAGACACTACGATAAAAATATCGACTATAGCCAGCGACAACATCGTAGCGCAAAACATAGGTATGTGTATTTTGTCGGAGACAGACGCTGGATAAAGAAAGCAAAATCAGCTTTAAATTACAATTCAGAAACATACCCAAAAGGCGACACAAAACGTTATGACGCATCTGCCACGATAGCTACTCAGGACTTGTTGTTTTGAAACTTCGATACTACCAGCAAGATGCAGTAGATGCGATACGCAAGTATCTATGCACTAATGATGGCAATCCGTGTGTGGAGTTACCGACAGGTGCAGGAAAGAGCCTGGTTATTGCGGAGTTAGTCAGGTTGTGGGCAGGGCCAAAGCGGAGAATGCGTGTATTGGTGCTGGCTCACCGCAAAGAACTTGTGCAACAGAACCACGACGAGTTGAAGGTGGTGTACCCAGAAGCAGACTGTGGCATCTACGCTGCTGGACTGCGTCGTAAGGACACGGATCATCCTGTTATCTTTGCATCCATTGACTCGCTGGTGAACAATCCGGATGCGATACTTGTGCCTCACGTTGTCATCATTGACGAGGCACATTGCATATCGCCAAAGGCTGGAACCAAGTATCAGAAGCTACTAGACAACTTCAAAACGAGGAACCCAAGCCTGCGTGTGGTGGGATTAACCGCAACGCCGTACCGTATGGATTCTGGCGACATTTGCCACGACGATTTCGTGTTGACGGATCTGGTCTACTCCGCACCAATCGGCAAGCTGATGGATGACGGCTATCTGTGCAAGTTGCGATCAAGAATCGAACGTGCGCCGGATGTGTCCAAGGTTCGTAAAAACTCCAAGGGGGATTTCATTACGTCCAGCTTGGCATCTGTTGTCGATGTGCCTGGAGTGGTGAAACGTGCTGTCACCGAATCGCTGGAAACCATTGAGCGAGAAAACAGGCAGGGTGTAATGTGGTTTTGCGTCAATCAACAGCACTGCGAGCATGTGAACCAATGCCTGTTGGCTACGGGCTACAATGCACCCATCGTTACAGCAAAGACTCCAGTCAAAGAACGTGACCGAATCGTGGAGCTATTTAAAAATCGCAAATTGCGAATGATCATCAACATCGACGTTTACACCACAGGGTTCAATGCCAAGCATGTCGATTGTATCGTGATGTTGCGTCCTACATTGAGCAAAGGACTGTACGCCCAGATTGTGGGCAGAGGATTGCGGATACACCCTGACAAGACAGACTGCCTGGTGCTGGATTATGGTGGTAACATTGAACGACACGGGCCGATTGATGGGCTGTCCGCCGAGCGGGTGCGATTGCACAAGTGTGGTGAGTGTGGTGATTCGTTTGCATTCCCTCTTGGTGCATGCCCACATTGCGGAACAGAGATTCCTAAGCAAAAGCGTGAAGCGGTAGAGGCAGAAGAGAGAGAACGGAAGCTGAACAACGAACGAATGGCACAGGCGGAGATCATGGGTGCTACGCCGGTTGAGCATAAGGTGGATGAAGTCAATGTGTTTAGGCACAGCAAACCAAACGCACCAGACACGTTGAGGGTAGAATACAGGTGCGGATTAAATACGTTTCGTGAGTGGATTTGTCTTGACCATGAGTCTTTTGCAGGCAAGAAGGCAAGACAGTGGTGGCTGGCTCGTTTCGATGAGCCGATACCAACAGTAAACGAAGCGTTGGATGGAATGTTTGAAGGCTTTACGTTAGGACAGAAACTGACTCAAATCACGATAGCCATAACAACCAAAAAGACCGGCAAGTACCACGAAATCATTTGGCATCAAATCAAAGGGCGCAAAACATGATCGCAAGAACAGAGGACGTTTGGGACAGCGATAAGCTGGAGTTGGAGATTCGATGCAGACGTCAGGGCGATTACATTCTTGAGCTGGAGCAGATGGTCAAACATCGGAATATCATAATTGAAGAGATGATTATTCTGATTAAGGAGATGGCGGAGAATGATTGATTACGAACAACCTATCATCGGAATGTGCGAGTTACCAAACCAAGAGGAAATGATTTTATACGAAAAAATCTTTTGGAGCAAAAACCAGCTTGATCGAGATGGCAAAAGAACAAACAAACCACGGCACAAACCACCAGAGGACAAGATTTTTGCCAACTGGTGCAAGGAACGCAAACGGTATCGTGCAATTCAATTAAGCAAAAAAGGAAAAGGATAGTAATGATCAAGCAAGCATTACAATACGCAGAACGTGGATGGCCTATCTTTCCGTGTGAGCCGAAGGGCAAGAAGCCAATCGTCAAAGCATGGCAGGATGTCGCAACGACAGATGAGCAGCAGATACGAGAGTGGTGGGGTAAAACGCCATATGCGAATATCGGCATGGTGTGCGGTAAGGCGTCTGGGATTGCCGTTATTGACGTGGATGTCAGCGAGAAGGGCAACGGATACCGTGAGCTTGAAGCGTTGGACATTGACGAGTGGGAAACCTACTACCAGCAAACACCCCGTGGAGGTCGCCACTTCTTTTTCCATGTTGAAGATAAGTGCATAAAAAATGCAGTTGGATTCTTTGGGCGTGGATCGTGTGTGGATGTTCGTGGAGAGGGTGGCTACGTTCTGCTCGCTCCATCCACTACGGAGAACGGGTGCTACACCGCAGAGGACATGGACTTTGAGCCATTCCCAGATGTGTTTATCCGTGATGAGAAGGAAGCACGTGCGACTGTTGACATAAGCCATATCAACATACCAGAAGTTGCGTTGAAGTATGACAAGCGTTTGGATGAAGCCGAGGCGTATCTTCGGTCATGCCATCCGGCGATCCAGGGAGATGAAGGACACGTCGCACTGCTTATTGTCGCCAGAGACTTGGTCTGGGGATACATTCTAAAATGTGAAGAGGCGATTGATGCTCTTTGGCGTGTGTACAATCCTCGGTGCATACCGCCGTGGGATGCGGGAGACACGAACGACGCCAAAGACTTTGAGCGCAAGGTCTACGAGGCGTTCAAGCACCCCCCTCTTGCAATCGCTGGCTACAAATTGTCAGTCGTCCAACAGGAGCTGGAAGCGTTGGCGAAGGCGTTGGCACAAGGTAAGACGGTTAAAGAGTCCCTTGGCGAACCTGAGCCAGAGATCGTCTATGACCTTAAAGAGACGCCATACAGCCCGATTAAAGTGCGTAAGGTGGATGAGGTGACGATGCCTTCAAAGTATGACCCTATCGCCACCATGAAGCGGGATTACGAGAATGGGCTTACCAAAGAGCAACTTTGCGTACCGCCTGGAATGGTCGGTGAGCTAGCGGATTTCATCTCAGAGACTGCGGGCAAGTGTCAGCCGTTCTTGGCATTGGGTGCAAGCCTGTCCGCACATGGAGCGGCGATGGGGCGACAGTTTCGTGATGAGGACGATACGCGCACCAACATGTATTGCATCGGTGTTGCGCCATCCTCTGCTGGCAAAGACCACCCGACCAAGATGATTGACAATCTGTTGGTTGAAGCTGGCGCAGACGAGATGATCGGCGGTTCCGACGTGACCTCGGATTCAGCGTTGATTCAGTGGCTGAACAACATGGTGTACAAGTCAGGTGGCATTCTGATCTGGGACGAGTGTGGGCATATCTTGGCGAACATCAAAGGCGGGGCGCATGGCAAGTCAGGTGCTACCGTTGTGCCGACGCTGATGAGGCTCTATTCGTGTGCTGCCCGCATGTATCGCCACAAGTTGATGTCTAATGAGACAGAGCGCATCAACATTATGTGTCCGCATTTGTGTCTGTGGGGCGTCACAACGCATTCCAGCCTGTTTGATGGGTTGGACATGAAGTCTATGCGCGATGGTTTCATGGGCCGAATACTCCCATTTGAATCGAAATTGAATCCTGTCTACAAGGGCGGGATGCAAAAGGACTTCCCTGCTGACATTGTCGGTCACTTCGCAATGCTTTACAACATGACCAAGGAGGTTGCCGGACTCGACGGTATGCCGAAGATGCACACAATCGTTGAAACGCCTGGAGCCACCAAGTGCCGAGAGGATTTTGCGACGAAGTGTGAGCGGATGATGATTGCCTTGGGAGATGACAAATCCTACCTGTGGGGCAAGGCGCATGAGAACTGCCGGAAGATTGCGCTGACGATTGCCGGTGGCATGCCTAAGCCTAAAATCGACTATGAGGTGATGGACTACGCCGTGCAGTTGACCAGACTGCTGGTGATGGAGTACCAGAGCCAAGTGGACGAGAACATGTTTGAAGGCATCCATGAGAAGGAAATGAAGAGCATACGCCACAAGCTACATCGCAAGTTTGGATACAAGTGGTTCTCTAAATCGGACATCTCCAAGGTCACCCAGCACTACAGCCCGAAAGACCGTCCGGTTTATCGTGTGGATTTTATTGACCCGAACAACGGTTGGGTCGTACTGGAAGAGGACAAGAGCGGTGGATACACCGGCAGAATCAAACTCCAAAAAATGTAAGACAAATATGAGTGAACAGATTGTCATTACGTTACCGATGCCACCGAAGGTTCTTACGCCTAACGGTAGGCCGTTCTCACGCCGTGGCATGATCGGCAAAGCGGTCGCAGCTAAGAAACAACGAGAACGAGCCAGGCAGGAAGTGGAGGCGTTGATGCTGGAGACGTTGCCTTGGGGCAAAGTGGGTGTGGAGTACGTGTTCTACCACCCTGTCTACCGCAGACGTGACGATGATAACTACATCGCATCCATGAAGTCAGCACGTGACGGGATCGTGGATGCAGGATTGGTTGTGGACGATTCCAACGAATACTGGTTGACACAAGGCGCAAAATTTGAGAAGGATACAGTCAAGCGGGTGGAAATCGTGATGACCCGCATAAAATAAAGGAAGCCATGACAAAGGAACCGACATATCAAAACGGGGTTATGCAACCAGAAAACGGGCATGACAATCTGGATTTGTATCCACGGCATAAAGAATGCCCGCACTGCTACTACAATCTGTTGCGATATAAGATGCGCCAGGGCTTGAGTAGCACGGTGTTTATCGACCGCTGTCCAATGTGTAGCACAGATTTGCGGGGGTGGTGAGATGATAACTGAATCATATCAAAAGCAGATCGACGAAATCATGGACAATTTTGATTTCGACCGAGTGCAGAAAATGATGACAGCCATAGATTGGACTTGGTATACAGATGAAGGAGCGCATATACCGAGCCAACCCGAATTACGGGAAGCAGCCAGATCATATTTACGAACGGTTGCAGAAAAAGATTGTTATATGGTCGGGTCTGGTGGATTTATGGCGATGAACCAAGAAGGATGTTTAAGTTTATACTGGGGTGTGTCTTGGGACTGTGAGCTAGAGGAAGATGCCGAATGAGCGCATTTGACCCACCACCAGAAACGCAGTACACGTTTCTAAATTTAGGCGCGGGAGTGCAGTCTTCCGCATTGGCTTTGATGGCAAAGCATGGGGAGATAAATGGCAAGATGCCAGATGCTGCAATTTTTGCCGACACTCAAGCGGAACCTGATGAAGTCTATCAATGGCTCGATTGGCTGGAGGGTGAGCTTCCTTTTCCGGTGCATCGTGTGACCAAGGGGGATTTGACAAAAGACTGCTTGACCACACGCACCATTAGCCGAGGGCAAAATAAGGGAGTGTCTCACGTTCAAAACATTATACCGGCATTTGGCATCCTCCCGGATGGAACCAAAACCGCAGCCATTGGCAGGTCATGCACTGCTGACTATAAGGTTCAGCAGATTATCCGCAAGATTCGGGAGTTGGCTGACATCAAACGCGGTCAGAAAGAGGTGACTGTTACGCAATGGATCGGCATCTCTTGGGATGAGATTCAGCGAATGAAACAGGCGTCTCATAAATTCACGCAACACCGCTGGCCTTTGGTCGAGAAGCGATTTACGAGGGAGCATTGCAAGCAGTGGATGAAAAATCATGGATACCCAGAACCGCCACGTTCTGCTTGCTACTACTGCCCGTTTCATTCCGATTCCGAGTGGAGGCGATTGCGGGATGATCAGCCAGAGTTTTTTGCCAAGGCGATTGCGTTTGACAAAGATCTCCGAAAAGTACACAAGGAACACAACCCGACATTGAAGATGGAAGTGTACCTGCACAATTCATGCAAACCACTCGATGAGATTGACTTTGATAGCGACGAGGACAAAGGACAGATGACGTTTGATTTTCAATCCGAATGCGAGGGGATGTGCGGGATATGAGTGCAGGTAAAGGTGATAAGCCAAGAACGGTGGATAAACACCGATATGATGCGAACTTCGACCGCATCGACTGGGGCAAGACGTGTCCGCATTGCAATGGCAAGGGCATGGTTCACGTTTACGAGGCAGATGTGGACGATGTGCGGTGGGATGACTGCCAGGTTTGTTATGGGGAGGGGAAGAAGTGAGTAAGCCATACACTGTAATGTGGTTTTCGGCTGGAGCGTCTTCTGCTGTTGCATGGAAACTTGCATCTGAAGAGATTGACGAGGTCATGTACATCCACATTGACGACCAGCACGAGGACACGCTTCGGTTTGTCCATGACGTCGAGGGGTGGGTTGGGAAGCCGGTAAAAATACTGCAATCTGAAGAGTATCGATCAGTTGATTCTGTTTGCCGGGACGCGAAATACATTGCGGGCGTGTGGGGTGCTAGA
>Ga0070753_1001504_pt1 | contig 12992 bp, 10 predicted proteins | sample VirMetDEL_Aug_31_FD_77441 | JGI IMG/M metagenome (GOLD analysis project Ga0070753, IMG submission 77441) | Aqueous microbial communities from the Delaware River and Bay under freshwater to marine salinity gradient to study organic matter... | ecosystem: Environmental > Aquatic > Marine > Coastal... | reverse complement strand
TATTCGACAAGACAACACCACACCACATTCCGCTACAACAAGCATTGGAGAGGATTCAGAGTGGGAAGTCGAGTACGCTAGTATCTGAAGTTCGCGATGGCGACAAGGAAAAAAAGAAGGAGCTCCCCGTTGTTTGTTTCAGCGGGGAGTTTTCGTCGCGTTCCGATGACGCGCTCTTCGAGCATTCGGGATTTGTTGTTCTGGACTTTGACCACGTTGACGTTGACGCGACCAAGACGTCCCTTGCCACGGATGATTTCATTCATTCATGCTGGACTTCGCCTAGCGGAAACGGCGTCAAGGCGTTGGTCAAGATTACAAACCCTGAGCGACATAGAGACCACTTTAGAGCGCTTATCAAGTACTTCGAAAGGACGCACGGACTTGAACTAGACGAGTCTGGCATCAACGAATCGCGTGCTTGCTTTGAGTCATACGACCCAGACATCATTATCAAGGATGACTGCCAAAAGTTTGGTCACTTTGCAACGGAGTTTGCCGAGGCGCAGACACCGACCAACGAAGCCTACGACTACACTGACTACATGAAGCTTAACCTGGCTGCGCGTATGATCCGCAATGCAGCCGACGGTGAGAAGCACAGCACGCTTGTACGTGCAGCGAGACTATGTGGTGGTTACGTGGCCGCTGGAAAGATGGAGCAGGACGAAGTTGTTCGCATCCTGCACCGCGAGATTTGCAAGCGCGAAGTGGACTCAGAGTCTCATGCCCTGAACACCATCCTTGATGGAATTGAGCTGGGCAAGAAGATGCCCATCAGGGAGATTATCGACGAGGAAAAGACCGCGCAACGCGAGATGCTGCTCAACGACGGCGACATGTCCTTTATCTCGTCTGACGACGAGGACTGGAGATGGATTGACGACTATGCTCAGGGTAAGATTCCGATCGGGCTAGACACTGGCGACCCCATGCTTGACGAACACTTCCGCTACAAGAAGGAATTCGTAATTATCAACGGGCACAGCAACGTAGGCAAGACCACCACGGCCTTGTATATGATTGCAAACTCAGCTATTCGTCATGGTTGGAAGTGGATTATCTACTCTTCAGAGAACCGCACCGCATCCGTGAAGATGTCTCTCATGCAATTTGCAGTCAACCGCAAGGTTGGGGACATGAACTACAACCAGCGCAAGCAGGCATACAAGTGGGTGAATGAGCATTTCACTATCATCAGTAATAATCAGGTGTATAGCTACAGCGATATCATCCTCTTCATGGAAAAGGTTATGCGACAGCAGCCGTGCGACGCCATCTTCGTAGACCCTTACAACAGCCTTAAGCTGGATATGAAGGGAAGCGGTCTCCAGACCCACGACTACCACTACGAGGCGGCTTCAGAGTTCCTCACGTTCAGCAAGACGCATGACGTAGCCGTATGGCTCAACATGCACGCTGTTACCGAGGCACAACGACGCAAGGGTGAAGACGGTCTTCCTGTTGCTCCATACGCTGAAGACACAGAGGGAGGCGGAAAGTTCGTAAACAGAGCAGATTGCTTCCTCACTATTCACCGAAAGGTTCAATCGCAAGACCCTAGCATCCGTAAGCTCAGCGAGTTACACGTTCGCAAGGTTCGCGAGGTAGAGACAGGCGGTCAGCCCACTCCACTGGACGAGCCGTACAAGCTGGTCATGAATCTTTCGCACACTGGATTCACAGGTTGGTTGACCAAAAAGCCTCTGTTTCAGAGCATTACGATCAGCGAACCCACACAGATGCCCATAAATATGAGCTTCTTGAGTTGACATTGTGAGTCGCCATGTGTAACTTCGCTTTCGTGAAGAAACAAAAGGCACGAACAACCAAACGTCGTTCTTCCCGAAAAAAACAGCTAGGCCGTTACGCAAGCAGTCTTGAGAAGTACTGCGCGGATCAGTTAAAAGAATACGGGTTAGCTTTCGACTACGAGGAACACCAGTTCGAGTTGATGGACCGATTCAGGTTCCCCAACAAGTACTTTAAGATGACTGCAAAGGGTAAGGAGATGACGGACCGATCTGGGTCTGTCATACTCCCTATCACTTACAAGCCTGACTTCGTGGGCAGAGACCACGATTGGATTATAGAGACAAAGGGGTATCTACCCTCCCACCATGATTTCCCAATGCGGTGGAAGCTTTTTTTAAGGCATTTAGTTGGAACTCAGGCCAAAACGATTGTATTTTTAGCCAAGAACAGCGGTCAAGTAGATCATGCTATTCAGGAAATCCTAAAATCAATCAAGAATGGAGAAATCTAAACTGAGCTCCTACTACTACCTGGCATGTGACCGCATCCATCAAATCGTAGACGATCTGTACGAGGCGGTTCATGATGAGTTTGGAGGGCCAGTAGAGACGTCTGATGAAGTGGAGAAGGCATTGGGGGAGGTGAAGACTCTTATCTGGCACGAAATAGACCTTATAAGAAGCGCCGTCGATGAGCACTGTGAGCAGTAAGAGACGGTCTTATAGCTCAGCAACAGGAAGGATGGCTGAGGTAAGATTTGTTAGGGCAGCAAGAAACAAAGGACTGCTTGTAACTAAATCCTCCCACACGGAGGACATTCACCAGCACATAGACTACTGGCTTGCCATGAATCACGACGGAAGGAAGTGGGGCGTGGACGTGAAGGGAAACAACCTTCCTGATGAAATCTGGGTAGAGTTTAAAAATGTAAGAGGAAATGATGGTTGGCTCTATGGGGGTGCAACCATTATTGCTTTTGACATGCCCGAAGAGGGTGGGTTCGCGATCGTCGATCGAGAGGAACTCGCCTTTTTTTGTGAGAAGCATGTTCGCGATGAAAAGGTGACGAAAAAGGCCGAAGCATACCTAAGAAAGTACACTCGAAAGGATAGGCAAGACGTCATATCTGTCCTTAAGTTACACGATCTCAAGTCTTTAATGTCATATCGCGTCTGGGAATACGATCAAAAGTATTGAGCTATCTTTAGCTCCCCATGAAAGTAAACAGGCACAAGAAGATCAAGATGAACATTGACAGATTGCTCGAAGCGAACGCCAAATATCAGGCGAACAACGTGTGCGTAACCAACACACCTGAGCAGCAAAAAGAAATTAACGACTACTGCAACGAGAACTTTATAAAGCCCATCGAGGATATCGACCCAGAATGGTTCGGTATTATCAAGAAGCAAAGCGAATAGTTTGTATATTTGATTTGTTACACGGGTTAGTAGCTGTGGAACTTCGCAATCTGTGGAGGGGGACGACATAATGTCCCCCTCTTTTCATTTTCGTACCTTTGGCGTCGTAGCCACAAGAATTATCTAACCCACTTACATGAGAAATTTTATAGTCTCCCTCTTTCTCCTGGCCCCTTATGTCGTTGATTCTCAAGAGTGTATGCAGCTCGAACCAGACGTCAAGACAATGGGGCTTTCTTCTCGGTCAAACGTAAACCTTGAGGACATGGATCCAGTTACCCTGCCCGTTGTGTTTCACATTATTCACAAGGGCGAAGGTGACGTAACCAACATTTCTGACGAACAGGTTTTGTCTCAGATCCCTGCTCTTGACACTGGGTTCCGATGGGGGCCTGGCGTGGACACTAAGATTCAGTTCTGTATTGCGTCTCGTGACCCTGAGGGCAATCCAACGAACGGGATTACTCGTCACAACGGGGTCCAACTATTTGGAGACCTTTATGACACTTGGGGGGTGTCGACATCTTCCTTTGTGTCTGAGGGGGTAAACGACAACACACTTAAGTCAACTGTGGGGTGTTGGAATCCAGATGAGTATATAAACTTCTATGTCGTTTCTGAAATTAACGGAAACAACGGAGGCGGTGGCATCCAGGGGTATGCCTACGTTGGAGGTTATGCCAATGGCCCTGGAGGTGGCTGCGGTGACGGGATTGTTCAGCTGTATAACGTGACTGGTACTACTGGCACGCTTAAGGCTGGGAGGTATCAAGGCGAGACGGCAGTACACGAGATGGGCCACCACCTAGACCTGTATCATACGTTTGATGGAGGTAATTGCAACGAAACAAACTGCGAGACTCAGGGGGACAGGGTCTGCGACACCCCGCCTACTGGAGTGAACAACGCATGTGACCCCGCACTTGGAGACTGCCTGCCTCCTCCTATGACCGAAAACTTTATGGACTATACTTCAGAGTCGTGCAAGTATACATTTAGCGTAGGTCAGGCAGAACGGATGTGGGAGCACCTGCTCGAAGAAAAGCAACAACTGATAGACTCTTACGCCTGTGTAGCCCCCGTCCAGTACGACCTGGCTCTTACCTCTGCGTATTATCAGGAAACATGGTGTACCGACTTTCAGGACATCTGGATTACAATAACCAACCAAGGAAGCAGCCCTATTGGGATAGCAGAGGTTCAGCTGTTATGCAATGGAGAGGAATACAGCGAGACCGTCTTTGACATCCCTGGGGGGGCTGGAACGAGCATTCTATTTGAGGGCGTATTCGTTGATGGAGCTCAAAACTTCCAAGCCCAGATAATTAGCAATCTTGATGAATACGAGTTTAATGACGTTGGCTTGTTTCCAATAGAGACGGTTCCTGGAGATCTGCTGCAAATAGAGGTGTACAAGGATTTTTGGGGGTGCATCGGGTGGGAGCTTCTTGATCCCAACGGGGAGGTTGTTGTTGGTGACGACTACGATGCAGGCGAAGAATACTATATATACAACGTCTGTGCCTACGAAGGGTGCTACACCATTGTGGCCGACGACTGCGCTGGAGACGGGTTTTGCACTTGGGACATGGACGATGACGGTATCTGTGATATTGGCTCAGAGGGCATTGTCGGAACCGTGGGGCAGGATACGGTATTTGCCACTGGGTATGGACTGGAATTTTACCATTGGGAACAGGAGTGGTGCAATACGCTACCAGCATGTGCCAACGACTTAGACGGAAACGGTAGCATTGGAAATGGAGACGTTGTTGTACTCCTGTCTAACTACGGATGTGTGGGGGATTGCGAGGGAGATTTGAACGGAGATGGCATTGTGACTGTCCTCGATCTGCTGGAGATACTCACGTCTATCGGTGACTGTCCAGTCGAACAAGACTTCAGCATAGGGGCGTACAAGAACCTTACAGTAACAGGGGATACTGGAGGGATTTTTGGGGGCGGAGAACCAAAGATCTACGATCTAGCTGGCCGCAGGGTTAGGCAGCCATTCGAAAGCCTTGCAGCGGGCTTCTATATCATCAAGTGGAAGAACGAAACCAAAAAAGTTTTTGTACAATGAGAGGTATATACTGGATTCTGATTCCATTTCTGTACGCTAGTACTGCATTTGGACAGTGCGACATAGAGATTTACGGGTTCAACCCCATCTCTACAGACATGACCATCGTGGTCAATGGCGGGTATTGCGGCACTGAAGCCGATTCTATTGGGGAGTTTCTACTTGGAATAAGCTTTACGCTTGACTTAGACGGAAACTTTCCTGACGTCAGCGAGTTTGATTGCTTCTACGATAACAACTGGGCCCTCTTGATCTTTCCGCTCGACTTTCCTGGGTTTGACATAGGGGAGGGTCCTGATCAAATACTTCAAACGGGGGACACTATCTCGTTCACACTCAATGAGATACCCTCGTTTGGAAGCGGTACAGCTGATTGCTGGATAGACATCATGCAAAGCGGCGCTTACTTCCAGGAGTGCGTCATCATGAACGTTTGGCAAATCAATGACAGCGCAAACATTTTCGGAGAAGGCGGTCTTGGGGGCTTTCCGTACCCAGACGAAAACGTACTGAACAGCTGGATTAACTGGAGCTTGAACGGGGCTTGCGATCCGCCGCCCCCGCCCATTGTGTATGGTTGTACGGATATGTTCGCGTACAATTACAACTCAGTCGCCACCATGGATGACGAGAGTTGCATATATCAGGGCTGCATGGATGGGGAGGCTCTTAACTATTGTCCAGAGTGTATGGTGCCAGGTGACTGCATATACGAGCCAGACGACGGGGGAAGCGGTGACGATTGCAACGATCCAGCCATTCATGCCCCAAATACGTTTACGCCAAACAACGACGGCCTCAACGATTACTGGAGACCGATTACCATGTATGACTGCTGGTGGAGGTGGGAGGTGCGGGTGTACAACAGATGGGGCACGCTTGTGTGGGTGTCATACGACCCAAGGGACAAATGGCTAGGAAACAGGCTTGGTTACTTCGTGCCTGACGGGGTGTACACATACACCATCAAGGGAACTACATGGGAGAGTCAAAAGGTAGTGTCCATGGCTGGACACATAACGGTATTCCGTTAATCGCAGTCCTTCTGGCGAAGCTCATCGACCAAAACGTCAAGGTGCTCCATTCTTTTCTCGACGTGGTCTAGTCTTAGGTTCTGTTCTGCATCATCAGGCAGGCTGCCCATCTCTCCTCTAGGCCACTTGATTCTAAACTCTGAGTTAAGTTCGATCTCTTGGTTGTGGCGCATTGTTTCTATCTCAAGCTGAGACAGCGCAGACATGATCGTAAAGTACCCCCAAACAGCCCCGCCCACACCCACGATAATCTGGAGGAGCCACTTGATGTTTATGCCTACGCTTGTGCTGTCATCCAATTTCATTGAACCTGGTTCTTGGCCAAGAGAAGCTTAATCTCTTGGATGTCTGCCATAAGTTTTTTGAAATCAGATTTAAATTCTCTATTGTCAGCTTCGAGCGTGTAAACTCGTGAGCTAAGCTTATTGTAGTCCGCCTGGAATTTTAACCAGCCGCCGACGAGGGTACCAGCAACCACAAGAAATTCAAAATGTGATAGGTAGTCCGCCATGTTCATCCGCTACAAGATTCGCAATCCTCTGGATTGTCAATGTTGCAGGAAATCTCTCCACTCTCAATCTTTTTCTCCTGTTCCTTGAGCTTGTCTTGATCAAGAAAAGAGATGTCAAATTCTTCTTCGTGAATCATCTTTTGGCTTTTTCAATGGTTCTTCCTGCAAAGTATGCGCCGAATGCGGTCAGCATGAGGATCTCCAGCAAAGATACATAACTATCTTTTACGTTAAAGGGCAGGTTATCAAGGGAATCCATTACCATGGTAGCCATAAACATCGCCATTAGAGCTATCAAGGTTACTGGCCTGATGTATTTTGCCAGCTTTACGTCGCTGCTCATATCGGCCTTCCACCTTTCGCTGACGTTATTCTGAAACTGCACCTCCGCGTCAAGTCTTGCCTTGACTTCTTCGGGATCTAGGTCAGGGTATTGCTTGTCAATCAGGTTCTTTACAACGCCTAGCCCACCGCTGTTTGGAAGCAAGTCCCCAACGGTTTCAAGGACGGATGGAGCCTTCTCCCTGAGCCACTGACCAAGCTTGGTGTTCTTAATCTTTCTTTCCTCTGAGTTCTTCATGTCTTCTGTTGTAAATGGTCATAACCCTTCTTTGTCTCTCGTCGAGCTCGTACAGCCTGTTGATTCTTTCTGTTCTGTCCTCGATGTCCTTGGCCATCCTTCTTTGAGCCCTGATTGTCTTGAGGGCCTTGTTGGTCTCTTTGAAGAGCTTGTCTAACTCTTGCACGCCTGTGTATCTTCCTGGAGTGTACATGGGTTCTTTTTCAAGCTCTTTTTTAAGCTGTTGAATCTCAAAGGTGTTTTCTTTGTACCTGTCGCTGTCAAAGTATCTAGACGGCTCCCCGTATATCTTTCTAATAATCGGTATCTGACTGGGTCGCATTCTAATCCTGTTGTCCCCCTGGAACCCAGATGTCAGCTTCTCAAAGGCCTCAAATGTCATCCCCTCCTCAGCAGCAAGCCTGAAGGAGTTCTTAGACATCTCGTACATGTTTGTTGCAAGCTCCCCTGTGTTTCCAACGAATCTACCAGCACTTCCGATGTAGTACTCGTACAAGTACCAGATCTGATCTGGGTTCATGTCGAGAGACCCTGACTTGTACTTGCTTCCTCCCGTAGCTTCGTTCATCCACTGGAAAAACTCCTGGACCTGATCTGGAGACTGGAATGCCAGCTGAGAGTAAGGGGTGCTGGAAAACGGAAGTCTTTCTTGGTATACCTGAGAGCCGAAGTAAGTTTCGTTTGCTGCAATCTCCACGAGGGGCTTAATCAGCGTGGGTGCAGCCGCCTTGCCTAGGTATGTGGCAAAGTTCTTACTCTGACCGAATCCGATTGGAGAGAAGGCGCTGAATCCAGACATAAGCAAGAACATAGCCCCGTCCATGGCCTCTCTGTTTCCTGTAGAGGTCTCAGCCAGCACAGTTCCAAAGTTGTTGAAAATGTTGTACCCGTATGGTAGCGGGATCATGCTGTAGTTCTTCCCGTCCCTGTGCATGAAGATCAGATTCCGCTCCTTGTGGTAGTCTGGAATCTTGTTGTACCAAAGCTCGCCGTCATCTGGGTCGGTACCGCTCATGGCGATGTTCAGTGTTGTGATGAGGCCGCTAAATGCACTGATTGCAAACGCAATCTTCTGAGGCACGGAAACCCTTTTGTGCCATGACTCAAGCTCTCCGTTTTCTTTTCTTACGTCCTTCAGGTACGTCATAGACCTCAAGAACCTATAGTTGCCCTGCATCGCAGCGTTGAAGAAGAGATAGACACTGTTGAGGAACTGCCACTCTCCGCTTCTGTTGAAGTTAACAGTGATGTTCTTTGACAGCTGTGCTGCTCTTTCTCTACTGATTCCATTCTGCCTTGCGGCTATGTACGCAGCAAGCCTGGTAGAGGCTTCAAAAGCCTCGTTGATGCCCTCGATGTAGTTTGCGAACTTTTTGGGCGTGCCCATGATGATGTCAAACTCCCTTGAGGCTGGGTCGCCAGACAGCTTGGATGCCTGCTCAAGCTCGGCGGTGATGTCATTGAGAGACTTGGTGTAACCCCACCCAGTCTTACCCCCATCAGCCGACCACTCCGCCATGTATCCCTCCATTTCTGGAGTCATTTCAATGCCAAAGGCAGCGCTCTTAAACAACTGACTAGTAGAGCGATACATGTTTGACATGAGGTCTTTTGCAAACTTCTTGTGGCTTACCCCCTGAATGTATCCTCCATCCATCTCAGCCTCAGCCATAGCGTTGTAAGCTGCCGCCTGGATATCGCGGGCGTAGTTGCTGATCATGAAGTTCGGGTCATAGACCGTAAGCATGTTCCGCATGAAGCCCGTCATGGAGTTCAACCCCCTCGTAAAGATAGATGCCCTCTCAACGGTCATTCCGTTAAGGGAGTTAGCGTAGTTTTTGTTTTTGAAGTACAAGAACTCCGTCTTTCCGTTAATCCTAATCGGAACGGTGTGAGGGTTCATCTTCATTTCTGCAACAGACATGCCCTCCTGTTGGCCTTGCTCGTTCAACCTAGTGAGAGGGAAGGCGGACGTGTTGATGCCCCAAACGTTCGAATTGGGATTCTCCTTGATGAGTCGGTACAGGTGCATCATGGCCTCGTTCTTCCTTGCGGTTTGAATGACCATGGCGTTTTGCATCACGACCTGAGCCACGATGTTTGCCTTTACCTCGCTTTTGCGCCCTTTAATCTTTTTCTGGGTGCTTCCGTATACACTCATCCCCGCACCGCCTGTCGGGTAGGCGATGTTGTTCTCGTCCATTTCGTCAGTGGCAAGGCCTGCAAGAGGAACGTAGTTTCCGAACAGGGCCTGCCATGCGTCAATGGTTTCCTGAGTCTCAAGACCAAACTTAACCATGGTCTTTCTTGTGTTGTCGATGATTGAATACACAAGACCAGCCACGCGCTTCATCTCTGGCGTCTCCAGCTCCCTGACCGTCTGAGCGGCCCATATATCAGTTTGTCCAGATCCAGCCTTGTTGCCTGGGTTTTTAGAAGCTACGTATGCGTTTCTTTCTGGGGCGTGCTTGGCGTACAAGTAATCTGAAAGCTGGTCTGAGGTGATCTCCGACTGAGCCATCAGGTCCTTTATCATGTCCAAGGTGGTTTCGAGGGACTCAAGGTTGTCTCTCGTCTTGCCGTACATCAAGTCAAGAGCAAGATCGAAGTCTTGCCCAGCTTCGACGCGCTGCTGCTTGTAGTTCTCTACGTCGTTCTGAAGCATTATGACGTCGAAGTACTTGTCTTGCAGTTTAAGGGCAACGGCAGAAAGCACGTTTCCGAACATGTTGCTGTCAGACTTTTCCCACTGACCTCTTCCGTGATGGTAGATTCTTCCTGCTCTGCGCTTTGACGTCAGCCCTGTCAATCCAGACGCCTGAGATCCAACGCCACCAGTGATGGCTGTCGGGTCTTTCTTTTCCATCATTTTCTTGACTTGCTCCTCTGTAGCAAACTCATCAAAAACGTATGTCGATACAGCGCCAGTAACGCCGAATGGATATGGGTTGTCCTTGGCCTTGTCCGTTCTGAGGGCGGCAGACTTGGGGTCAACGACAATCATTCCAACGATATCTCCACTCTTAGAGTTTGCCGACTTGAATTCGTCAGCCAAAAGCGGTTCAAGGAACTCTTGTGTGTTTGGAAGCCCCAAGAGCTTTTTATTCTTTTTGCTGGAGAGGTGGTTGCTGTTAAAGAGCTTCTCCAGGAAGGGCTTGGCAACGGAGAAAGACAGCCTTCTTGTACCCGCCTTTGTGAAGTAGCGCTTAAAGCTTTCGTATGCAAGCTCTGGATTGTTTTCGTCGAGCACCAAAGAGTCGTCCACATTTAGCAAGCCAGTTGACTTGCCCATCTCATCTGTGGTCAGGTCTTGCATGAACACCCTTCCTCCCTTCTTAGGGACGGATTGCTTTATTGGCTTGGAGGGGATCATCTTGTTTGACTCGGAGTCATACGTTGGTTGCGTCCACCCCAGCGTCTGGGTACTTGCAAACTCTGAATCCAGAATCTTATTCAAAGACTTTACAACGGTCAACAAGGCCTCTTCTCTTTGGCTGGCAGGGACGTTAGCTATGGCCGCGTCAATGAGCTTAAACGCGCCCTCAAACACCTCTGGGGAGCCCAATGGGTTCTTCTGCTCAAGAAGCTTTACAAAAGCGATGTATACGTCCTGATTTTCGGCCTGAACTGGGAGCCTGTACTTTATTGCGTCGTACACCTCAGACTGCTTCCCTTTGTTCGTGTTTGAAACAGCCATAACCTCAGATGGGTTGGGAGACCTACCTAGTTGTTTTTCAAGGCGTTGAGCCTCTGCAACTGGAGTAAAGATCCCGCTGTTAATCGTGATGCTAACGGACTTGTCGCCTACTTTGTATGTTGCCTTTCCGTTTACAGTTGCTGCGTACTTTACAACACTGGCAAGTATTGACCCATCTCCATTCTCCTGTCTAACCTCCTCTACGGCGTCTACCGCGTTGGCCGCTCTACGCAAGGCTCCTTCATCAATCGCCTTTACGTAATCAAATGATGGTTTGAGCTTGCCCACACCCTCGACGTTTTTGTGATATGGGCGAGTGTTTCTTTTCTTGGCTCTATACCCAAGCTCTCTGCCCTTTCTGTATACGTCAAGGTCCTTGGGTACTGGCTCCCTGAAACTAATTCTTCCAGTGGCCTCGAAGTTGGGCCCAATTATACCGATGTCATACGTAGTTCCTGGCTCCTCTGAAATCCTAGCAAGGATCTGCACCTCTGCATGCTCAATGTCTGCGAGGCTGTATTCATCGTAGCTGTAGTCGATGTACTCGTTTAGATCAATGTTGTTTTCACGCGCTAGGTCTCGAAGCCTATTATATCTCTTTCTATTGGAAATCTTTGCGTCCGATTGAGCCTGAATAATTGCATTTCTGGACTCCATGAACCTGTGCTTGAATGGCCTTACATCAACGGCCTTCATGGTGCGCTTGGTTCCATCGCGATTGTAAACTGGCTTGGGAGCCCTGAGGTCAGCATAGGTCCCGTCTTCCCTCTGGTACGAGATACGGTCAAATGGCTGTGATCCGTTTCCAGTAATCTTAGCAACCCAGTTCCTGTAGTGCCCGTAATCCTTGGCCGTAAGCTCGAAAACTCTTGAATCGTAGTCCCTGATGTAGACCGCCTTGATTTTTTTGCCAGCCACAAAGTCTTTTCCTCTTTGCTTTGATCTTAGGCCCTCTGTTTCTTGAGACAGCGCATCCTCCTTGGAGGTTTCGATACCCTCCGTCCCCTTCAAAAGCTCATCGGCCTCCCGTTGCAGTCTTGCCCTGTAGTCTTCTTCTGACTCAGTTTCCTGCCTAGGCCCTGTGATTGGAGTCGGTACAACTGTTTCTGACAGGTCTGCCTGAGGCTTAACCTCTTTGGCTGGAGCTTCCGCCACTGGCGCCTCCTCAACAGCTGGCATCTCAGCCACGGCTTCTGCTGGTCTTTCCTTAAAGAGAGATGCTGGATCGAGCTTTTCTCTTTTTGGCTCTGGCCTTTTTTGTTCAGGGGCAGCAACCGTCTTACCCATCCGCTCGAATGGAGTCGGTACTTTTTCTGTAGTTGGGGTGAAGTTTGGTTGATCAGAAACAAATCTCTGGAACTTCTTGGCCACAGCAATAAGACCGTCTGTGTTCTTGATGTTCAATTTTCTGACGGACGGGTTTCTAATCGCCAAGAAATCCCAAAACCCTTCTGCAATGCTGTCTCTAACGCTCTTCTTTACCTCAATCTGTTTTCCAGCATCAGTGAATACATTCCACTCGCCTGATACGTATGCTTGGAAGAAGTTTTGGATAAGCTCCTCTTGAGCCACCTCATCCTTTCCAATGTCTTCTCTGGTCGATCCGTAAAGGTCTATGGTAGAGTTAACCCAGGCCCTAAACGTCTCGTTGCCCTTCATGTTGGCCATGTCGAGAATCTTCTCGGCAAGAGCTGTTCTCTGAACTGGATTGTCGTAAACGTCTCTGAGGACCACGTGCCCAACCTCGTGCTGAGCATCCCCCTTGCTAGACCCGTTGTAGATTACAAGCCTCGTAATCTTTCCGTCTTCGTTCCGAGCTGCGTATGCGCGTGGAGCTGACCCATCCCTGCTGATTGCTCTGGCAATGTCTGGATCGGCCTCGTATGCCTTCTCACTTCCGTAAGTGATGAT
>Ga0070753_1001502_pt1 | contig 12996 bp, 16 predicted proteins | sample VirMetDEL_Aug_31_FD_77441 | JGI IMG/M metagenome (GOLD analysis project Ga0070753, IMG submission 77441) | Aqueous microbial communities from the Delaware River and Bay under freshwater to marine salinity gradient to study organic matter... | ecosystem: Environmental > Aquatic > Marine > Coastal... | reverse complement strand
GGCATAGCCAGCGGCAAGCAATGCTTCCCTGTCAGGGAAGACTCGGCTGTGGAATTGAGTAGCTGTGTCAATCTCCTCATCGAAGATGCCACCCTCGGAGAAGATGACACGGAAGTTACTAGGTAACTTGTCCAGTAGCTTACTAAACAAGCGAACTTGCTTAGTATAAGCATAAAAATAAACATCGTCGTTGGCTGCAATGATTGCCAACCACTTACGTAAGTAAGGGACAGAGTAGAAGTCACCCGAATCATGGATTCGGATGACAACCTTACGGCCACGCTTGGTAGCCTTTCGTTTCGCCTCATCTAATTCTGATTGCATCAGAATCGGGAAGGCTTCGCCCTCGGCTTGACCCAATCTCCACTCGTACACGCTGGCCACATTGCTGAACCGATAGGGACCTTGCAAGGCGTAGCATCCACCTTGCTTCCCGCAGATACCAGCCGCAGGGCATGTAATGAGACCAGTCTTCGACTTCCATGCAGGAATGCCGAAGTTGAATACTACGTATTCAGCAGTTGCACTCTTGGCAATCTTGCTATTTTGTGCTAACAAACTAGGCATGTTACACCTCCAATCAATTATTTTTTCATGTGGTCTTTGACCACGTTCACAATCAGGTCGCTTGCCGTGATTGCTGTGAACGAGATTGCAACTACAATAAATAACTCAAGAATTGTAAAGTCTGGAACCAACATGGCATCCCCTTATTTCGTCCTGTCTGGGACTCGTCAGCGTACCGAAGTAGGTACGTATAAGGTTCGTGCATCCTGCACATCTGGGCGGTCTCTCTTGTGTATGCCATCATCTCGACGTGAACACGCAAGGCGGTCTCCAGATTTTTTACTGTCGCATCGCATACGTCTACCAAACGTACTTGACTTGACTCACCGTCGGTTGTTAGCCGATTCGTACACGGTAGGCACTGTCCGTAGACTACATGCTCCGCAAGGTGCGTCTCCGTAGTGCCGCAGCACGGGGAGCGGTAGGAGCGTGAGTTGACCGTGTATCGTCCGACACAAGGAGTCAAGCTCAGCGACCCGACACCTACTTTACGGCATTTGGCAAAAAAAGCTTTAACGAAAAGTTGCAAAAGCCAGCAATTTCGACGACTTGGAGCCTCGTACGCTATGTGCATCAGCTGATGGGGGGCGTAGGGCATTCGCAAGCCGAGCCTGCGCTGCGTCCCGAAGTCCGAGCCTGCGCTGCGTCCGTAGCCCAAAAAACCGAGCCTGCGCCGCGTCCAGCGTCAAGAGGAGGTACACATATACATACTAATAGAGAAAGGGTGTAGGGCAGCAACTCGTTGAAATGATTGGACATTCAAGCAAATTTGGAAAATGACGATAGGTAAGGTGAGCCAAGCAACAGGCTCTAAGGAGAATCAAGATGGAACTCAGAATTACTCTTACTGATGGAACCCTTGTTATCATCTACACTAATGCAGTCGAGGCAACTCTTGACCGCTACGAGGATGTGGAGTCGTGGGAAGTGAGACCCATGCACAAGACCCAAGCCCAAGCGGCTTGAGGGTCCCCCGCCAATTAAAAAGGCCAACAAATTAGCGACCCCCATAAGTGGGGTTTTGCTTACGGCCCAATCGAAAACTTCCCCCTTTACACTCGCCGGGTTTTCGTATAGACTGCCCCCTGGAACCTGCTGCTTTTACACGGGAAAGAGAATAGTATGACTAACAGACCAGATTTATTAGGAAAAAGATTCGGCCACCTACTGGTTGTTGGTCTTGTTGAAGATGGTGCTAAGAGAGATTGGCAATGTCAGTGTGATTGCGGTAGATTGGTACTCAAGAAGAGTAAGATGCTTACCATAAATAAGCATATTACCTGTGGTGACCGTAGAAATTGTCCGTATTTGAAGGCGCTTACCTTCGGTGGTAACCGTCTGCCCATCCGAAAACGACTCTCTGAGCTGATGACAGCCGAAGAGTTGCATGCACTCGTCAAGCAACCCTGTGAATACTGCGGGGAAAACTACAATAATGGCATAGCAGAGGGGCCGAGCAGCACTCAGATAGTGTGTATCTGCAAGAGATGCCGGGCTTTGCGGCATAAAGTGTCGCATTTCGAGTTACTTAGTCAAGTCAAGCGGATAGCTGCCCATCAGGGATGGGGAGAGTCTTAGTGACGCACCCCCCGCCCTCCCACGTCTCTCCGTTCACCGTAGTTCACTCCGGGACTCGGTCGGGCTGTGTGGCATTTCGGGCCTGGATGACTAGAATGGGCCGTATAAATAGAAAAACCCAATGCTATGATGTAGACATTGGGTCGTAGGAGGGGGCTGCTCATTTTGTAGCAGAGTCAATAGAGAATGTCAAGACCACTTTTGACTTGCCATTTAATCTATTTTTGGTAAAGTTGCCCTAACTGAGAGGTTTGTATGTCTGAAGAGAAGAAAGTTAAGAGAAGCTCAATGACGCCAAAGAAGGCACAGGACATACTAGGCCAAGCATTTAGGCCAAATCCGGCCCAGCGACAAGCCAAGACACGTTATTGGGCACTTGTCTCAGAGCAGGCTATAGCCGATGACCAAACCAGTATAGACCCCTATGAATTAGGTAAGACATTGCAGTGCTCGGCCTTGCCTCACTGGTGGGAGAATAACCATTTTCAAGTTTGGTTCTGTAATCGACACGAACATCTACAACGTATTGAGTATCTCTTTGATTTAGCCTTGGATGCTGCCGAACAAATCTTACAAAACGAGGACCCGAAAGCTCAATCTGCACGTGTTGCTATGATAAAGATACTGGCTGACCTGGCTAATAAGAGACGCGCAGAGCGTATCGCAGATGCTAGTATCAACCAGATGACAGAGGAGCAGTTACGTGCTTATGTAGGAAAGCAAGCTCATGTACTTCTTCCCAAAGGAGAAGACGAATGAAGCTGCTTACTCTTCCGAGAGACCCTAAACTACCCAGGAAAACTCGTTGGCAGATAACTAATCAAAAAGGCGATATTTATACAGTAGAAGGTACAGACATTGTCACAGAGGAAGATAACACGGCAGTACATGTCTACGATAAAAATACTTGCATTTTAGTTATTTTTGATGCACATGAAGTAAGAGTGCTAGATGAGCGGGTTATCTTTAAGCCGGTCAGCAAAAAACAAACTAAGACTCGGAGCGCACAATGACACGTGTTCGTGGTTATGATTCTGGCGTAAATGTTCTGGAGCAAGGCAGAACTTTAACAGTCATTTCTGAGACGGTTTATGGTTCTGGAGTAACCCAGAAAACATTTGCCACAATCTCTGATGGTGCAGTTCTTTCTTTGTTTGTCTCTGCAATTACTGGAAGTTTAAGTATTCGTGTTTTGACCGAGACTGCCGACGGTAAAAGTTATGAGTTGTTTACCTTTCCTGAAATTACTGCACCTACTAGCGGTCTCACGCTTAAGACAGCTGCTCCTACGATGGGCAACATCCGTGTTGAGGCCACTTATAACGGCTCGGTAAGTTACGAGGTGCATGCACGCGGTGTGGCTTCTGGTGAAGTATCTGCTAAGGTTGTCAGTCCATCTCGTGCCGATGTAGGTAAAGTGCTAGTCAGTACGGTTCCGACACTGATTGTACCTTCTAGCAATTCAAATCGTTCAGCAATTCTCTTGCGTAACCTAGATGAGAATGGTACTCTATACATCGGGTTTACTGAAAATCAGGCATCCGAAGCAACTGGTTGGCCTGTGCTACCTGGAGAAAGTTTTATGCTTAACATTTCTGGAGGACAAGCTGTGTATGGTATAGGTACAGTGTCTCCGATGGATGTTCGTTATGTGGAGGCTGTTAATTCATGACAATTAGTACAGGCGGTGCAGCCTCTAAGTTTAACCTAGCTTTAAACGCTAACTCATTAAATTTTGCCACAGACACAGTCAGTCAAGCAAATATTGTCAATATGACTTTGACGAATGCTAATGAGGAATACACGATAGCTTTACCTACAGGGTCGAGACGGTTTACGGTTAAGCTTCGCAGCAACGGTGTCCTTAAGGTGGCCTATGCCACAGGTACTTCCGGAACTAATTACTTATCCGTGTTTCCTGGCTGTTCTTTAACAGAAGAGGCACTAGCGGCAGACCTTAATTATGTGCTATACGTACAGTCGCCCCAGCCTGGTGCCGTGGTGGAGCTAGTTGCATGGGTTTAAGGAGATTTAATAATGGCTATTAGTAAAGAAAAACTTATTGCGGAAGTAGATACCCCCATTGAGGGCGATTCTGTTGCATCCTTTCTTCGTGACGGTGAAGGCACCAAGCTAACCTCTACACTTAACTCAGGAAAACAAGCACTTGACGTGTTTGTTACTAACCCTCTTGAGATTGACGTAGGTCTCGACGCTGGTGATGACTCTGTAGCTGCTTGGCTCAAGGATGGTACAGGCAATGCTCTCAGCTCCACAGATGGTGCTTTGCACGTTCGTATCGACAGCCAAACACAGAATGTAGTTGTTGAAGCAGTTGACTTTGACATTCGTAACCTGGTTGCTTCGCAAGACGAAGTAGACGCTCGGTTCGAGGCAAGTGCAATCGCTTCTAGCGCAGCTTCTGTTAGCACCACGGCGGCTTCATTGATTGCTTCCCCTTTGTCGAATCGTCGCCGCCTGCTTCTTCAAAACCTCGGAAACCACGCTATCTTCGTTGGTGGCGCGGCTGTCAGCACATCTGACGGTATCCGTATCCCTGCTGGTGCAAACGTAGAATTGGAACTTGGCTCGGCTGTTAACTTGTACGCTTTGTGTGCAAGTGGCTCGGCAGATGTACGCATCCTTGAGATGGCGTAATTTCTCACCGAAAAGTCCTTGACTATGGCGCGGAGTCTAGCTAAGCTAGGCTCCGTAACCATATAGCAGGCTAGAAATGCGTTATATTGTAGTAGATGAACAAGACCAAAAACTACTTACATCAGTGGCCTCTCTAATTAACAAAGCTACTTTTCAATTGGATGGACAAGAATTGGTTGGCGCTGCACAGGTTCTCACTGCGCTCTCTCGTCTTGCAGAGCGTATTAAGAATGCAGAAGAGTTGCCCCAGCAGAAGAAGGTGAGTAAATGAGTGGAATCATCGAATCATCTGACCGTAGCGATGTAAACGAGTCCGTATACCGAACCGGGACTCTTGTCGTCGGCACTTCCTTGGTTGAGGCTAAGGTAGGTGATGACCGTTTGGTTAGCAGACAGTACGTCTCTATCCATAACTATGGTCCTAACACAATATACGTTGGACCTGAAGGTACGACTACCAGTACAGGCCGTCCTCTCTTTGTGGACCAAAGCCTCGACATCCCGCTCGGCAATCTTGGTATCTACCTCATTTCGGAGCATGCTGACAACAATGTTGTAGTACAGGAGTTAGGTTAATGCTTAGAGTCTCCCCTACGGCACGTAGTATTCCCTTTGACCCAAGTGGTACTCGATTTACCGCCAAAAACGTCCGTGACGCAATCTTACAGGCAGGGCTAAGCCTCCAGGCCAATCGACTCAATTTCGTCCTCACGGCGCAGGATATCAGCAATGGCTACGTAGAGCTTCCTGTCGCTGCAGTTGTGCCTAACGCTACCAGTGTTTTCGTTGACAGACTTGCCCTCTTCCCGGACCTAGACTACATAGTCAGCACTGTGAGTGGAAAAGTGCGTATCACATTTGCTGGCAACTTCGCAGCAAACCAACCAGAAGCGCCCACCAGTGGCGACAACATTCACGTACTGTACTGGACAGTCTAATTCCCTCGTAGTATATTCCTGCTGCCGGAATTCACCGGCGATAGGAGATACCGTGTATGCAAATTAAGGGTAAATTTATTGCGCCAGACTCTATTGATGGCTCCAAAGTAAAGCTAAAAATAGACGAGGCGCTCCGTGGTACCAAACAAGATGGTACTGAGATTGAGCTTCTCAAATTAGACAGCGAAGACAAAGCACTCATCAAAGGCTCTGAAGTTGCATTCAAGTCTCAGATTGATGCCGAAGAAGCTGCTCGTATTGCTAAAGATGCTGAAACTCTTGCTTCTGCAAACAGCTATACTGATACACAAGTTGCTGCTCTCGTTAACAGCGCACCAGAAGTTCTTGACACGCTCAAAGAACTCAGCGACGCTCTTGGCGGAGACGAGAACTTTGCTGTCACTGTTGCTGGACAGATTGCGGCAGTTCAGGCTGAAGTAGATGCAGTTGAAGTTGACGTAGCTGCGCATGAAGCTCGCCTCGATGTTATGGACATCATCGACAACACAGAGCATTCTATTCTTCTTGAGAACAACGCTGCTATTTATGCTGACTCTCTTCCAGGTATCCAAGACCCTGCACATCGTGAAGGCTGGTACTTCAAAAATGAAACTTCTGGACAGAAAGTTAACTGGTACTTTTTCGATGGTACAGCTGAAGAAGTAAGCCTCGGCGACTTCAGCGGCTACGCAATCGTTACTTTTGATAGCCTGGTTAGTAAACCTCACCTTGCTGTTTATACGCTTCCTACAGGCTCCGGTGATATTGGCGGATGGTACAAATCTCGCGTTGTGTACATCGCTAATGAGACACCTGTCGCTGGCAAGAAGTACCTCATGCACTTTGGTCAGGACCCCAAGGTTCATCCTGAGCTTCCTCGTTTAACAATGTCTTCGGACAGTATCAGTACACGTGGAACACAGGACGCATCTGAGCGTGTTATGACTGCAGCTCTTGGTTCTGACTCCGCTACATCTGCAGGAAACTGTGAGTTCGTTGCTGAAGCTATCGGTGTGTTCTCACCAAGCGTTAAGCGTAAATTGTCTCTCAAGATTCGTAAACTCTCTCAAGCTTCTTTTGATGCACTCGCTTCAAAACAAGAGAAGTTTACTGTGGATGCGGCAATGATTTCCGCTGGTTCTGTCACTCTTGCTAATAAGACATTGATTCCTGGCTCCGTTGTCGGATTCATGGGACGCCTTGGCTTGTTCGCAGGCGAAGACTTCACTGTAAGCACAGACGCTAACGGCTATCCAGTTGTCACCTTTGCCGGAGAGATTCTCCCTGGCCAAGACTTGGCACTTGAAGCTGGTGACGTACTCCGCTTCCAGTACCTCGTGAAGTAAATCCCTCCGTGGCCCTGCAGAAATGCAGGGCTTTTTCTTTTTCTAAAAAGTGGACTTGACCCCCTGGCCAGCAGGTGATATACTCTAAAAACCACTCTGATTCCGCAGAGTTGGATAATGGAGGAACCTAATGCAACGGACAGCACAAATTCTTTCAGACCTCGCCTTCTATCGCACCTACAGCCAAGTAAAATCTGACGGCACAAAAGAATCCTGGAAGGAAGTCGTAGAACGCTATCAGCAGTTTATGCTTGACCAATTCCCTACTCAACATCATGACTTGATTACCAAGGCTTGTACATATGTACGTAACCGGATGATTGTACCTAGTATGCGTATGCTTCAGTTCGCGGGCGAAGGGCTTGCTCGTGAGAACATGCGTGCATACAACTGCTCATTCGTAGCAGTGCAATCATTCAAAGACTTTGCTGATATATTCTATGTACTTATGAACGGTACAGGCGTAGGCTTCTCTGTACAGAAACATCACACATCTTCTTTGCCTGTCATTGAAGTACCGCCGCAAGATGATATAGCTTTTATCGTAGTCGGTGATTCGCGTGAAGGTTGGGCGGAGTCCATCATAGAGCTTTGCAAGAATCCTAATGTAAATTTTGATTACTCTCAGATACGGTTAAGTGGAGCTAAACTTTCAACTGGCGGCACAGCCTCTGGTCCTGAGTCACTCCGTAGAGCGCATGAGAATATTCGCCGCATCCTTTGCGGTGCAGAGGGACGTAAACTCCGCCCAATCGAAGTACACGATATTGTTTGTCACATTGCTGATGTGGTTGTTGTAGGTGGTGTTAGACGTGCAGCACTCATCTCTCTCTTTGACCAGGATGAAGAGGAAATGATGTTGGCAAAAGCTGGTGCATGGTGGGAGCGTAACCCACAGAGAGCACGCGCAAATAACTCAGCAGTGCTAATTCGTGGCAAGTCTAACTATGTTCATTTCAGAGACACCCTTCGCGCTTGTATTGGCTCTAACTCCGGAGAACCAGGCATCTTTTGGACAAGCGACAAAGACTACGGAACCAATCCATGTGCTGAGATTAGTTTGCAATCTCAAGGACTTTGCAACCTAACAGAAATCAATGCAGCCGTTTGTGAGACTGAATTCGACTTTACTCAAGCTGCGTACTACGCTACTGTGCTCGGTACATTTCAGGCAGCTCTCACTAACTTCCACTATGTAAGCCCACGCTGGAAACAGGTTGCAGAGCAAGAGGCTTTGCTGGGCGTGTCCATCACAGGACAGGCACAGAACTGGGAAAACCTGAAGAGCTGGGGCATAGCCGATACAGCAGATATGACCAAGCTGTGGAACTACGAACTAGCCTCACAACTAGGAATCAATCCTGCAGCTCGAATAACGACCACCAAGCCCTCCGGGACGACTTCGACAGTGTTGGGTACTACCGCAGGCATTCACGGTGCCTACGCGCCTTATTACCTGCGTCGTGTGCGTATTGCTCAGGAAGACCCACTAGCCCAGTATCTAGCATCTAATTTGCCATCAGAACTTATTGAGGTTGACCAATTCCAACCAAGTCTCAATTGCATCGCATTGCCAATTAAGATGGACGGCATTGTAGCTAGTCAAGAGACTTGTGTCGAACAGCTTGAACGTGCTAAGTACATTCAGAAAAACTGGATTAAGCCAGGGCACAATCGTGGACCGAATACGCATAACGTATCTTTGACTTGCTACTATCGCGCAGGGACAAGGGACGAAGTAGAATTAGATGTTTGGATGTGGAATAACAGAGATTGTTACGCGGGAATTTCTTTGTTGCCGTTGGATACGAATACCTACATACAAGCCCCATACGAGGCTATTGACGAGGCTAAGTACGAGGAACTCAATGCCAAAGTATTAGCTTGCGACTTAGACTTGAGTGCGGTACAGTATGAACAGAAGCATGACACACGTAGTCAGACTTCTGGATGTGAAGGGGATAAGTGCTCCATACTGTAGCAAAGGAACCAATTAATGCAGAATCAGTCGGAAAAGAAACATGTGGTTATTTATTTGGTTTCTCTTATTCATTGGATTGGCACAGGTATTACCCTTGGGTTTATTAATTCCTTTTTCAATCCTCCTGTTCTTGTTATTGTCGGTCTCCTGATTCTAGCTTTCTTGTTTCTTCCTCCGATTTTTCGGGTAGTAGAAGGCGAAGTATCTGACGATGAATGATACAAACCTTAAAAAGATGGCACTCGCGCTGCGCAGGCTAAATAGGCTTGAGCAGGCGTCTGCCATTGACCCAAACAATCTCTCTGCAAAACCTTCAGCAAAGCAGCAGTCTATTCTTGACTCTTTCGGTGAGCATAAGATTACAATTGTGCGCGGCGGTAACCAGTCTTCTAAGACTACCCTTGGTGCTCGTACTTTCAGCTGGATGCTTAGCGAGTCACACCCCAGATGGAAGCGCCCAAAAGACTGGGGCACTGAACGTCTGCAAATCTTGATTCTCGGCAAAACAGGTAAGATTATTGAAGAGTCACTTTACTACCGTATCAAAAGCTACCTAGACCCTGCTGACTTGCACGAGTTTCGCGCAGGTAACATACTTCAAAAGGTTGTGCATAAACCTACCGGTAATACTATACTATTCCAATCCTATGAGAACGTAAATCAGGCTCGTGAACGTATTCAGTCTTATACAGCACATGCTGTATGGATTGACGAAATGCCTAGTTCGCTTGACCTTTTTAACGAAGCCTTGCGTCGTATTCAGAAGAATCAGGGTTATTTCTGGGCCACATTTACGCCACTTATTGTCAATAATGAGATTCGTTCTTTTTGCGATAACCTGCCAGAAACACAAGGCAGAATGTTCAAGATTCACATGTTTGATAATCCTGTTTATACGCCAGATAAACAAGAGCGCATATTAGAGGAAATGGCTCTTTATCCTGAGCATATACGTAAATGCCGTCTCGAAGGCGAATGGATGAGCGCAGAGAGTGCGGTCTATTTCTTTGACGGCTCGTCAATGGTTCGCTCACCTGAGAACTACAGTCCAGGATGGCGTCACGTTGAGTCTTCTGACCCCGCAATCACAACATCTCACGGCATGACTGTCTGGGCAGAGGACCCCAGCACAGGCTTCTGGTACTGCATTAAAGCCGAGTATCTAACCGGACTAAAGGACACAGCAGACTACGCGCTGGTAGTTAAGCAAAAGACAGCAGGCTACAATATTGTACGCCGCATCTATGACTCTGCAGCGCCTTGGTACGAAGGTGCAGCACAAAAGCTTGGCATGAAGTACATGGCGGTAGAGCATAAGGCTCACCGTAAGCTAGAGATGATGAAGAACTTTCAGATGGAACTAGGCTCGAAGTTGTTCATCGCACCCTGGTGCCAGGACTTGGTGACAGAGCTTACGACAATGCAATGGTCTGGCTCTGACCAGAACAAGATTGCCAAAAGTTCTAAGTACCACCTCCACGACTCAGCAGTATATTTTTGTGAAATGAAACCACGCTACGAAGGTTACGTAGCTCCTCTTGACTATTGGCAGGAAATACGCCATAACCATCATGCATATAAAGTTGCGCAATATAATCAGAAAATCAATCCTCCTAGTAAAGTTCGTTCATATCGAGGAGTTAAGACTAGAAGAGGTGTCTGGGGGAAACCATGGAGATAGTGGTAGCTTGCTACATCTTTTCTGTTATGATACTGTGCCTTGCGGGTCTTATATGGGTCCGTGCTCAACGTCTTGCCCGTAGTTCACGTGCGACCGTCGAGCGGATAAAATTAAACCATCAACTGAGCAGAGGGTCACGCGATGCACGGTCAAGAATGTGGGTGCAAAGAATGCAGCAAAAAGGGCAAAGGAAAGGGGAAAGGCGTGGTACTAACAATCGCTTCCGTCCGACGCCTGCCTATGCCAGAAAAAAAGGCGTCCTCGAAAAAGTCCAGCAAGTCTTCCGAAAAAGAAAAGAAATCTTATTAAAAGCCTTTGGAGGCCCTAAATGAGTAAAGTACGGCTGCAGTGGTGGACAGATGAAGACCAGATAAAGAAAGAGCTGTCGAAGAGATTGCAGTTCTCAAGACAGGCTAGGTCTCGTTATGAGAAGCAATGGGAAGAGAATGAGCGCACCGTCTACGGCACACGCTCGTCCGGTATCCAGAACTCAGACGTATCACTCTCGTTTAGTTCAGAAGGTGAAGCCGCCGCCTATCAGCAGGATATGATGCAAGCTGATATAAGCATCAATCGTACAATGAAGAATCTACGATTTATCCATAGCCAGATGTCTGCTAACCCACCGACAGTTATTCCTAAACCGACCAGCGCAGACCCGCAGGACCGCTATGCAGCTGATGCAGCTGATAGACTTGTGCGCTATGGTATTCGTCATTACCAGATGGCTGAGCGTAAAGACCAATTAAATCTCGAAACTTTGACCTATGGTACAGGTTTTGCCAAATGCTTCTTTAATACAATGAAGGGCGATATTGCAGACTATGACCCTGTTACCGAAGAAGTCATTATGTCTGGCGACTTTGAGTTTACTGTACCTTCCATCTGGAAAATATATCCAGATGCAGATGCTACAACATGGGATGGAGTCACCTACGTATTTGAAGAAATTGACTTACGTTACGAAGAAGCGGCTTACATGTTCCCTGACAAATTAGAAGTGATTGAACGTGTACGCACCAAAGGACACGAATCGGATATTGAAGATTACCAGAATACAAACTCCGCAGTAGCCAATCGTTATCGTTATGACTCAGTAAAGTGTTATCAATACTGGGAAACAGGCACACCGATGAATGGCATGCAAGGCCGTTTCTGCTGGTGCCTCGAAGATGGCACAGCACTGACGCAGCTTTCCGTTAGTCCTCATCGCTTTACACAGAAACTCAAGGGCGGCAAAGCAGGTCCAACACGTGCCTATCTTCCTTACCGTATCCTGACAGATATAGACGTACCGGGAACTTACTGGGGAATGAGTGTCGTCGCATATGCATCAGCAATGCAAGATGCCAAGAATCGTGTAGACACAGTGATGCTAGACATTTTACAGGCTCACGGTGTGGCTCGTATCATTATGCCCGAATCCGCAGAGATTGCCGACGAATCCATCACTAACTCAACTTGGGACGTAATTAAGTACACAGGCTCAATTCCTCCTAGCTTTATGGAACCTGTCCCTATGCCAGCTGCGTTGCCAAACATCGGCGACCGCATGGAGAAAGGTATCGACGATGTGTTCGGTATCAATGATGCAGTGATGGGCAATATGCAGCGTGAGACTTCTGGCTTCTCACTTCAGTATGCTACACAACAATCTAACATGATTCGTAAGCGTTTGTTCAACAAAGACATTGCGGTCGTTGAGTGGGTTTATAAGACGTATCTACAAATTGTTGCAGAGAATTGGAAAGAGACACGCACCATCAAAGTGCTGGGCAAAGAGAAAGCATTTGAATCAATTAACATCTCAGGTGCCGATGTTGCATCTGGCTTTGACCTTGTAGTTGAGTACGGTGCATCTCTCTCGCTTGACCCGATGACACGTCGCGAAGAGATTTTGCAGATGATGCCACTCTTCCAGCAGGCAGGAGTGCAGCCAAGAAAAATGCTTCAGCTTCTGAAGCTTACAGAACTTGAAAGTGCCTACGACCACATTGAACTAGCCGAAACTCGTCAACGCGAAATCTTTGAAGAAATGCGTATTAAGGGCATATACATCCCGCCCAAGGACTATGAAGACCACGTCAATATGCTTGCCTTTGCTTACGTCTACGTGATGACTGCAGAGTTCAAGTATCTGAATTCTATTCACAAAGAGATGATTAATCGTCACGTAAAAGAGCGTGAAGAATTACAATCTAGTAAGATGGCACCAGCTGGTGCTATGCCGGGAATGCCTCCAGGTGG
>Ga0070753_1001493_pt1 | contig 13031 bp, 11 predicted proteins | sample VirMetDEL_Aug_31_FD_77441 | JGI IMG/M metagenome (GOLD analysis project Ga0070753, IMG submission 77441) | Aqueous microbial communities from the Delaware River and Bay under freshwater to marine salinity gradient to study organic matter... | ecosystem: Environmental > Aquatic > Marine > Coastal... | reverse complement strand
ATTTAGTATATCAGCATATTGGGCAGGAGACTACGAATCCTCATATAATATTATATATGATTTATTTAATGATAACAAAGTTCCAATTTCGCATATGGAAAGAGTGTATAAGAATTTATTATTTGCTAGGGATAAATTAAATGATAAGCCGTTGATAGAGTTAAATACTAATGACAAAGAGGTTGTATTAGTTACCGGGATATCTGATTATGGCAGGACAATTGTCTGTAACATGTTAAATGATCAAGATAATGTTAATGTTACTCATGAATATTCAATGAGATCTGATATATACCAAGACACAACCGAACTTAATTATAATGAAGAGCAGATTAACATTATATTGAATTATATAAGCAATCGCACTGAATCTGTTATAGGCGATGCTTCCGGTATCTATTTAAATCATATAGATTATTTAATTAATGCTATACCAAACATAAAAATTATATTAGTAGGAAGAATTGATAACTCTGTTATTTCTATATCCGATGAAATTGATGAATATAATACTAAAGCATTAGAGTTAGAATCTAAGTACCCAGAAAACATAAAGATTGTTAATTATATTGATATAAAAGAAAATGAAAAATCCCAACAAACATTTTATGAGTTTATTGGGATCAAAGAATATAAAGTTAACACTTCTTCATTTATTACAATGTTAGAGTAATATTTTCATTTCTTTAAATAGATGCTTTATATCAGTAGAAAGTAATGATGATAGGGAAGGGTCGCTTTTAAGTGACTCTTGCCATATATCAACAACTTTATAAAAGCTTTTATATGTACCTATAATATCAGTGAGTGCATCATGTAGATTACCTTCTATTGGAATATCTAATGCTTCGATGATAGTTCCTAATTTAATATTTTCAACTTTAAGTATGTTTTTATTTTTTAGTGGTTTTGTTAAATCCATTAAATCATATAAAATTTTATCATTGAAAAAATTATCAAAGGAGGGATCAGTGGGATCTTTATGCTTATTCCAGAAGTTTAATACAAATGCCCAATCAAATCCTTTTATATTTTGTCCACCCATGATAAGCTTTTCGTTATTACCATCATAATGCTTTCTAAGAAAATATAATAATCTTTTAAATGTTTCTTTTGGTGAAGGGTAAGTCTTAAGTTGCTCACGGGTAGTATTATTGACCTTTAATGCATATGAGTTAATTTTATCCCAGTTTACAGGCTGGCATTTATAATCAAATGAATCAATTTCTTTACCATTTTCTAGTACGACACCCGCAATCTGAATAATATCATTTTCAGTTCTATTCATTCCTGTCGTTTCTGTGTCAATAAATACGATTTTCATATATGGTTCCAATATGTTATAAATTTATTATATAAATATACATAAAAAAAAGCAGGGCGAGTGCCCTGCTTTCTACTTTTAGGTATTTTTGTTTTTATTTATTGAGTTCTTCAAGTTTTGCTTTAACACCTTTTCTAGCTTCTAGATTAGCTTTTTGTGATGCTTGGTAGCTTTCTACTAAAGAATCAAGTTTAGCGTCAACTGCCTGTTCCTTTTCAATTGCTTCCAATTTAGCTTTTTCAGTTGCGTGATAATTAGATGCAATTGATTCGAGTTGAGCTGTTACTCTCTCTTCTTTTTCGATTGCTTCAATCTTTGCGTCTTCTGACTTATGGTATTGAGTTGCAATTGATTCTAATTGAGCTTCGACCTTTGCACCATAGCATTCGCTAGTTGCGGATTCGTCTTCAACTGCGGGCATATCATCAATGTCATCAGCTTCTTCAACTACTGCATCAGTATCATCAATATCAATGTCAGGTACATCTAACATGTCAGCTTCTTCAACTATTGCTGTCTGAGATCCAAGAATTTCAGATTTGATTGCTTCTAGCTGTGCATCAATTTTTGATTCTTTTTCAAGCTCAATTGAAGCAGATTCTACTAACGCATCGATTTGGTTCTTTTTATTTAAGTATCCCGATTTTATAGATTCTAATTGAATGTCAATATCAAGCTCATCTTCATCTTCTTCCTCAGCTTCCTCAGCTTCCTCGGCTTCATCTTCTTCCTCGACTTCCTCAGCAGCATCTTCGATAACATCTTCGACAACATCTTCGACAACATCTTCTGTCATTTCACCGAGATCTTCAGGGGCTTCATCAACTGATACATCAGAGAGTTCTTCCATTGCGACAGGCTCTTCCATTGCGACAGGCTCTTCCATTGCGACAGGCTCTTCCATTGCGACAGGCTCTTCAACAGGTAAATCCATAGGAACTTCTTCCGGGGATAATCCAACTCCGTCACCTCCATCTATGCCTGATTGACTTTCTGGTTCTATATCAGTTGGTGCACGTTCAGGTTCAATTCCTTCAGGTTCAACGGGAGCTTCAGCTGCAACTTCTTCACCGGCAGATACATTATCATGTGCATACTGTTGACTTTGTTGCCAATCAACTGCTTTCTCGATAGTATTTCTTAAGAAGCCTTCAACATCTTGTTTAAACCCGAATCTGTCTTGGATAACAGTGGCCACTGGACCAATATCGGAGAAGTCAATGATGTCTTCATGCATATCAGAAATCATTTTAGTAAACTCATCAACGATAAGTGATTTATCAGAATCACTAAGTTCATCTACAGGAGAGTTATAGTAACGTGGTTGCATATCTTCACCATCGCTAACTTCAACATCCAATAAGTTTTCCATTAAGAAAACGCCATCTTGTGTTGTATAGTCGCTAATAGTAGCAGATTCCATTAATGATACTTGCTCTTTGGCGGTATCATCAGCAATATTTTCCATAATCTTTTGAGTTTCCTCATAAGATCTTAAAAATTGAATAGCAGTCATTTTTTTATTATTTTCTTCGGTTTTCATATGAAGTTCCTCTTAAAAAACCCTAAAAGTATTTAGTAATAGTTTATAACACTAGAAAATTATTTTATTTTTTATTTGTGTATGTAATAAACTATGATAAATTATGTTTATAAAATAAGTATATTAAGGTAGACTATGCCATTAAATACCCATTATTCAGGAAGGCTCATTAGAGCAGTTAAGCGTACCGTTGGAAAAGCAGGTGGACGTGAAGGTAAATTTTATGAGATTTTCAATAAGTACAACTTCTTTGATGTTAATGATGAAAATAACGGGTTAACTAAGGAACAGCGAGCGCAGGTCCCGGCTATAAATCAAACTAGGTACTCTCAACTATCTAGTGCATTAGCTGAAATGTTTTACTTTGTATTAGGTGACGGTGAATATGGCGTGTTAGCAAACGATACCCAAAATATATTAGATAAGCTAGATATACGATCCAGTGCAAATAATGCTCAATTAAATGCAGTGGGTGCTGGATTACAAAGTTTAAATTGGATACCTGTTTATGGTCGGCAAATGGCTGCAATTGATGCTACACGAAGAATAGTTGATGCTCAGACAACTGCGGTAATGGGAACAAGTCCATATAATGCTGATTTAATACCTCCGATTGCAATTGGCTTTGATGGATTACCTGTTAGTATTGCCAATGTATTTAAGTCAGGATTTTTTCAACCTAACTGGGATTTTTTATATAAGCAAGAGCTAGTAAAGAGTAATAAATTTTATTCGACAGGCAGCGGTATAAAGCTAGGTGCAAATATATTATTGGATCAAGGTGGCACGAAAAGAGATTTATTCCTAAAGACAATTTTTGCTGTAAATACAACCGATAAAAATCTTAATCCCATAGGGGATGTTAAAGGTGGAGTTACGGCAGAAGAGTTTGAAAAAATAAAAAGAGCTGCTACATTAACCATAGACGAAGTTGAAGACGATGAGGAATTATCGAATTTTACCTTAACTGATGCCCAGATGCAATCCTCTTACTTTAGATATGTTCAACTTAAACTATGGGGAAGTATAATAAATAGACGAAATTGGGCACATGGACATTGGGGAGCATTAACTAATAATGCATGCCCGGAATATGTTAAGACTGCTGTATGTAGTTTCTTGTGGACTAATGGTATTGCATTAGAGAATAATAAATCTGATATATCAGCGTTCATAAGCTATTGTGTGACCATGGGAATATATTATTTAATTGGTTATAGATATAAAGTTCGTATGTATGGTATATCCGATTTTGATGTAATATTAGATGAAAGCGGAAATAAAGTCCCTATAACGAATGATGGTAATATTGATGCTGAATATGGATTACCCAAAGATAAGAATATAGCAAATAGATATTTCACATGGGTAGCTGATTTTTTACTTCGTATTACAGCTGATACAAATGGCGATGAAATTGGATATGAAATTAGAAAAAGACGAGTAGCTGAAGCGAATCTAATTTATAATGGTGTTGGTATACCACCGATTAAATTTGGTGCAAGTGTTTCTGATTTACCTTTTGAACACACCGAAGCTGGATTAATTGAACGTAAATTCGATAAGATATGCAATGCTACTATATTCAGATATGCCAATGACGGGGCACCCGGTGGGGGCAATCCTGATGGTACATTATCACAACCTGAGGGATCGGGAGTTGTAATAAAATATGCTCAAAACGCAAGAGAAGACGTTGTAAGTGATTTGAGTAAGGCTATTATAAGAACATTATGTGACGAAGCTGGTATAACATCAGCATATTTAACAAGTACATTTAGATCCGAAGAAGATCAGGCCCGTGCAATGTTCAATAACCTACAGAATAATAAAACATGGGACTTATATGGCAGTAAGGCTGCTAAGGGTGGTGGTTACGCTGTCGTTGAGCGATATGCATCAGCTAAAGCTGAGCGGGGATTCGCTAGAAGAGAGCCTGTTACAGGTGAAGATAATATTACATATGTTAAGAATGCAATGATAGAAGAAATAAAATACCAGCGAAATGAACGTGGATTTACTATATCTAAGCATTTAGGTGACGGTACTATAGTACAAGCAATTGATATAGGACCTAATTCAGTGGAGCCACAAAGTAGAAAGCCAGCATTTGAAGCAGTTTGTTCCAAGGCTGTGAAAGAAGGTTGGCTACGAAGTTTTCTAGTACCTAAAAAAGATCCCGCTTACCATTTAGAAATATGGCAAGAAGCAAGCGGTAAGCAAACGTTCACCGGGGGATTTGTTAATAATAAATTACCTGAAATAGAATTTACATTAAGAAGTACTACATACAGTAAGCGCAGTACGTGGTTAGCTCCATTGTCAAGGGATAGTTTGATCACAAATGATGCTGGTGGTAAGTCTATAATAGGTTCTATAGTTGATTCATTAATATAAACTATATAATATAAAGTTGGTAAATCATGGATTTTAAATCATATCAAGAAAAAAAGAGTGAATTCGATAATAACGCATTGATATATATAGCAAAGCGTGTTTTTGAAGATTACGATGAAACTGATGCATGTCATTTAGATATTATAGATGGCACCGGTAATATAAATAATAATCCTAATCCTAAAGACAAATGGGCTTATACAGGATTGGATAATTTTATAACATTTATAAAGCAATCAATTGGATCTGACCAACTTAGGTCATTTTTTCGTAATTATGCTTTTGTTAAGGATTTAGATCCGTTATTTGTGATAAGTAAGGGAAATAAAGTTGATTTTGAAGAAATACGGGAAACATTAGGTAATATAGTAACAAAGGTCCAAGATAAGTCTTATCTACCTGATTATTTATATCATGATGATGAATCAATACATGATATACCTGAACATCTAAATTTTAATGACTTGGCCTGCAATGCATTGACAATAGCAACTTTTCTGTTATATGCCCTCAGAAAAGACTCAGTGCCTACTTCAATTGACTTTGATTATAACATTAAACGTTCGGTTGAATTAACATTTAATATGAGACCTATTGGTGAATATGATGAATGTCTTCGCTATTGCATAGAAAATAAGTTAATAGAAAGTGATAAAGTCAGTAGTGAAGGTATACGATTAATAGTAGAGATTGCTCAAGAATTAGAAGGAAGTGATCTATTAAGTACTGATAAACATCGCATTGAAAACCAGACGGCTAATTGGAAAAAACTAGGTAAAATGTATCTATGAGTAAAACGATAGGCGATTTTAATTATAATGGAATTCCAATGTTCAATGTTGGATTTTCTGATTTTTATACATTTATTGAATCCATCAATAGTGGTAAGCGTCTATTAAGTAAAAATATCCAACGGGATGATTTAAGAGAGTACTTTAAAGGGTCACGTAATAACAATTTCGGTGTATGTTATGAGGGTGTCATGATAGACATGAGAAATAACAAGAAAAAATGATATTTTATTAACTTTTATAAACTATTATAAATTATCAACTCAAGGTATTTACAATGGAAAAATTTATTTTAGTATCTATTAATGAGGGTCAGGTATTGCGTGAATCAATTGATTTGGTTCAATTAATCGATCTTAGTTTCGAATATGGCAAATCAGCTTCATTACAGGAATGTGTTAATGTATTAACAGAAAATGGTCATAGAATTATTGTTAATTCAGGGACTCCTTTTTTATATGAATCTGCATTACACGAAGCATCATTAAAAGATCTTTGGTCAAAGGCTAAGTCTAAACTCGGAATAGGTGAAGACGAGTTTGAACAATGGTATGAAGACGAGAAAGCAAAACGTCAAGAAGCCGGTACTTGGAAACCATCAGGGGCTTCTAAATATAGTGGTGGATTTAAACCTGCTGCTCCTAAATCTGTGTTTGATGTTGGTGTAAAAGGCTCTAGTCCTCAGCCATATAGTAGACGTGACAGACGAGCCGGAGAATTATCGGATAAACCGACTACTAGTAGATTATCGGACGATGAACTAAAGCAATATAAAGCAAAAACCGCTAATATGCTTAAAGGTGCTAGATCTATTCTAGGTAAACTGATTGTTAATGATAAAGATGCATTTGACAACTTCTTTTCGGAATTACAGAATATGAAAGCTAAGTTAGAACGTCAATATGCGAGTTTAACTGAAGCGGAATCTGACTATTAATCAGACACGATATAACTTTTTATAGAGCGGGTTAATCCCGCTCTTTTTTTATATAAACTAATGTTATTATAGTTGTGAGGATATAATGACTATTAAAAGAATTTTAACACTTGATGGTGGGGGTATACGAGGTATAATACCAGCGGTCATCTGTAATAGAATTGAACAAATTACAGGTAAACAAATTTTTGAAATATTTGATTTAATTTCAGGTACATCAACGGGTAGTGTCTTAGGTGCTGGATTGGCACTTGGTATACCAGCTGAGTATATTGTCAAAATGTATATTGAGCACGGTGGATCTATATTTAATCCACGTACTAAATGGTTTAGACCATGGGAATATTTAACAAAGCCTAAATATAACAAAGAGCCATTTTTGAACGCTGTTAATAATATTTATGGTAAGGATACCTTATTATCAGATACTAATACTAAATTTATGTGCACCGCATATAATGTATTGACGGAAAGAAATGAATTTTTTACTTCATGGCAAGATAGATATAGAAATGAATTAATTGTCGATATTGTTGAGCGATCAATGTCAGCTCCGTATTTATTTGGTAAATATGTAGACAAAGAAAAAAAGAAGATTTATTCTGATGGCTCGGTTGGCATTTTTAATAATACACCGGTGGTGGCTGCAATCGAATCATCCAAGCTTGGCTGGGATGATGACTATAAGTATATATTAAATATTGGTTGCGGGATAGCCAAAAAGGGTGTATCTTATGATACTGCAAAGAATTGGAATAACATTGACGAAATTTTAATGTATTTTGGTAGACAAGATCATCAAGCAAATGATTTAAAAAAGGCAATTTTAAATTCGTCTATTGTTAATAATGTGAGTTTAAATGTAATAAATCCAATAATAGGTAAAGATGAAACTGATATCGATAATGTGGATTTAATTGATGAATACTATGAATATGCGATCAGTTGCTATGATGAGGTAGAAAAACTACATTTTTTAAAAGATTTACCTAAATAATATTATATAAATTATTTTTTAGGTATAAACTACTATTAATAACACTATCGGAACGAATTAATGCTAGTAGAAAGAAAAGAACAAAAAGAAACCCTAGCGACTAGAATATTATCTAGGGCACGGGATTATGGACTTGCTAATCCAAAGGGTCCAACCTTTGATAGAATATTTAACCGAACTGCTACCGATAGAGACCTTGAAGTTTCTAAGAATATAGTAGGCCAAGGTAAGAAACAGCTATCATATCCAAATGGGTTATCACCTGATGGATATAGTTCATTTGCGCCTACCCTCGGTGTTAATGTATCAAATATTGACCCAAATAAAGCATTTGAAGTTACTGCTGAGAATCAGGTTCATTTATATTGGAAGAAAAATAGAGAACGGATATTAAAATATTATAGAGTGGCAGGTCGATCGGAAGTGGGAGAAGCACTCGATCAAATATGCGATGAGTGTATTTATAAGGACGATTTAGATGAAATATGTTCACTTAGAATTGACCCTGATGCCGAAATAGGTGAAGCTGTTCGCATTCGTCTACATAAGATATTCAGACGTGAAGTTTTAAAAAGGATAATGAATTTTGAGAGAGAGGGTTGGTATATAATGCGAAACCTTCTGATTGAAGGTCGTATTTTCTTGGAAGTTGTGTATAGTGAACATACTAATGAAATAGAAGGTGTTAATTTATTACCATCACAAAATATGATATTGGTTGTTCAAGATGGTCTGATTATTGGTTATAGACAGATGCTTGAAGGTTCGTATGTATCCGCAAGTGAAAATGGTGGCAAAAATTACATTGATTTTTCTCCCAATCAAATTCTTTATGCTGACTTAAATATGTTTGGTCCGGGTGGTATTAATGATCCTAGATCACCATTAGAATCAGCTGTTAAGCCTTTTAATCAGTTGAATGCAATTGAAGACTCTATAACAATGTACAGAATTCAATGGGGGTCCGAAAAACTTGTATTTAAGATTGATACTGGTATGATGCCTAAGCCTAAAGCTGAAAAGCATATGAAGGATCAGGCTAAACAATTATCTAGACGTGTTGACTATAATACAGCATCGGGTGAAATAACTAACTACGGTAGAGTTATTGGATTAGGTGAGCACTTCTTTATATCTACTAGTAATCAAACTACCGGTTCATCGATTGAACGTTTAAGTGGTGGTGAAAATATAGGTAATATAGAAGACCTTAAATATTTTAAACGTAATCTTGTGAATGCGATGAAAGTTCCACCGGGACGTGTCACTGCGTTGGCTGGGGATGGTGAAAATTATAATAATGGTAAATTGGGTGAAGTGACGCAAGCTGAAGTAGCTTTTGCTCGTATGGTACAAAGATATCAGATGCCATTGGATATAATAATGAGTCGTTTATTTGTTATGGTATTAAATACCAAAAATGATATAGCGGACGATATAAAACTAGAAGAAAATTTTGCTATTAAGTTTAATAAAGCTAATGCATTCCAGAATTATATTGATGCTGATACGTTAAAGACTAATATTGATATATTTGATAATTTGATGAAACATGTAAGAAGTGAAGAAAATCCTGCTGGTACTTTGTCTAAAAATTATGCTCTGAAAAAAGGCCTTAAATTAACAGATGCTGAAGTAGTTCAGATATCTAATGAAATGAGGGAAGAAGAGCGTAGAGCAGAAGAAGCTGAAGCGGAATAAGTAAATTTTTTATAGGTTCTTTTATAAACTTAGTGTATGAATAATAATAAAAAGAAAATAAAATCATTAATCAGTAATCTTTTAGCTGGTAATACTCAAAATATAGACAACTTAACACGAGAGTTGTCTGAGAGTATTCTTATTGATAAAGAAGATGATTTAATGAAAATATTGACTGAAAGTTTTAAGGGAGAAACAAATGTCTAATCAAATATTGAAAGAGCCTGAATCCGATAATACTAGTATTCTTTACGAAGACTCCTTTGATGTCACAGGGAAAAAAGTAAAAAGGTTAAAGGTATTTGGTACTGCCATTGTATGCGATATTCCAGGTATTAATGGTAGATCATATCCTAAAAGTATTTTGGGTCCTGAAGTTGATCGCTTTAATGAAAAGTTTGTTAAAAGAGGAAGAGCAGCTGCTCAATTAAATCACCCTAGATTAACATCCGAAGGTGAAGGCAAGGATTTTTCCGTATTTGAGATGAACTTAATGCTTACCTGTGCATTGGTGGAAGAATTATACTTTAAGGGAAATGAATTATACTGTAAGATGGCTGTTGTTGAAGACCACCCAGCAGGTAAGGCATTAGCTGCCTTAATTAGAGCTGGTTACGTTCCGGGATATTCTCTACGTGGTGCTGGTTCTGTAGTGGATACAGGACGTGGATTCTATGAAGTTGGTGATGATTATCGTTTAATAACAATCGATATTGTGGGTAATCCATCATTTGATGACAAAGCATTATTATCTTCTGTATATGAGTCTGTAAATTCACCTAATAAAGTACAATTATTAACAGAATCAGTTGAAATGACTGCAAAAGAGCTAATTTATAATCAGAATGTAAAAACTGGATTTAAACAATATGATAGAGTTGCGCTAGAAAGCTGCCTGAAATCATATTCTAACCTTGGTGACTTATAAGGGGTATAAAATGGAATTGGTGTTATCCGATATTTTATCTAAAGAACAAATTAAATCAATGGATTCAACTATGTTGGAATCCATTCAACATGCAGTCAATACTGCATTAAGTGAAAAGCAGTTAGAGATCGAAAAGGACAATGCTGATAAATTTGATAGTTTAGTTGAAAATTTAACGCAAAAATTTGATGATCAAGTAAATAATGTTATCATTGAAAATGTTAATGGTAGACTAGGTGATACTATTAATACCAAATTTTATACTATTATCAAGGATATGGTAAATCTTTTAGAAAACTCTGGAATTATAACTACTGAAAAAACTAAAGAATTAAACGCTAAACTAACAATGGCTGATGAAAAAGTTGAAAGTGCTATACGAGAAAGAGATCTAATTAAAGACCAGTTGGATGATGCTACTAAAAATGCGTATATACTTACCAAGTTGAAGGGCATGAAGCCTGAAATAGTAGATGCTGCATTAGAATACTTCAATAAACGAGATATAAGAGAAATCGATGACGATGCAATTCAGGCATTTTTGGATGGTGACTTGTCAAATATACTTACTGATGTAGATGACAATGAATTTCAAGGCGATTTAGATATATCAGACGTTGAGGTTGCATTAGATGATATAAAAAAGCGTAGAAGTGAAAACACTAACCCAAACTTTGAGAGTTTGGGTAAGGGGCTACGTCCATCTAAAGCAGTGGGTGGCAAAGGAAAGAGTCCTGATATAAGCGCACAGGCATTAGAAGAGTCTGCTGCTAGGGCATTAACCGAGGGCCCGGTGGAAGATGATACTCAAGATGCATTATCTAAAATTGATGAATTTATGGATCTGGGCTATAAATTCAAATAATTTGCATAAAAACGCAGAAAAATTATATTACATAACAATATAAGAGGATTTCGATCCTCTTTTTTTGTTTCAATGCAGTTTTTTAAAAAAACTAAATACCTATATATTTGTGCTATAAACTTGATATGAAGACTGACAATTAGTCATCTAGCTTGCAAATGAGGTAACTAGAATTATGAAACAATCACAAAAGAAAAGCTTGATCCAGAAATGGGCACCTGTTCTTGAGTCTGACATTGGTACTCCTATTAAGAGTCAATCCGAGGCTTCTGTCCTTGCAACTCTTTTAGAAAACCAAGTTAAACTTAACAAAGGTTTCCTTCCTGAATCAGCTAACGTAACTGGTGACGTAGAAGTTTACCAACAGTATGCATTACCATTGATCCGTAGACAGTTCCCTGAACTTCTAGCAATGAACACTGTAGCTGTTATTCCTACTACTACACCACAAGGTATATACTTCGCACTTCGCTATCTTTATGATGGTACATCCAAATCTGGATCTTTCCGTAACGGTCAGAAGAAAGAAATTGGATTTGACCTTGAAAAAGACCACGCTGGTCAACAGGATAACTTCGGTACTCCTGCAGACGGTGGACCTTTCTCAACTAACGAAGGTGAATTCCTTTCTAACTATATGGAAAATGGTCAAGCGTTGAACACTTTTGATCCACGTGATGGAACAACTGCTGCTGCTAACAACATCAAGACTGCTTCTATTAAAGTTATTAAGGGTTCAGTAATCGTTGGTACTCGTGCGATCAAATCACACTATACTTTAGAACTTCAGCAAGATTTGGCTGCTGTTCATGGTCAGGACATCGAAGCACTTCTTCTTGAAGCACTTCAGTTCGAAATCCAACAGGAAATTGACCGTGAAATCCTAGCTGCTATGAAATATGCTGCTGAAGCAACTGCTCTTGGTGGTGAAGTTATCGCTGACGTTGACCTTTCTAGCACTTCCGCTCCTATTGACGGACGTTGGGCTGCTGAAAGAATCGCTGGTGGTATCGTTAACACTATCTTAGCAGTAGCTCAGAAGATTGCTGTAACATCTCGTATGGGATCTGGTAACTTTGTTATCGCTTCTCCTGATGTAGTAGCTTCTATCTCTACTCTTAATAATGGCATTTATGTACCTACCTACATGAACAGCAACATGAACACTCAGCCTGGTGGCGGTGTTGCAGAAGCTGGTACATTGTTAGGTGGTGGTATCAAGGTATACCGTGACATTTACGCTGAAGAGTCTTATGCCTTAGTTGGTTATAAGGGTGCTCGTCAGGGTGAGTCTGGTATCATCTTCATGCCTTACATTCCTTACATCTTTACCAAGACTGCTGGTCAGGAAGATGGTAGCCCAAGACTAATCGTTAAGTCTCGTTATGCTATTGTAGCTAACTTGCTTGGCGCAGGTCAATTCTACAGAAAGGTTACTTTCATTTCTATCCAGTCTGCTATCCTTGGCATCAACAGTTCTACTGATACTTACCCATGGGAAGTAACAGGCGCAACTTATGATGGTGATAGTGGCAACATTGGTGGCGT
>Ga0070753_1001490_pt1 | contig 13060 bp, 5 predicted proteins | sample VirMetDEL_Aug_31_FD_77441 | JGI IMG/M metagenome (GOLD analysis project Ga0070753, IMG submission 77441) | Aqueous microbial communities from the Delaware River and Bay under freshwater to marine salinity gradient to study organic matter... | ecosystem: Environmental > Aquatic > Marine > Coastal ... | reverse complement strand
AATTGCTATACATTCGGCAACGGTGTTGAATCAAACCGTATTAGAGACGATTTTAACGCACCTGTTATTGGTAATGGTGTAAGGGTAAACGCTAAGCTAGATGAGCCGTTTAAGGAGACCAGAAGAGGCTCTAGCATGACGTTTGGTGGTATTATAAATAATATTACTAATGTAAACAACTCAAACCAATTCTTAACGGCTGAAGATATATTTAAAGATCTTAACCCGTCCTATGGTACAATACAAAAGCTACATGCTAGAAACTCTGACTTAATTGCTTTATGTGAAGACAAGGTTATAAAAATCCTTGCTAATAAAGACGCTTTATTTGAAGCGGATGGAAGACCCGCTTTAACAGCCACCCCAAATGTGTTAGGACAGGCAGTGCCTTTTGCAGGAGAATATGGTATATCTAAAAACCCAGAGTCTTTTGCGTCGTATGGATTTAGAGCGTACTTTGCGGATAAAGCACGCAGAGCTGTTTTAAGGCTATCTGCTGATGGATTAACTGTTATATCTGATAAAGGCATGCGTAACCATTTTACTGATCATTGGGATGATTCCGGTGTTCCTGCTAAACTATGTGGTTCTTTTGACGAAAGGAACGAAGTTTATAATATAGTTACAGACACTAATGAGCAGGTGTCTTTTAGTGAGGCTGTAAACGGGTGGCCTACAAGATTATCATACCAACCAGAGTTTAGTGGCGTTTCTTTAGACAACCAGTTTTTTACTTTTAAAAACGGTTATATGTGGATACATAATAATACTACTAAAAATCTTTTTTACAATGTAGTTGGCGCTAATTCTTCAGTTAATATTGTATTTAACGATTTACCTAGTAGCCCTAAAATGTTTAAAACTTTATCTTATGACGGAGCGTTGGGGTGGGACGCGGCTGTTACTATGCAGCCATCGTCGCAAACCGGGTCTATAACAGATTGGGTTGAAAAAGAAGGCATTTATTATAACTATATAAAAGGCACAAGCTCTAGCGCTAAAGATTTTAATACACAAGGTATTGGAGCACCAAACGCAACCATAAGCTCAGGCGCGATTACATTTGCAAATCCTGTAAATGTAAATGTGCAAGTTGGTGATGCTATTTATAAAAACGGATCAGACACTGGCAAAACAGTAAATGCAATAGCCGCGGATAGATTGTCTATAACACCGTCGTCCGCTGTTGCTTGTAATGCTAGCGACTTTATTTATGTTGTTAAACCCGCAAGTTTATTTACAAATGGATTGATTGGCACAACAGCTCAGGTACTTATGACAAAATCAGGCAACACTAGCGGAAGTAACGAATTGTTTTCCGTAAGCGCTGAGATCTTTATAAGCAGCGAATAATACGTAATAATAACTTATAAACTAATTTAATATGGCAAGAGAAGACTACGGCATGTTGAGACGAACTTTCCGTCCGGGTTCGATAGATAGATTAGACAGACGCGACGACGCCATAAGCGCATACGAGTCTAGCTTAGCGGATTATTCGGCCTTTGATTTTGCAAATCCTTATGCAAATTTAACAAATAGGTTTGAAAATTTAACCGTTAATACCCAAGCCGCTGATTTCCAGCAAGCTAATCTAAGGCAAAACCTCGCAGACGTAATGGGCATGCAGGGTTCAAGAGGAGGCGGTATGAACGCTGCGAACACGCAAGCATTGCTACGGCAAGCTAATCAAAGCACTATGGGTGTTTCTTTAGATCTTGCAAAACAGGAAAGACAAAACCAAATAACGTCACTTAACCAAGCTACACAGATTGATAGAATGATAGCGCAGGGTGAAGGTTTAATGCAGCAAAGAGAGTTTGATCGTTTAGGTACTTTATTAGGCATGGATCAAGCTGAGCTAGCTGGTGCTTACGGAGATATAAATGCAGTAAGACAAGCTAACATAGGTTTAGTGGGCGATATAACTCAAGCGGGAATGCAGATAGCTATGATGGCAAGTGATGAGCGTTTAAAAGAAAATATATTGCAAATCGATATAAGCGAATCTGGTATACCTATTTACAAATACAACTACATCGGTGATTCAAAAACATATCAAGGCGTTATGGCTCAAGACTTAATTCGCATGGGTCGTGAAGACGCGGTAGGTACAATGGACAACGGTTACTATGGTGTAATGTACGATAAAATTGATGTTGATTTTAAACTAACACGACATGTCTGACGCAACGTTAATAAAAGGGGCCCAGGAACTAGCTGCTGCTAAAGGCACAGGTGGCGCAGGTATTAAAGCTATTAGTAAAACTGTAAAAGCGGTTGGCGACACAGTATCTAAAGCTATGGCTCCTGATAAAAACGGTAAAATTGGAGCAGACGGCAAGCCTAAAAATTCAGATGCTGATTTACGTAGATTAGCAAAAAAGTTAAAAACAAACGATTTTAAAGCTGTCGAACTCGATGGTTTTACTCTTGAGGGTAGAGACAAAGTAGAAGCTGAGTTATTGAGAATGAATAAGACTCTTGATGAAGCTGAAACTAAATTATACGAAAGTGATATTAATAGCAAAGAATACGAAGAAGCTTACAAACAAAAAACTCGTGTAATGTCTGAATATAAAGCCTTTGTAAAAGCAGGTAAAACGTTAAGGGACTTTAGAGCTAATGAAAGAAATATTATTTCTATTGCGGATAATCAAGACGGCATTAGAGGTGGGTATTCTCGAGTAAGTTTAAACTCTCCTAATATTCAAAAAACAACAATGCTTGTTGGTGACGAATGGTCGTGGAATTCTGAAGAAATGGATTTTGAGTGGAATTTTAAAGACAAAGAAAAGCTTAAGCTCTCTAGCATGTCAGACTACAAGCCTATGCTTTTTGATCAGGTAGCTGATTTTAGAGTATACCTGCAGGAACAAAAGGTAGAAGCTACTAAGCAGATTAACCCACAAAAACGGGTTGCAATGCACCAAGCGTTAATCGGCGAATTAAGAACCGCTCTTTTAGAAAACAAATTTGGTCCTCATATATTAGAAGCTTTAATAGGTAATGCTGAGCTCCCTGAGGTTAATAGCATGTTTGAAGAGTTAGATATTAATTTCGCCAACAATGAATTAACTCCACAAGAAAGAATAAAAAGTTTTAAAGACAACGGGGAGGCTGCAATAAATATATTAGCAGATGCCGTGTTCCCTGAAATGAATCCACCTGTAACTGAAAAAGAAAAAGAAGCAACGCTAAGTAGGACGCAAAAAGATAAGAATACTGTAATTTATAACGAATTTAAAGATCTTACAAACGAAAACCCGTATTTAAAAGTGGATAGCGTGCCTATACTTTTAACAGATAACGCTTATTTAACATGGATAGCTAAGGCTAAAAGATGGGTAATTACAGATAAAGACGGTACTCCTAGAACAGGTAAACTTCAACAAACTTTTATTTCTTTAGATGAAGCTTTAAAAACGAAAGGTTTTTCTAGTGTTACGGAATAAAGTTAAAAAATTTAATTAATGTATATTAAAGATAATAAAGCATATCCTAAAGGTATTGTAGAATTAGAAGCTCAAGAGAATAACATGAGCTTAGAAGACTACGTTAGCCAGAATGATTTCTCATTACTAGAAGAATCTGAGGGAAAGCCAACGGATCCACCGAAGAAGAACCAGTCGGGGGATCAAGAAGAAATAAAGACCGATGGGGAATCCAGCTCGGTCAATGGTTCATTGGAGTCACCCGGTCCTAGTCCAACTCCTCAAACAACCGGATTTCCTGGTTTAGATTTAGCTGTAGAAGACGCAATGGACGTCCCTAAAACAAAGCTAGATGAATATAAGCAAGGGCTAAAAAAAATTAACAGGCAAGAAGCTAAATTAGATATAGCTTTACGTACCATGGGTTTTGCTGAATTTGGAGGCTTATACGTTCCAGTTAGATCTATACCCGAGAGACAAAGAGAAAAGGAAAGCTTTGTAGCGCCTACAATCGGAGCGTTTCCGGTTTTAGACCAAGAAAAAGAAAAGCTAAAGGCTTTTATATCTAATATGGGTAAAGACCCAAACGATGTTAATTTAAAGCTTGAGTTTACCGCCGACGAAATTAAAAGAGGGTTTGATTTACAATTTGCCGACGAGGAGCAAGTCGCTCAGGGTTTATTTGCAGCTAAAAGCAGATACAGCGACAACTTTATTAATGATATTGAAAACAATAAAGAACGCGCGGAATTTAGAAAACAAGCTTTAAAATTTGGCTCTGAAGATACAGAATTTAATATAGCCGTAGGTACCGGCGTTGACCCTAAAACAGCTATTTTAAAAGAGTCTGAACGCTTAGAAATAGATGCTAAAAATAACCTTCAAGCTGCCGAAGATCTTGATATAGAGACTGAAAAGTGGCTAGAGCGCAAAAACAAATTAGAAAGTGCTATTAAAGCTGCAGAAGCGCGATTTAAAACAGTGGATAGGCTAGAATTGCCTGTAATTATTCCAGGATCTTCACAAGAAGATGTTGAGAACTATAACGCTATTATAAAACAAAAAGAAGAAGCCTATAATGCTTATGTAAGTTTATTTGAAAGCGAAGAATACAACTGGGTAACAAACACTCAAAACAGTTTAGTAGAACGTGCTGAAAACATAGAAAGCGAAGAAGTAAGGCTAAGTAAAAAAAGTAAAGATTTAGGCAATACTCAAATTATGATTGATAGTTTGGGTAAAAATTACAGTAAACTTTCTAAATTAGCTTTTGGTTTAGAAAATAGTGCTTTTGGAAGCTTAGCGGCCTTGAGCGAAATAACAGCTGGAGCTTTAAAAGAAATAAATGAACCCGGCATGGCTACTTTTGCTATTTATGACGCATTAGAAAAGTTTGAAGGATACGCTATAGATTACAGACAAGATCTTGCCGCAAGACAAGGTTTATTACCTTATGAAAGAAATTACGACGAAGCTAAAGCTGAAGGTAAAATAGGTGAATGGTATCTAGACGCAACTATTAACGCTGTACCTACCTTAGCGGCTATTTTTATACCTTCAATGAGAGCTAACGCTTTAACAAGGTCCGCTATTAAAAAAACAGGTAAAGTTTTAACTAAATCTGAAAAACTTGTAATTCAAAAAGGTTTTCAAAAACAAGCGCAACAATATACCATGCTTACGTTTGGTGTTATGGAAGGCGGCGGTTGGGCTCAGCAAACTAAAAATACTATCGAAGAAAAAGAGGCTCTTCTTATTGATAACAATGCTGAAATTATCAAACTTAAAAAAGAGCTCGCTAAATCTGATAATCCCGAGGAGATACAAAAGCAGATTGACGAAAAAACCGCTCAAATCCGTGAAGAAGACGGCTATTTAAGTTTATCAAATCTTGAAATGATACCTATTTCTTTTGGTCACGCAGTTGTAGCGACTACAGCTGAAAGATTAGGTACTTTGCGTCAATTAAGTAAAATTCAACAAGGCGTGCGAGGCATTGGGTATCGTACTTTTAGAAAATATGTAAGTATGCCTGTAGCAAAATTTGCATCAGGCGTAACTGGTAAAGTTAAAGCCTTAGCGGGCGGTGTCGCTATAGAGGAAATTGAAGAGACCACAACACAAATTTCAAATAATTTTTTAGATCATTATTTAGGTGGTCTAGACGTACATCTTACTGAAGGAGTTGACGCGGAATTCTTTAGGCAAATAGCATTAACTAGTGCACTTATTAACGCTAAAGGAATGGCGCCTCAGATAAAGAACTCTGTTGTTCAGATATTTAAAACAAGAAGCGATAATCAAAAGGTAGTAGACTTAGTAGCGGAAGCGTCTTCTATAACACAGGAGATTAGCGACATTGTAGAATCCGGTAAAGGACCTGAAAATTTAAAAAGAATAAAAGCTTTAGAGCGCCAACGTGACGAAATATATAAAAGCATATTAAGAAGCGATGTTGACGCTATAGCTAAAGGAAATGATTTAACTCAAGAAGATTTAGAAGAAATTGCTAAAGCGGATCTTGAGCTTAATAGGCTTTATCAAGAAGCCGCGAATTTATCAGGAGAAACGCAAAGAAGTGAAGAAACAAATAAAGCTCTTGAGACATTAAAATTTAAAATACAGGAGCAAGTAGCTATTCGCGAGGGTTTATTAGGTAAAAGCCAAGAAAAAATTAATGAGTTAGCAAAGCAAGCTGAAAATAAAGCCGAGGCAATGCTAAACTACGCAGACTTTGAATACAGCAGGGCATTTGGTAAAGCAGAAGGCAAAGATAATTATATTGAGGTTGGACAAGATACAGATATAGATGCTATAGAGAATCTTACCGATGATGAAAAAGCACAGGTTAAAGCGGATAGAGAGAAAGGTAACAACGCTTCTTATTTACTTGGAGGTAAAAGTGTTGTTTATGTTGATAATGTAAACGCGCGCATTCAGTTAGGTGGTGAAAACGCTAAGTTTTCAGCAAGAGCCCCGCTGCATGAATTTGGGCATAAGTTAATTAGAAAGCTTGGTATTATTAAAGGTGACAAGCTTGTTGGTATTGGCGATAATTTAGTTCAAAACTTACTAGACTATTTACAAATACAAAACGAAAACGGGTCGTTAAATAATAATAGCTATCAAACAGCGCAAGATAGAATAGAAAAATATAAAGAGAGAAACAAAGGTCGGCACGATGCTGATGAAATGCTTCAACTATTATCCGACTTAGTGGGTCAAGGTTCTTTACGAAACAGCGCTTTTGGTGAGATTTTTCAAATAAAATCATTTATTAATACAGCTCTATCCAAAGCCAGTGAACTTGTAGACAAAAATAGCGATTTTGCGCCTTTCTTTAAAATAGATACCGCGCAAGATGCTTTACGGTTTGTAAACCATCAAGCAGATAGATTTTCAGAAGGCAAACAAGTGGCAATGCTGCCGCCAGAAGAGGGCGAAGCAAAAGCTTCTATAAGTCAGTTAAATACAAAGCTAGAACAAGATTACGATAATAATCCTAGAAAGTTGGTTAATGACATGTTAACCTTTCCACTGCAGGAATCTCCTTTTGCAAAAGAAATTGGTGGTATAACAGAGAATATAACTAAAAGATTATATGACCCTATACCTGCTGAGCAAAAACAAACATTGTCAAGATCAGAATTTAAAGATGCACTTATTGGTGAAGCAGCAACTTTAGTTACAAATGAATATAAAGTTGGAGAACAAAGCTTAGATAAATTTGTTAGCACACGTCTTAACTTAAGAGCGAATAATTTGGCTAGCAGACTAGGTATAGAATCTACTATAACAGAAGACGTGTCTGAACGTAAAGACATTCAGACCGGTGAAGATATTGCAGAAGCTATAGACAAGCCTGTTGAAGATAAACCAGAATTTAAAAAATTAACAGCTTATAAAGGTAATCAAGCATTTATTAGCGAAGATGCAATGCCTGAAGTTGAAAGAACTGTATCTCGCATTGTTGGGGCGCCGTCGTTTACTGCTAAATTTGACGAAAGAGCACCAGACGGTAAACAAACTTCTAATTTTATAGCTGCTTTAAGAAAACAATTTGGTAATTCTATATTAGTTGATAGAATTAAAGCTAAATCAATAGTTAAGTCTAAAACAGGCACGACAGCGCAAGCTTTTGAACGTTTTATGTTGCAAAACAAAAAAGCTATCCTTGAAAACATGACTACTACATATTTGCAAACCGCGTTTCCACATGCTGTTGAAAAATCTGTAGGCGGTGTTTTTGTACGCTTCCCTGCTTGGCTTGGCAAAAAGATTGATAGAGAAACCACAGGGCAGGGTAACGACCTTGTACGCCGCGTGCCTAATGTTGCACAAGCTGTTTCCGATGAACAATACTTAGAAGATATTAGAACCAACCCTTTAAAAGGTGGTAAAGAAGTAAGATCAGCAGCTAAACAAAACTCTGTATTAAAAGCTATTGCTGAAGAAATGGGTATTGAAATGGTTGTTGACGCTATTAAGGACCCTAACTCAGATATATACAAAGCTTTAGTACGTAGACAAGGTGAGCTTGGTGTAACAGAAGAGCAAATAACAGCTGTTGAAGCACAAGTACAAGCGGAGCGCGGTAATGTTAAATTTTCTGTTGGAGGAGAAGGATTTACCGCGGAACAGTTAAGAAAATTTGCTGACGCTGCTAATTTTGATGTTGAAACCGTTGAAGGTAGAGGTAAACTTATTAATTTATATTATAAGAAAAAGGGAATTCCTGAAATATATAAATTAGATTCAGAAACGGATATAGATAACTATATAGCAGCTGTTAAAAAGTATATATTGCCTTTGCTACCTAAATCAGCATTCTTTTCTAGTGATATACCAAGTGGCAGCAGTGCGTTTAGAAGATCTAGCAGATTTGTAGGTGATAAAAACCTTGATAAGTATTTTATTAGTAAAATTAACGAATTAAGAGCTTTAGACGAAAAAGAATTTGGTAAAGAAATACCTAATTTAGGTAAAAAACCAAAAGGAAGCTATGAGGCAGCGCTTGGTAATAACGATCAACAATTCGAACAAAAGTCTGAAGATGGGTCATGGGATTTATTTAATGACTATCACGGTAAAATACATGCTGAAGCGTGGAAAAGAGTTGACGCTTTAATAAAACGCGCTCAAGAGCTTCGAAAAAACGAAGATACAAAACAAGAAGGTGACGATATATTAAAGGTACTTGGTAACTATTTTTCTATTGTAAGTAACGACAAAAGCCATTGGCACAAAATGGGTGCACAAATGGTGGCTTGGTCGCCAAACGCCATAGGTGAGCAAAGAACAAGCAAAAAAACCGGCAAGGTAACAACTAAAAAATACGAGTGGGAGCACGGTGTACCGGCTACTAGGAGTTATATATTTTTAATGAACGCATCGTTAGACGGTGTTAATTTTGATTTAGCTTACAATGCTGTTCAATCTCAAAATAAGCTTATAGCTTTAGACGCTGCGTTAAATAAAAACTTACAGCAGTCAGGCTTAGCTACTAAAATGACTAATAAAAGCGAAGGGTGGAACTTTTTACGCAACGACTTTTTTGATAGATACGCTGAAGCAGGTATAAACCTCGATGAGCTTATGGTAAACACCAAAACAAGCTTAGCTCAAGCTGCTGGTGTTTTAGCAGACGGCACGAGATTAACACCCAGAGGTATTGGGTTTAGCCAACTTGTAATACAACAAAATGCTAAAGAAGCTAGAGAAAGAATTAAAGAAATTGAAAACACCCCAGCGCCTAAGTTAAGTAAAGCATCTATAGGTACATTAAGCAAAGAATTTAACGACATACTAGAGCGTAAAACAGGTATTGAATCATTTAAAACTTTTTCAGATGTGCAAGCTGAAATACGCGGGCGGAAGAAAGGCAAGTTTAAATTCTTTATAGCACCAGCAGTAGATGACTTTAGAGGTTTAGTAAATTTTGCTTTTTCAGGAAGAGGTAAGCAAGGTGAAATAGACAAGCAATGGCTTGAAGATAAATTAATGACGCCTTATGCTAAAGGTATTGCCGCAATAGAAGGCATTCGCCAGCAAATAAAAAGAGATTTTAAAACAGCTGTAAAAGCATTCCCTAAGCAATATAAGCTACTAAATAAAACTATTGGTACCAGCCCGTTTACTTACGATCATGCTGTGCGTATATACTTGTGGCAAAAAGCTGGATTTGATACAATACCTGGATTATCTAAAAAAGATATGAAAGTTTTGGAAGACGCAATACAGGCGCAGCCTGAGCTTATGGACTTTGCTAATTCTTTATTAACTGTAGCTAGGCGTGACGAATGGATAGCGCCCACAGAGCATTGGGTTGCGGGTACAGTGTTATCTGACCTTAATGGTATGACAGAAAAAATTGGTCGTAAAAAATACCTTGAGGAATTTATTGCAAATGCTGAAGTTATATTCAGTAAAGAAAACTTAAATAAAATTGAAGCAGCGTTTGGAAAAAACCACAGAGAAGCAATTGAAGACGCTTTGTATTCAATGATTAACGGTACTAACCGTTCAACCGGTGCTAGTCAAAACAAAACCGTTGGCAAGTGGTTAAACTGGATTAACGGCTCAACTGGAGCAATCATGTTCTTTAACAGAAGATCGGCATTGTTACAGATGCTTTCAACTGTTAACTTTATAAACTATACAGATAATAACCCTGTAAAAGCCGCTGCAGCGTTTGCCAACCAAAAGCAATACTGGAAAGACTTTGCGATGATATTTAACTCTGACAAGTTAAAGGAACGTCGTGGTGGTCTACAGCAAGATGTAAGTTCAGACGAGATAGCTAGCATTGCTAATAAAAACAATAGAAGTCCGCAAGCACTTCTTGCTCGTTTACTTAAACTTGGGTTTACGCCTACACAGATTGCGGATAGTATGGCAATTGCTTCAGGTGGTGCAACATTCTACCGCAATCGTGTTAACACATATCTTAAGCAAGGTATGGACCAAGCAGCAGCGGAAAAACAAGCGTTTTTAGATTTTTCTAAAATATCTGACGAAACCCAGCAGTCTTCTGATCCAGCACTCGTGTCACAAATACAAAGAAGTGTGCTAGGTAGGATTGTGTTTGCGTTCCAGAACACACCTATGCAGATGACGCGTTTAATGAAAAAGGACGCGTTAGATCTTATTAATGGACGTGGTGATTGGAGAGTTAAAGTAGCAAGAATTGCATATTATGGAGCGATTCAAAACGCTATATTCTCTTCATTGCAATCCGCATTGTTTGCACTTATACCAGGATTTGACGATGAAGACGACGAGGATTTAACAGAAGAAGAACTAATAAAAAGAAACACTCAAGAAGAGGGTAAAATAGCACGCGCGTTAAACAGTATGCTTGATACCCTTTTAAGAGGTTCCGGCGTATATGGAGCTATCCTTGCGGCTTCAAAAAATGTTATTAGAGAATACAACAAACAAGAAAAGAAAGGGTTTTTAGGTGATCACTCTTACACTATATTGTCTTTGTTTGACATATCGCCACCTATAGGTTCTAAAGCGCGTAAAATAAATACAGCAATTAAAACTAGGACTTTTGAAAAAGACGCTATAGCTGAAAGAGGTTGGGCGGTTACCGCTGAGGGTAGATTAAATCTTGGTCCTAACTGGTCAATACTTGGTAATGTTGTTTCCGCAACTACTAACGTGCCTTTAGATCGTGTTATTGCTGAACTTACCTCAGTGGCAGAAGCTTTTAACGCAAAAAATACCGCGTGGCAAAGGGTTGCTCTTGGGGCAGGTTGGAAAACCTGGGATGTTGGTGTAGAAAACGAGGTAAACGAAAAAATAAAAGAGGAAGCCAAAGAACGTCGCAAAAAAGAAGGTGTAATAAAAGCTAAAGAAACAAGAAAGGCTAATAAAAAAGCTAAAGAAGAGGAAATAATGAAAAACCTTTTAAAAAATATACAAACACAAGATTCTATAATTGAATACAATAAAGGAAAAAAATGAAATTAGAAGTATTAAGATTTAGCAGCCAAGAGGATTCAACCAATGGAATATTATTTGACGTTACAGATGGACGAAAGTTTCTATGCTATACACTCGAAGACGAGCACAGAGACATTAAGGAATACGGTGAAACCAGAGTGCCTGCTGGAACATATAACATTACTCTCCGGACGGTGGGAGGATTTCATGGCAGATATTTAAAGAAATATGGGGAAATGCACAAAGGAATGTTATGGGTACGCGAAGTGCCTAACTTCGAATATATTCTTATCCATACCGGCAATACTGATGAGCATACTGCTGGATGCTTGTTGTTGGGGGATTCTCAACAAGTAAACTTTGGCGAAAGCAACGGATTCGTGGGTTCATCTGTTAACGCGTACAAAAGAGTTTATCCAGCAATTGCTGAGGTTTTAGAAAAAGGCGGTGATGTTACAATCACTTATACAGATTTTGACACAATATAATTAGATTAAAAAATGAACGAGCAAGATTTTAGATTAATGCTGTTAAACATAACCACCATGGGGATAAGCATGGCACAGGTAGAAACAATACTTAAAATATCACTATTGCTCGTTTCAATTGGGTACACCGCTCAAAGGTGGTGGATATTATATAAAAATAAAAGAATTTCATAAAACAAATAACTAAAAACAAATATTATGGCTTATAAAATGAGCAACGGACCATTGCAAGCAAAATTAAAAATGGTTAAAGGACCAAAAGGTGAGATGGTACCAGAATATGCTGTAGATGGCAAAGGTGCAAATGACGCGGCACCAACTAAAATGATGAAAAATCCCGTAACAAAAATGGCTAAAAGTATGGCATATGCGTCTTACGAAGCTGTTGGTAAACAGGTTACAGATCCACCTACAAAAGAAGACAAACGCAGAGCGGATATGTATGCCGGAGCGGGGGGTTCGGACGCAGGTTTTGCAAAATTAGAGCAGTATCGTAAAGATAATCCCCGGGCTGCTAGAAAAATGGACGGTGACCAGTATGACCGTATTATAGAAAGCAACAGAAACGCTGAAATTTCAAGGCGTCGTGCGGAAGCACCGGGGTACTACTACGATACATCAAAGCTTACGGATAAAGGAAAGAAAAAGATAGAAAAGATAGCCTCATCCGTTCCCTCTCGCTATTAAAAATAAATTATGGCATTTAAAATGGCTTCGCCACTTAAATTAAAAGACGCGTGCTACCGCAAAGCAAAAGCTAAATACGATGTTTTCCCATCAGCTTATGCAAGTGGTTACATAGCTAAATGCCGCAAACGAGGCGGTAAAATAAAATAACACGGGGTTACACTGGGCGTGCAGCTAGGAATTCGCTACCTTGAATTATTATTTGTCGCCCACCCCTTTTTTATTATGGCATATACACAAAATTCACCTTTTAACGTTAGAAAAACTAAAAAAGGATTATCACTTAAACGTTGGTTTAAAGAAGAATGGATTGATGTTCGTACAGGTAAACCTTGTGGTAGAAAAGAAGGTGAAAAAAGAGGTACGCCGTATTGTAGACCTAAAAAAAGAATATCTAGCAAGACCCCTAAAACAGCAAGTGAAATGAGCAGTGCGGAAAAAGCTAGAAAAATTAGAGAAAAGAAAAGACTAGGTCAACCTAAAGGAAAACCTAGACGTGTT
>Ga0070753_1001485_pt1 | contig 13086 bp, 9 predicted proteins | sample VirMetDEL_Aug_31_FD_77441 | JGI IMG/M metagenome (GOLD analysis project Ga0070753, IMG submission 77441) | Aqueous microbial communities from the Delaware River and Bay under freshwater to marine salinity gradient to study organic matter... | ecosystem: Environmental > Aquatic > Marine > Coastal ... | reverse complement strand
TCAACTGCAAGAATATATGAAGAACGGGTCTGATGGTGATTTAGACTTCAGACGTGCACAAATTAAATCATTACCAGATGGGTTAATAGTTAACGGGAGTTTATGGTTAGATTCGTCTGCAATTGAAACATTACCGAAAGGATTGAAGGTTACCGGATATCTAGATTTAAGAAACTCAAAGATCAAACATATACCATATCCTCCGGAAGTCGGGTCAAGTGTAATACTTTACATATGTAAAGATCTCAGATCATTACCGGAAAATTGGGTTCTTAATGGATCTCTAGATTTGAGACACACGCTGCTAACTGAATTACCAAAAGGGTTGTATGTTAAACACTCTCTTCACTTAAATAATACTCCGATTGCAACCATTCCGGATGATATAAAAGTAGATCAACGGTGTTATATTAAAGATACACCGTTAAGTAGATCATTTACAGTCAAACAATTATCTCGGATGTATCCGGGTGTACGTAGGTGGACACGATGAAATTTCAAGATTTAACTCAATTATTAGAACAAGATGGATCCCTATTTCAACCAAGAAGGGTTGATGATAGACAAGCCCGATATGATAAAATCCTTAATCAAACGATTCAAGACTACATTAAAAACGGTAGTCATGGTGACTTAACTTATGCTGAATCAGATATTAAGGATATACCAAACAATTTAAAATATGTTGGTGGGTATTTTGGATTATCCTACACACAAATCACTTCATTACCAGATGGGTTAACCGTTGAAGAAAGTTTAGATTTAAGTAATACCCCTATAAAAAAATTACCAAAAGGGTTAAAAGTTGGTGGGGACTTATTTATAGATTATACCCAGATTTCATCATTACCAGAAGATTTACAAGTTGAAGGAGATTTAATTGCTAGCAATACACCATTTTCACGTCGGCTTTCTGGTAAGGCCACCGAACAGGAAATAGATAAAATGTTTCCAAATATTAATGGATTTATTTACTTATGAAATTTCAAGATTTAACACAATTATTAGAGCAAGATGAATCAATCTTCAAACCAAGACGGGTTGAAGATAGGCTGATCCGCCATCAACAAGAGTATAATAAACAAATTCAAGATTATATTAAAAATGGATCTAAAGGTGATTTATATCTTTACAGAGCACCTATTAAAGCATTACCAAATAATTTAAAGGTTATTGGAGGTAATTTAGGTATTACAGATTCACAAATTAAAACTTTACCAACAGGGTTAAGGGTTAATGGTAGGTGTGATCTTGATCAGTCGTCGATTGAGGTATTACCTGAAGGGTTATATGTTGAAGAAGATTTAAATATACAAGATACACCTATAAAAGAGTTACCTCGAGGATTACATGTTGGGAACGATTTATTTGCATTCGGTTCGGAAATACAAAAGGTTTCAGAAGACATAAAAATTGGATCTGGGATGATGTTACCGAACACTAAACTCACCGAATTTCCAAAAACCACCCAAAAAGAGTTTAATAGGATATTTGTAAATGTAACCAGGGTAACAAGTGTCCCGGAAGGATTACATGTGAGGGTAATCCTTAATTTAGATACAACACAATTAATACACATCCCCCGTGATATAAGCGTAGATGGTATTTTATCGATACTGGGTACACCATTTGCTCGGAAATTTACAAAATCACAATTAATTAAGATGTATCCCTATGTCAATGAATGGAGAATGTAATGAAATTTCAAGATTTAACACAATTATTAGAGCAAGATTAATCAATCTTCATACCAAGACGGGTTGAAGATAGACAAATTCGGCTGATACGCCGAATTAACCAATACATTCAAGATGATATTAAACGTGGATCTAAAGGTGATTTAGATGTATCACACACTCCAATAACATCGTTACCATCTAACTTAAAATACGTTGGTGGTAATTTACATGCATCTGGATCTCTACTACAATCATTACCAGATGGGTTACATGTAGAGGGTCACCTAATTTTATCATTCACCCCACTTAAACAATTACCAAAAGGACTAGTTGTAGGCAAAAATATCAATTTATACGATACACAAATTACGCATTATCCGGATAATATAATTGTTGGTGGTACAATATCGCTCGGTGGTACACCACTACAATCATTACCAGATGGGTTAACGGTCAATGATAGTCTAGATTTATATAAGGTTCCAATGACCGTATTGCCAAATAAACTAGTGGTTAAAGGAGATTTAGATTTATTCGACTCAAATATTACACATATACCAAACGATATTAAAGTTGGTAATGTGGTTTACCTGGTGGGTACCCCAATAAGTCGTAGATATTCGGAGAAACAAATAATGCAGATGTGTCCGGGAATAACCAACATATACATAACGTAAGATGAAATTTCAAGATTTAACACAATTATTAGAGCAAGATGAATCTATCTTTCAACCAAGAAGGCTTGATGATCGTGAACAACGGTTACAACGATATGTTATTAGTCAATTACAACTAAATTAAACAAGGTAAATTAAAAGATTTAAATTTATCTGAGTTACCGGTTAAAACTTTACCAAATGGGATAAAGGTACCTGGAAGTATAATTTTACGACAGACAAAAATAGAGTCATTACCGGATGATATTAAAATGGGTGGTAGTTTAGATTTATACAACACACCAATTAAAACACTACCTCCAAGTTTATTATCAATACCTGATAATTTAGTGTTATCAGCATCAGCAATAGAAAAATTACCAGATGGGTTAGAAGTTGGAGGTGATTTGCGTTTATCTTACACTAATATAAAATCACTTCCAAACGGACTAAAAGTAGGTGGTATGTGCGGTTGTTTGTTTTCAGAGCTTGAACATATTGGAGAGAATGTTGAAATTGGGACTCTATTTAAATATGAAATTGGAGGATATTTGAATTTATCAAATTGTAGCAGACTCAAATCTCTCCCTAAATCATTAGTTGTTCATGGTGATATTAATTTATCGAATACTGCAATACCGTGGTTACGTGTAACTGATCTCGAAAAAATTAGAGAACTATTGCCAGGAGTTAAAGGAAACATTTACCTAGGTAGGTAAGCATAAATAATAACATGGCAAACATAAAGCTAAATTCATTAGCTAAACCTAAAAATATAGATACAAAGCCGCAATACACATATAGTGATATTGCAGTTGATCTTAAATTTGATCAATTAAAGCAAGTAGAATTATATAGTAATCTATATGAAAAGGATCTTCGTGGTAGTTATGATTTAGGAGCTATAAAAAATTCAATTATTAACATTTTTACATCATTTCCTGGAGATAAAGTATTAAATCCGGAATTCGGGTTAAATTTGAACCAGTTTTTATTCTTGCCATGTAGTGTTGATACAGCACAATCAATAGGTAACTTAATTAAGAATCAATTAATTAAACAAGAACCACGTGTTATTGCAAGAGAAATCAATGTATTTGCAGATGTTGAAAATGATCAATATCTAATAACAATGGTACTTGAAGTACCGTTTATAAATAATAACAATCGGATCGCTTTTAAAGCGTTATTAAATTCAACCGGAATAAATTTCTATAACTAATATGGCAGATAAAAATTACGAAATAAAACAAGATGGTTATGTAGCGTTTGATGCAATTAGTCTTAAAGACTTAATCATTGAACGGATGAACCAACAACAGATATTTACTGATCAAAACTACGAAGGTAGTAATTTATCTGCTATTATTGATATCATTGCATACTCTTATCATACATTAATTTACTATCTCAATAAAAATTCATCTGAAAGTAATTTTAGTCAAGCTGAATTATATGAGAATATCAATCAAATTGTTAAGAGCATCGATTATAACCCGTCTGGTCCTCAAACACCGAACTTATCATTTGAAGCTGTAGCTAGCAATAATTTACCAATAAATTTGTATACTATACCGCGATATAGTTATTTTACTTTTTCTGGTACTTCTTATACGTTTGTTAATGATGTATCATTTCAAAAAACATTAGATGGTATTGAAAGTTTAACTACATTTCAAAATAATAACCTTTTGTATAATGGTCAATTTGTTGAATATCCTGTATTTGAAGTTATTGGAGAAAATAATGAAGTTGCTTTATTAGCTCCATCTAATGAGGAATCTAACTTTTATATCGATAACAATAATATCGATGTTTATGTTAAAGCAAATACTCAAGGAGCTAAATGGGAAAAATGGTCAAGATCAACATCACTATATTTAGAAAATGCTTCAGCTAAAAAATATGCTGTTAGATTTAATGAAGATCAACGTTATGAAATAAAATTTGGTAATAACATTAATGGTAAACGTTTAAATCAGGGAGACCTTGTTGCAATTTATTATCTTAAATCAGATGCTAGTAATGGTGAAGTAAGTAAAAATACATTAGATAACCAGCAATTGTACTTTTATAATACAACCCAATTTAATGATATTTTAGCAGATACATTACCAGGCGGGTCAAATATTCTTACATCATCCGAAGCTGCAAATATTACATTTTCAAATAGAAATTCATCAACATTGTTTAAAGATAAAGAAACCGTCGATGAAATTAAAACCAACGCTCCGAATTTATATAATTCACAATACAGATTAATAACTACTAGTGATTATGCAAATTATATTAGTAAAAATTTCTCTAGTTGGGTAACATCCGTATCTGTAGTTAATAACTTTGATTACTTAACTGGATATCAACAATATTTCTTTGATATCGGACTTGATCGACCAAATTTAGATTCAAGAGTTTTGTTTAGTCAAGTGAACTTTGCTGATTCTTGCGATTTTAATAACATTTATATCTTTGCAGTCCCGGATAAAATATTGGAAACTAGTTTAGATGTTCGAACAAACTACTTGTCGATAGCTCAAAAGAATGCTATTAATATCTTATTAAATGATGTTAAATCCGCTACTACCGAATTAGTTGTAGTTGATCCGGTTTATATGGAAGTTAATTTAGGGGTTTAATCATCTCCAGATGATTTGATTGAATATTTACCAGATAATGGAGATGAATCATATTTATATGTTGAAATTGATAAAAATTCTAGACGGGATACATCTGCTGTTAAGAATGAAATTGCGTCTATATTCAAAGAATATTTTAATATAAGTAATCTGCAATTAAATCAAACTATTAGCATTAAAACCCTCTCTCAGTCAATCTTGGACGTCGATGGAGTCGTTACCTTTTCAACTAGAAGAGGTAATTTAACGAGCAATTTATTGCAATTATTAGTGTATAATCCAGTGTATCCAAATGATGATTATACGTTTACCGAACAAGATATAAATCTAAAATATTTTCAATTTCCGTATTTCAAAGATTTATTGAATATATCAAATCGGATTGAAGTAACTAGACAAGAATAAACATGGCAATTATAAAAACAGGATATTGGAAATTTACTAGTTATGATGTATTTGATAATGCATCATTATCGTCATATGCACTTGAACAAACCCCGTTAAAGTTTATTCCAACAACATATAAATCCGAAGATTATAGTAAATATTACATTATTTGGGACTTTGGAGATGGATCAGCTAAAGTCTCAGGATTATCTAGTACTCATGCATACTACTACCCAGGCCAATATCAAGTCACTATGACAGTAATGTTGTCGTCTGGTTCAAGTGTGTTGGATTCATATAACAATACCGTTACTATCAGAGATTTTGTACCTAATACATTCGCATTCAATACCGTAGATAGTACCGAAACCATTACATTAACTGCTGGTGTCTATAGTCCTCAATTAACATTGACTAGATTTAACAGTTTACAAAGCTTTTCATCTAATGGGTATTCATTCTTTTTAGCTGCTAGTGGGTGTAATTCACTCAATTATGATATACCTAAATTAACTCAAGAGCCTTACGCTCACCTGTTGCCCACACATAGGTTTATACAACGTGAGTTAGTTAACACGCTCTATAGTGATACCATTGTAGATAAAGTAAAAACAATAGATACAAATTTATATGGTAAATTAGATGCAGCGTCGTTAGTAGTTCCAACATCAGCATCAGATGTCAATGCCTTTTTTGTTGGTACAAGCGGGTATTGTGATTTGTATTTTGTTGATGATTTTGTTCAAACCGAACCCTACTATATTTTAGCTACAATTGATACGAGTAAATTTCCAGATAATTACACTCTCAATTTCAATCTACCTACAAATTATGAACTACCAATCAAGAACTCAACATCAACATATTATCAAATTTCCTCTGTTGAATTTAAACGTCCCGACCGGTTTAATATTACTAGTAACGGTTTAGATGGTGAAGGGTTTAATTTAACTACATTTTATATCGATCAATCTAAATTTATTAATCAAAAAATTAGTTTCGTTGCTAAATTGAAATATAGCAACCAATATTCAAGTAAACATCAGTTTAATTTATTATCACAGGGTTATAGTACTTTTGCACTGAATTCAGTTAAATTATACTTAACCGATCCATATGGTAATAGTTTAGGAAATATAGAACCATATTTAACTATTGATACTAGTATATTTGAAAATTACCATTACGGTTGGGTTAAAGGAAATATTATTATCCCGGAAGATAATGATTTAAATAGCGAATATTATCTAGATGGTGGTGTTGTTTGTTTGAGTGCTGTTTGTGTTCTACAAGATATAGATCCAAACGATTCATTTGTTGTGTCTGGGTCGAGCCAACCATTTCATTTATATCCGAAGTCCGGATCAAATAAGGTTGCAAAGATTAACGAAAACTTTGATGCAACTAATTATATGAAAAGTTTAGCATTTCAACCATCGATATATCAATTACCTGTTCTGTTTGATACCTTTTTTAGTTCTATGTTAGGTACTGTTGAATCAAATACAAATTCAATTGGTAAGCGTGTTTACGAGAAAACAAGCAATTTCATAAAAAATACATCAAACATCGATACATGTGATATCCAATCATTGTATGGGTATGCACAAATGTATAATCTTGATTTGCAACAATATGCAAATCAAGATTTGTTAATCAATTATCCAGCTGATTTAGCTAGATTAGTTAATTTATTTTCAATCAAAAAATCATTACTGTTTGGAAAGAGATTACAAAAGCAGGATAATTTTGCGGATAAATACAACTTAAGTTATCGTGCTAATGATTTAACAAAGGCTGCACAAGATTATAGCGTTGATAAAAAATACGGTAACAATTTAGGTAATCAAATTAATGTGCATAACGGCATAGTTTATAAGAATAATAATTATGTTATTGTATATGAAATATTTTCTGAAACATACAGGGTTATGAGAACTAATATCAGTTCAATATCATTATCAAGTTACCCATTGAGTACATACAATTCATCGTGGGGATGGGGATTATCATTACCTGATGATTATGAATCTGATTCATTAAGTGCATATAAATTATCGTGTTATTACAATTTTTACGAATTTGTTCCAGTTGTTCCGGGTAAATTTGTTGGTAATATTATTAACTGGGAAGACACATATGGGACAACCATTGACTTACTTGGAACAAACCCGTTATCAACCACATATATGCCGTGGTATTTAAGTAGTTATCGAGGAACAGCATTAGAAACATGGGATGATTATGGTGGTGTTGTCGATCAAAATTTAAATTACCAATTGAGTTTAGGTTTAGATTTACTATCTGCAACCTGATAAACTAAATAATATCAATGTCTGTCAACACTATAGAACGTTTTAATAATTATAATATTGATCAATCAATAACGGTCATTGGTAATATATCTACTGCTGTTGACTATGATGCTCCGCTTGAATTTAAAAATTGGTTAACGTACTTTAAAAATACCAACCTGTCTATCAACACTTTTAAAGATTCTTATCGAAAATATATCATACAATGGAATGTTGTTAAAAATAGCTTCCTACAAGATCAAGCAGACGATGTTAAAGAATATTATGTCAATTTAGTTAAGAATATTTCCCTTGAAGTATTTACAGAACAAGAACGCAATTATTTGAACGCTATCGATTATGACGATCCAGATCAATTAGATACCATCGTTCCATTAGTTGCTCAGAAAATTAAAAGTCTTACAAATTATTATAAGGATTTTAGGGAAGTCGTTAAGACTCAACCTAAACGAAATAATATCTATTCATCAAATATAGGAATAAAAGAGTTTGTATTTCAGTTAATCAATGATTTATTGCATTATAATTCGACCACTCAATCGATTATAAATCAATATCAAAAGAATACTCAATATATCCTTAATAATGTTAACATTGTTGTAGATGAATTGTATGATGAATACGATCAATATTTTGATATATCTGCACAACAACCAGCTTCAGCTTATAATACGGGTGGTCAGCTGAGAACAACCTATTGGAATACAAATACCAATCCATGGAATTTTGATGTATTTCTAAATTATGATACGGCTGTTGTTAGACTATTATCGTCATATAATTACATTTTAGATGGATTTATTAGCAATCTTTCAGTTCCAGTATCGTTGGTGTCGTCAGATACAAATTATCTGAAAAATAAAGATTTCGTACTACAATACAATACAGGTGATATCAATGATCTTAATTTAATAAACACTAAATTATTGCTAGAAAAATATAGTGGAACAGATTGGTACTATTTATCAACCACATCAACCGGAGAATTTTTATCTGGTAAGTTTTTAACAGCTAAATCACCTGCAAGTAATTACTTGAATAGGAATAATGTATCGACTGCAACCGCTCCTAATACTGCGTTCTTGGTAAGAGCTAAAGATATTGGAGGATATTTCACTCCAAATAAATTAGGGGTATTATTGTACAATACATTTTCGTATAATTATACAGTAAAGGATTCATTACCACCGAATGCAATATATTATTTTCCGGATCCAAATCGATATCTTAATACATACGGTAATTCAATTTACACTAGAACCGGTACAATATATGATATCACCGAAAATGCTTATATTGTAAATTACAACGTTAGTAATGGCGCAGCATTTGGGTATATTAACGATCGATCAGAATATATTAATTACAATGGATATGTTAATAGCGAAGAGAAATTAAAACTTTATGCATCCGGTATATCTAAACAATATGATAAGGTAGACTTCTTTAAAGGCAAAACAAGCGATATTTGGGCTAATGCAGATGTTTTTGCTAGCAAAAATAAAACGTTTTATCCAATCAATGAACGTCAAAATACTTTAGCAGTTACATATAAAGATCAAATTAATTCAACATCAGATGTTTATGGTAATATATATGGATTATATAAACAAGTTAAACCAGTCATCTTCGATAACTATACCAATGCTATTAGTACTGTCACTCAAAGATGTTTGTTTATATCCTATGGATTGTTTACATACGATGGAGATACATTTGATTATTCAACCGATACAGGAACAGTAGAAGGTATCTTACCAGCTATAACCTTTACAAGATCTGGTGTTGAATTACCTGCAACCAGTTTAACAGATTCTATCACACCAGCATTAATATATGGAACATTTACAATGCCATGGTGTTACAGTACAAGTGTTGTATATGGTAGAGGAGACCTATATGATGGGGTATATTTTACAGATATTAATGGTAATGTATTGCAAGATACCCCAACATCTGATAGTCCCGTGTGGGATATAACTAGTCAAGATTATTATTACAACGTCCTTTTAGATGGAGCTAGTAATATCAATGGTACTCGACCAAATTTTGGTAATGCACCTACATTTTTAGTTGAATTATCAAGTAGTATTGACGGGGGATTGTTCAATTACGCACCATATGATGATCCGTTCACATTAGCATATGTACAAACAAACCCATACAATATACCATTTTATGATAGTGTAATCAATACCTTATCGACCACATATGTCAGTATTGATACATATCAGAAAAAGTCAATTTATGATAAAAAATATGAATTATCAGCAAGTGGGTTCATGCGTGATGTAAATAACTATGTTTCCCCATTATCTGCTGCGTTGAGCTCAATTTTTATCAAATATAATAGTACAGACATATATAATGAATTAAACAATGAGATAATTAAATTTGACGTTGTTTATGATATTGCAATTATCCAAACTCCAAACTATCTCATATACGAAAAGATTGATATAGACCAAACAACCAACCAGATTATATCGATTGACAATACAACTAATTACATATCAAGAACAACACAAGGGGACAATACAATTGAACAATTCGGTAATTTCTATTATCATGAGAAATCAAATACTATTATATTCAATCGATTGACGATGTATGGAGCATTATCTGCAACAAATTATAAGACTGTGTATCCAACATTTTATAAGTTAGAAATAGACGGATTAAATTTCAAACAAATTTATCCGGTTAAATCAAGTAATCAATTTGGATTATTAAGCAGTTATAGTTTAAGATCGATAATTGACCCATATGACAATGGAAATTTGCAGAACGAAGATTACTATTATAATATCACATATGTTGATAGGCCATCTCTATCATATGATGTAGAAACCAATACATATGCTTATACAATTAAAACAACAGATTCATCGGATGGGTTAGCAATCTATTATCAAACCTATAAATTTGTTAATGGAAAATTTGTTAATAATATTAATGAAGTTTATTTTCAAGATAGTATTATTCGCGATGAAAATTATTTTAATCCATTAACAGCTAGTTTTATCTCTTATAATAATTTAGATGGGACTTCTGGTTCGTCATGGATAAATAATGAAGGTATCCTAAAATTAGGTGAATAATAGTAAATAATAACAATGGCAACAACAATCACATCAACTAAAGCCAACAATGTTCTATTGAATGATGTTCTAGATATTACAAAAGATATTGTAATATCTGGTGAATTTTCATGTTTCGGTAGCGATATATCTGGAGGTGAAGGATTTTGCATCTACTTCATTAATGCATTTTCAGCTAATAATGTCGGTAGTCCTGGCCCTGGTCTAGGGTTTGCTCCAACAGATGGTATTGTTGAATATCTTGGTAATGACATCTTTCTTGGTACCACCGATTCAATACTTGGTGTCGGGTTTGATATCACTGGAAATTATTCTCAAAGTTTAGGCCCGACTTATGATGGAGATACAGCATTACATCCTAATGCAATTACTCTCCGTTATGGTTCAACTCAAGATTTTAGCTATATTAGTAGTAGTGATAATTTGTCAAGTTACGGTATTAATATTTATCAAGTGTATGGAGATCAAGCACCTTTACAAACTTCAACACCTACCCCTACTTCAACCGTTACACCAACCAAAACGTTTACCAATACGTTAAATACTACCGCTACACCAACACCAACCGTTACTAAAACTTCAACTGTTACTAGCACGAGCTCTAAAACTCAAACACCTACCAAAACAGCTACACAAACAAATGCAGTTTCTATTACCGTAACCAAAACTATAACACCAACAATCACAAACAGTTTAACTAAAACACCAACACAAACACCAACTGTTACGGGATTATTTCCATATAAAAAAGCATTTAAAGTCAGGTTAACAAATTATGGAAAGAAAATTATTGTATATATCCGTAATAACAATTCGACTACATTTACTAAAGTCTATGAGAAAGATAATTTAAGCTTAACTCTACCAACTGGTAACCAATGTCAAGTCGGTTTGTCTTATTCAACCGGTGTTGGTTTGTCTAAATTTTATTTGTATAGTTTTAGTGTTAATGGTATTGGATATAGCAACCCATACACACCTACCCCATCAGTATCAACAACACCAATTATTACAGGAACGCCGTCTATCACATCGGTTATAACAATGCCGGTGATACCAGCAGTAACTCCAACAATAACCAAAACTGTAACAAAAACAATTACTTACACACCAACACAAACAAGATCACAAACACCATATGCTACAGTAACATATACACCAACAAATACACAAACATCAACACAAACATCAACACAAACAAAATCACAAACACCGCAAGTAACAACATAACAAACACCAACATTGACACCAACAATAACCCATACTCAAAGTACGCCGTTTATAGCTGCAGCTAATGCATCGTATAAATTTGTATTTGAAAGTAAGTGGGTTGATGCAGATAGTGCAGCTGCAGCAGTTAACGTCTTAATTAATAATGCTCGATTTGGATTAACCCGTAATCAAGGATCAACCAATCTACTTAATATTCGTACATCAACAACAGGAGAGGGGGTAGTTAACGATTTTGATCGAAAATATTTCAGAGCATACTTTTTCAATCAAGCAGCTGAATTCGGTCAACAAATAGGAGGATCTGGAGCTGATGGATCGCAATCTTGGTTGTCGATTCCATTTGTTGAGCGTGTAACATCATCAAACGATCCGTTAACAGATTATAGGCAAGGGATATCATCAAACATATATCAAGCATTAAGAATTTTAGTTAACACTGGAAATACATTAGATGGTACGCTATTATATATTGACAAAACAGATAATTCAAATGACCGGCCAAATCCAAGTGATAACGCTGGGTTAAATTATCCAATATGGGGTACTGATGGTTTGAGTGTGGATTATAAATCACCAATATTTGATAGTAGTGTATCAAATAGATATGTAATAAATTTCAATAAAGATGGGAGAATATTATACAATTTTGATTATGTTGATGGAATAACATCGAGAAATAATTTCATAACTACACTAGATGCGTATCGATTAATACCAAATACAAGATATCTTCGTGTAATATCTGGAGAGATTGACATATCATTTAGTTATTGTACGGAATTGATTAGTTATATTGATAAAGGAACCGGATCAATATCATATTGGGGTGCAAGATTAACATTATTTACATCAGCTAGACAATGAGCGAAAATTATATTTATATTACAGGGACAGATTATAGCGTTGTTGATGCACAGGTTGCGTCCGGTTATTTATTTATCGATCCATATACGAACACTTCAGATTATTATACAAACGAAGCATCTGCAATGTCTTTTACGGTAAGTACTTTTGAACAATCATTGTCTGGAACAACTTTCTCTGGTGATGAATTAGTTTATAAACGCACAACCACTATT
>Ga0070753_1001479_pt1 | contig 13132 bp, 29 predicted proteins | sample VirMetDEL_Aug_31_FD_77441 | JGI IMG/M metagenome (GOLD analysis project Ga0070753, IMG submission 77441) | Aqueous microbial communities from the Delaware River and Bay under freshwater to marine salinity gradient to study organic matter... | ecosystem: Environmental > Aquatic > Marine > Coastal... | reverse complement strand
CTGCTGACCCTGCTGCTAACCCTGCTGCTGACCCTGCTGCTGAATCTGCTACTGCCCATGCTGCTAACCTTGCTGCTTTTGCTGCTGCCCCTGCTGAATCTGCTGCTGCCTCTGCTGCTGAATATGCTGCTGCCCATGCTGCTGCCCTTGCTGACTCTGCTGCTGACTCTGCTGCTAACCTTGCTGCTGCCCATGCTGCTGCCTCTGCTGCTTTTAATTCTTTATCGTATTTATTCATTTTTGTATTCCTCTTTCATCCAAAGCCGATTTCACAAATAGGTCAATCTTTTTAAGGCCATCTAATCCTCTTGTTTTCATCAATAATTGTGGTGATATACCTCCAAAATTATAATTGGGACATCGAAACCACAACTTAGTTTTATCATGCTCATTAAAAAAAGTAAAGACTTTTTTGTAAACTTTTTTTAATTCATAAAACTCCTTCATACTATCACTTCCTTAATTTATGCAAATTGCATTTGGTTTTCGGTTTTCAAGCTCGGAAGTAAATTCCCTATCCTGATAATATCCTACTATTGGAGTAAAATATACAGGCTGATATTCGTTTCCCTCATCATCTTTAGAATAGACTACTTCAAAATCATTACCTTCTTTAATCAGCTCATTAAGCCCGTCTATAACTTCATTCATTTTTTCAATATATTCTGATAATTTCATTTCCACATCTCCTTAAAAATGCCCCTCCATTCAGAGGGGCGATCTCCTTTTATGACACCAACTTAGTGATAATCCCCAATGCTCTTTGATTGAGATTAGCCCCATCACCAAACCATAGTTTATCTAGCCTAGAATCCTCATCGTTTCCACGTTCATACTGTAGGTATTCATTTACGGCATTGTAAGCTGCCCAAGCGGTTCCTTTAATAGAAGCCATGTCGTTTCCTCGTCCTTTTTCAAAAAGAGGAATAATGTTTTCTAGGATACGTTGAGCTGGTTTCAATCCAAGTTTTTCCATTTCCACATATTTCTCACCAACAAACACAAGTTTAACATAACGATCAAGGTCAGCTTGGCTTACAGTCCTATTTGCTAGGAATTTGTATTGCTCGGCTGTTGCCTCAAATTGTGCGTTAGCAAGGTTCATAATTTCAGCTACTTTATCAAGGTTTTCTTGAAGGTTTTTAGTATGCTTCAATCTGATTAGTTGAGAAGCGTCATTGTTAGTCGCCATACTAAGTGTATTTTGACATACAACTCTAATTGGAGTAAATCCAGCTCTCACAGAAACAAGCCCATCATGACCATTAGAAAGTAGGATATATTTTTCTACCGTGTCACCTTTAGCAATTTCAAGAGGGTCTTTGTTAATTTTGGCTAGTACCCAAATTCTCTTACCTTCTCTAAGTGAACCTGCTGTTTCAAACATTGCCTCACCCGATTCAATGAATGGGTCAAAAAATTTGAAAGCTTCTTTATTTTGAAGCGGTTGATATTTTTGGGAAACTACCCCAAGAATAGCTTCGGTGTCATCTCTGACAACAGCATTACTAGGTGCCTGAATACCGTTTTCAAGAAATAGCGGTCGTGTACTTACGTTCCAATCCAATCCGGCGGCGACAATAGCATCTTCAGTAGTTAGAGCTTCGTTAGGTTCAATAAAACGCCCGAGATTGTGCCAAGGTGCTTTTCCACGGTAAAACATTTGAGCTTCACCATTAATTAATTCTAATCCGTGTGCCATAAAGAAATCCTTTTTTGTTTTAGGCTTTATTGCCTTTTGTTGTATTTATATTACTAAAATCTAATTAAGATGTCAACATATTTTTTAAAAAAATAATTAAAAAAATGTCAATCCCCAAACCTATTGAAATTGCTAGGGGTGGATTGGACTTACCCCAATTTGTCATCATTAACAATGTTGCCATTATGCTACCTCACTAATCACTTTGTAAACCGGATTAACCGCAAACATAGTAGGAATGCGCTTAACCACACCATCTTTCTCAATCGCTACGGTTCTCATTAGTACCATTTCAGCACCTTTAAGCGGTCTAAAACTATCTACTGTGACAAAAGAATCATATTTTTTAGGGTTATATGTTACTTGTACCATATTAGCAGTGTCAACGTCAGAAAAAACTCCTAGTTCGCCCTTAACTCCAGCGTGTACGTTCTTAACACCTTCTATCAACACTCGCTGTCTGCCAGCCTCAGACACCTTAAAAACTGCATTTTTAACTATTACCATTTCTCTGTGGTCTCCGGCAACTAGACCTGTCTTAACATCTTTAACTGAAAATACATTTTTGTGTAAGTTAAAGTAAATAAATTTCATAATTCAATCCTCGTAATATTAAATTGATGTTGAGTTTTTTCACCTTTTTCTATGGGGTTTGAAAACCTTCTTTTAACATAATTTACACTGCAATTTAATTTTTCAGCTAATTCTTCAAAATTATAAGCTTTTTCAATAATTTTTCCATTCAAATCTTTAGCAAAATATTTAAATCTAATAAAACCGTCAATGCAATAGTTTTCAATATTTAAAAAATTATTTTCACCAAAATCATGCGTAGATTCATAAATTAAATTCCAATCCACATCATAAAATTTTAAATTTCTTACAAATAAGCTTGCATTAAACATATTTTTACGCTCTACAATATCACCTATTTCCACATACTTGCCACAAGACCTACCTAAAGTAGTTTGAGGAAATATTTTGTTAAATGAATCAATGGTTCCATCACTATTATCAAATTCATTTATTTTTTGTCCAAACATATTGCCATCCTTTATTTCAGTGTTATTTTATTATTTATTTTTTTTATTGTCAAGTATTTTTTTGTGATAAAACTCATCCATTTCTTTATAAACTTTTTCTAAATCCACATTTTTAGAAACTAACAAATCTGTTGTTTTAAAATTTTCTTTATTTTCTAAATATTTCCTACATCTTTCACTAATTTTTGCTATATCAATATTGGTTGTCATAGCTACATCAGCCGGAATTTGACTTCCATATTCAGCTTGCATTTTTTCTATTTCATCAAGGTGATGATGAATAAGATAGATGTCTTCTGGCTCTAATACTAATTTATTTAAAATTTTATTTAGTTGTTCATCACTTAACATTTTAAATCCTCGTAGTTATAATTATTAAAACTATTAATAAAATAATATTTTTGAGCATTGGTGACATTTTTAATCCTCCTTCATAAGCGTGGAATTTTCTTTAGATATTTCACCAAAATAAACTCTTGCTTCAATTAAAGCGGTTCTCATGTCAAAATTTTTCATCAAATGTTTCAGAATCTTTTCGGTATGCTCTAGTCTGTTTTCTAACTCTTGTTTTGTCATCAAATCCTCCTACACCAAAAACATTGGGTTTGTGTCGTTTTTATTTTCCAATTCTAAAACTCATTTTTTCGCCTCCTAAAGCGTTTTCCTGTTAGTTGTTCATATTCTTGTTTAAGTAATTTAATATCAGCAGGGTTTCCACATATAATCCTACGCAATTCTTTTTCTTCTTCCTCATAGCTTTTACACCATGAGATAAATTGTGGTTTATAATCCTCTTTCATTCTTCTACCTCTTCAATCCCCGTAATAGATACATAATTATGGTCATATTCAGGGTCAAATCCATATTCAGCAATCATTGGAATATCAAAAACTTTTAATCCAAAGCTTTCTATTTCAAACAATACATCACTTCTTTGTTCGTGGTCAATATCATTGTCCACATCCAATTCTAAATCATCAATTACTTGTTTGTCAAGCACTTTTGTAAAATGGCATTTATAATTTGCCCCATCACGATAAAATAAATTTACTTTAACTTTTTTCATAACACCTCTAGTCTGTTCCATCCTAATTTCATATCTGCATGGAAACGATAGGTTTCCACATCACCATTTTTTTCTATCCATCTATCAATGCCACGTTTAGCATTTTCAATAGTTTCACAGTAAAATTCCACATCGGGCGCATAGACAATAAATTCTGGTTCATTATCCACACCTAAAAGGTCTTGATATTCACCTTCCCCATACTTCCAAGGATTGCGGTCAATATAAATCCCCTTATATTCTACCACGCTTCGCCCCTTGTGTCTACCCATATTTTTGCTTGAAGTTGATGTGCTAACACACCGATTTTTTGTGCCATTTCTTTAATTTTTTGAGCAACTTCTCGGTAGCGTTTTGGTGTTAGACTACCCTCAATTTTTGCCCATCGAATCATCCAAAGGTCAATGGTAACTTCTTCACTTGTATGCGGTCTATAAATATTATCGAAGAAAGCTTTAGTTTTTAAACTGCTATCTTTCTTTGCGCCAAGAATTGTCTTGACTTCTTTTACAGTAATATTATCATTTGCATTTAATATTGCCAAAGCTTTTTTCTTTTGACTGTCAAAAGTTGTTACCTTACAATTTCCTTTGTGTTTTAGGAATTTCTCTAAACTAATACAATTCATTCTAACTGTATTGTTTGGGGATAATGCCGACATAATACCAGCTACCTTTATAAGAGGCACATTGTAAACCTCTGATAATGTTTTGCAATAATCGTGAATGTCAAAATACCAATTGTGTGCCATGTCTGCACCTCCTTTCTAAAGTCATATTAATTGATCTTAGCTAAAAAGTCAACATCAAAAACAAACTAAAAAAATATTTTTTTAATTAAAATAATTGTTGACAGGGTAGGTAGGGTGTAGTAATATTTCATTGAGCATAACTAACAAAGGAAAAATTATGCTAACAATATTACATATTTCACAGGAGGTAAATTAATGACTAGGAATGAATTGGAAAATGAAGTAGTAGAACAGTGCAACAGTATTATTAATGAAATTGAATGTCGTGATGGACAACCGTTTGATGGCGAGCTATTTGATGCGTTATGTTATCTTGACAGTGTAAAAGATGCTCTTGAAATGTTAAATAATGATGATTATGAGGATTACACAAAGATTTTTAAAAACGAGAATGAATATGAATAATTTAAAAACTATTGATTTTGGTGACGGTAATGACGGTACTACAGGACTTGAAAACATATCAATAAAACCTGTTGTCAATGGCTATGTCGTGACCTATTCAAGCGATGAAGGTGACGAGGAATTTGTTTATACAAATAAAAAAGAAATGATGCTTGACATTAGTAAAAGCTTGTAGTAATGTGTTTTTAGGAGGTATTTATGATATTTGAATTATTTTTTGGCGGTATAACACATCATTATATTGCATCACAATTAAATTATTGTAATGTCATAAACAAATCAGTAGGCACAATAAAACATGGCTATGGTGCAATATTGATAGGAAACGAAAAAAATAGAGGTGGTATAATTGTTGGAAAAGACTCAGCTTGCGGTAATATTTACGGTGGTTTAGGTTCATTTTCTTCTTTTAAAAAAAATTTAAACTTGATAGTGGGCGCATATAATGTCAATAGAAAAGAGTTTTATGACAGAAAAATTACACCGTTTTCAGTTTTTGGGGTTACACCAATAGTAGGGTTAAATTATAAATTACCATTGTATAAAAAAACATACAAAAAGAGAAATTTAAAAATATCATTTGACACCATAGTATCTTTAGGTATAATAACCCATGGGCTATCAGTCACTTTTTAAAAGGGAAAAAATGGGCAGAAATAGGTTTGACATAAGTAAAGAAGAATTAAATAAAAAATTAAATAAAAATAATTTTAACAAAACTAGAACGGCAAAAGATGTTGGCTGTAGTTTAACCACCTTAAAATCATTGTTAAAACACCATGATATTATTTTTATTGGTAAATCGGGAAATCCTGATATAAAATCAACTATATATTTTAATGAAAAAAAAATAAAAGAAATGTTTCAAAATGGTGAGAAAATTAAAAATATTGCAAAACATTTTGGGTGTAAAGAATATTTAGTTAGAAAAAGGTTAATTAAAGAATTTGGAAGAAAAAAATATGGTTTTTTGAAAAACATTTATAAATGGCACAAAAAAAACAAAAAAAAATTGCCATTTGAATATAAAATAATATAGGTGAAACATGGAAAAAATTAAAAACAAAGAAGAATTTAAAGAAAAAGTTGAAATATACAATATTTTAATTAAAATAGAACGTGCTATCGAAAATAAAGATGATTTAAGTCTTTCAGTGCTTTTAACTATATTAAAAAATAAAAATATTGAAATAATTCAAGAAAATAATTGACATAACATACTATTTGGTTTAATATGTTTTTAACTTAGGAGGTTATCATGTTAAAAATGATAAAAGTATTTATAACTAGTGGCGACATTAAATTGCTAGAAGAAACATTAAATTTATTACTTGATTACGAGGTAGAACAATTTGACGATGACGCTAGGAATACGGTCATAAGCTTGTCACGACTTATTAATGATTTTAAAGAAGAAATAAAACAAAACACAATAACATTTGACAGATAGTTAAGCTTATGTTAACATGGTTTCAGAGATAACGCATGGAGGTAATAATGCAAAAAATTAGTAGAAAAACATTAGAATTAGTATTGAAAAGTTTTGAAGCGGTTTCCAAAGATGAGACAAGGATTAACCTAAACGCAGTAAGATTAGGTAGTGATGACAATGGTTTAGTCGTAGAGTCATGTGACGGGCATATATTGTCACGGCACTTTGTTGACGAGGAAGAATTGACCATTGACGAGGATATTTTGATTCATAGAGATTCTAAGCCTAAATTAAAAAGCTTTATCACTACCAACAAACATGATAATTCATTCTTAATTGATACCAATGTAGAAGAAAATAGGAATTTAAGGATATTTACGTCTGATAATAGAGATGGAGTGATTTTGTCGGTAGTTTTCAGAGAATATGCCAAAACTGACTCTATTATGCCAACAATAAAACCAGATGATTATTTAGAAATCAATTTTAACCCTGAATTATTGACAAAACTTTATAAAAGTTTAAGTGGTGAAAAAAGGAGACCTAAAGTAAAGTTATTGATTAAAAAAGATAATCCAATGTCTCCAATAGTCGTGGAAAGTGGTCGGGATAATATTGGTTTACTAATGCCATTAAAAGTTTAAAAAAGCGTTGACAGGTTGTGCTTAGTGTAGTAATATTCTTGTAGGAGGTAGCGATGAACTACATAAAACGATTAGAACATGAATTACAGGAAGCACAGCTTGACAAGCAAAAAGCCGATGAGATTGTAAATGAACTTTTTAAATATCTCAATAGCTCCAAATTTCAATGCGGTGACGAATTAGACAATTATGTCAACATCAAAGATATAATGACATATCTTCACAGAATTAGGAGTGTACTATGAATATTGACCCGTTTACATTAATCCAAAAAGGTGACATTGTTCAACTAAACGACATGGGTTTAGGTTATTTTGAACCAGAATGATATGCAAATGTTGACCTTGAAGTTATTAATACTCGAATTGACCACTATGAAAAAGGAGAGTGTACTAAAGATAATGATGGCATTGAAAGACCAAATTGCACTTGTTATAGGTTTTTTGACCTACGACAAATTGGCACCGATATTGTTCTTAAAGATGCTATGTTTAATGAGTTAACTTTAAAAGAAATTAAAAAAAGCGTTGACAGTGACAGGTAATTGTAGTAATATAATTATAGAAACAAAGCACAAAAGTAACGATGGATGCTAACGAAATGGTTGTAAATATAATATTAACTATTCTTTGCCTAACGGCCTTTGGATTATTGTGGGCTTTTTGGAGTGACATATGAAATCCACGTACCTAATACGAAATTCACATACATATAATAGAAATCCACATAGGGGGGCTATAAATCCACATACACCTATCCTCATAAACGCTTTTAACGCTCCTATAACAGTAGGGATTGAATATCACCCAGAATGGAATGAAATACAAGAGAAGGCAAATGTGCAAGTCTCAGCGTGTATAAATGAGGTAATCTTTAACATAAGACAGGATGATAATGCACCTGTGGAATAACTATAGAAACCCTATGGAATCCACACACCTGCTAAGTCATTAAAAATGTGTGTCAAAAAGGTATAACCTACCGAAATCACATATGTCATAACAATTAACAAAGGATATTGTGTTCTAGTATTGCCGTAAAATTGTGTCAAAATATAGTTTTTTGACCCACGCACACCACGACACCGACTCAAGACAGAGCCTCCCAACCACGGTTCTAAATTTTTTTTTATCTGACGAACCCTGCCGACAATATAATATCACACACCTACCGACACACCCCTGCAAAAGCCGTGCCAGAACAGCCGTGCCGAGAATGGCATAAGAATTGCATATGCAAAAACCGTGCCAAAACACTTGGCATGAATCTTGCATAAAAATGTAAGTTATTGATTTTGCGTAAAGATATGTAACCTCCTGTTTTTATTGATGCGCCCAGAATCCTTGGCACTTTCTAAGAGTTACCACGATTTTAAATTTCAGTCAAGCCATTTTTTTGATATGCAAAAGTCGTGCCAAAAAATAATTATTGACAAATTTATTTTTTACCTGTATACTTCCGAAAATAATTTGTTTTTTTTCTTGACAGTGTTGGTTTTGTCATATATACTTCGCCCGTGCGCCCATGCAAGAAATGTGCCAAAAATCGGCCATTTTTTTTGCCTCAACTTACAGTATACAGAAAGAAAGTGCTCTCGTCAACCCCTTTTTTTAATTAAAAATAAAATTAATTCTTTAAAATTTTTATTGAATTAATAGTTGACACAACTTCCCACTTGCGTTAATATGTAGGTGGGAATAAAGAACAGGAGGATAACCCATGAATATTTCACAACAAGTAGTAATTTTGAGTGCTGAAAATACTAAACTCACACCGGAACAAAACTGTCAGCGCACAAAAATTTTAAAGCATTGTCTGGAGGATTGTAACCTGCTTTTCGGAGAATCTTTAGGGATGTATAAGGGAGAACCCGAAACATCATTTGTAGTCATTATCAATAATTCTCATGACTTGCAAGCACTGAAGGACTTTGCTTTTAAAAATTTTAATCAGGAATCAATTCTGTACCAAGATGCTAATCAAGAAGCGCATCTTATTTTTAACAATGGTGCAGAGGAACGACTCGGACGATTAGAAGAAGTAACCGAAGAAGAAGCTCGTAAACATAATGCGTTTACATTGTTTAGTGGGCGTTATTACGTTACAAAACAAAGGCAACTAGGACATTAATGCAAGATTCATGCCAAGTTTTCTCATTTCCTTGGCTTGAATTATTCCTCCATGAGAGCAGGGTGAAAACCCTGCTTTTTTGGTTTTTACTTTAGTATATCAAAAATCACAAAAAACACAAGCCCTTGTGTAATATTTTCATATAGGTAAATTTTACAGGGGGTATTGTGCATCAGGACGACTTATGATATACTCCCGTCTTTTCCAGTGCCAGAATTGGCACGATTCTTGCAAGAAAAAAAGTGCGAAATAATCAAAATAGTGCTTGCAATTGCAGGCACATTGCTTTACAATAAATACACTAGCAAGGAGGAAACAATGCTAATTCAAGAAATTAAATTAAACAACGGTGAAAAACTAGAAATTTACCACGACGAAGGTTGTTTTGACCCTAGAAAAGAATTTGACAACGTGACTGAAATGATTTTCTTTCACAATAGAATGAACGTGGGCGACAACCATGACATTGACCCTGACAATTATTCTAGCTTTGCAGGCATGATGAATGAAAATGTAAAAGACGGTGACTTGGCAATGCCAGTATTCTGTTACTCTAAACGATGTTTTGAGTTGTCTTTAACTCCTTTTTCATGCCCGTGGGATAGTGGGACTCTTGGCTTTATTGTAGTCAGGAAAGCTACGATTGACTATGAATTCGATGGAGATAGAGAAAAAGCATTGAGAAATCTAAAGGCAGAGCTAAACACTTACAACGACTATCTAAACGGACGCACTTATGGCGGCATTATGTACGATGCTGAAGGACATGAGATTGACGCTTGTTGGGGCTTCTATGGCAATGACTTTGAAGAGAATGGTATCTATGACAATTTTGGTATAAACAAAAATAATATAGTGGAGGTAGCATGAAATAGGCACGGTGCAAAAACCGTGCCAAATCCACATACCTTATTCCACATAGTATACACGAATAATTCCACATACACAAGAGGAAAAATAAATTAAAAAAACTTGTTGACATATTGGGTTAATTGATTTAATATAATATTAACAAAGCATTAAGGAGGAAACAATGCGAAACACACAAAACCTAGCAGACTTCGGCTATAGAGAAAGAGAAGAAGCGGCAAAGCTATTGTCATCACTTGGAACGTCAAAGGATAAAACTAAATATTTTGGCGACAGAGGTGTAGCGGTGGAATTTAACCCATATAGCACTTACGTTTTTTTAGTTGATGAGGATTACAATGTTGCTATGCTAAATGTTGACGATGAACTAGAGGACTTTCACACTTGCCCTAATTGTGGCGGTGAGGGACTAGCCTCAGACTTTAGGGAAGACAACACGGACGAATGTTGTCATGAATATGCAGACGAATTAAATATTTAGGGGAGTTGTTAACCCCTAAACTCCTTGGTTAGTATTGGTTGGGTTGGCACGGATATTGCATCTGTGCCAACTTTTTCTGGCATCTAAGAGTTACCATAAATCACACACTTTGTCAACATAAAAAATAAATTATTTTTTTATTTGTGTTTTTTGTTTTTTTAATGTATACTTCCCAAGTTTGGCATTTTTCTTGGCATGGTTCTTGCATAAAAAACAAAATGCAAAATTGCCCTTTTTTCAAGCACTTACAATTTTGACAGGGTGGGTGGGATATGCTACTATTAATTAACACTTAACAAGGAGAAAAAAAATGAACACAAACGAAAAATTGGAAATCTTCAGAAAACTTTACTGCCTTGGTCTTTCAGACATTGAAAAGGTGTTTGAGGGTTCAGGGTTGGAGGAACACCTCTCTAGCACTTACATGAGAAGTCGTGACGAACATGGCTTTTATGGCAACTTTCACTTTCTCTTTCAGCTTGACTTAGAAAACGCTGAAAAACTCCTGAAGAGGATAGGGCTGTAAAGCCCTACCTCAAAAACCATGCCAAGAAATGTCTCCCTCTTGGCATGGTTTTAACAGCATATAAGTATATAGCAAAAAACATAAAAGCACAATCCCAAAAATAAATTAATTATTTTCTTGCGTTATTAGTTGAGATATGCAATAATTTTATATAACCCAATCAAACGGAGGAAAAAATGCAAAGATTAAGAATAAAAATTGAAAAAGAAAACGGTGAATTTTTAGATGAAATTATGGTTTATGATGAAACTACTTTGACAGAAGATGAAGCCGAAAATTTAGACTTTGACCCTGATGCTGTTGAAATTTCAGAAGTCGATTACTGGATTAAAAAAGCGTTTAAAATAATGGAGGAATTTTAAAATGCACTTAAAACTACACTATGACGGTACTAAACTGTATTCTTATGAATGGTCTAGGGTGATACCTCTTTATAGATTGCATTATTATGTCAGAGAAGAGGGATATACCTTTGAAGTGGTAAACAAAAAAGGTAAAGACTTAACTAAAAAATATTTATGCAAACTTGCCTCGATGCAATTAGAAAATTATTCTTCAGATGATCTTTATTTTATGATAAAAAAATAAGGGGAATTTTTCCCTACATTTTAGTATACAGAAAAAAATACTAAAGCACAAGAAGAAAAAAAAGTTTTTTTATATGTCGATTTTTCTTGTGTTTTATTGCGTTATGCTTTACAATACTATTAACCAATAACCAACGGAGGAAAAAATGGGTTTAGATATGTATTTAAGTAGAAAAATTTATGTAGGTGCTAATTACGACTTTAATGGCGTTCAAGGCACTATTAAGCTAACTCGCAAGGGTTACGACAGAGAAAATGAAACGGTTATTGAGAAAGAACCGATTAAAATCAATTTCAAAAAGGTGACTGAAATCACTGAAGAGGCGATGTATTGGCGTAAAGCCAATGCTATTCACAATTGGTTTGTCGAGCAATGTCAAGAAGGGCGTGATGAATGTCAAGAGGTTTATGTACCCAGAGAAAAGCTCGAAGAACTTATGAATTTATGCAATCAAGCGGTTAAAGAGAAGGATGGCACGATTCTTGCACCAACAGCAGGCTTTTTCTTTGGCTCAACAGACACCGATGAATATTATTTTGAAATGCTTAAAGACACAGCAAAGGAGTTAAAGAAAATTCTCAAAGACGATAGGGGAGACTTCTATTATCAATCAAGCTGGTAACAGTGAGGGGGCGTAAGCCCCCAATATCAGGTAGGCCTAGTCGGGTCAGTAAATGGCATGGGTGTAATGTGCCAGCCTGACCTTAAAGTATACACGAAGAAAAACACGCCGTCAACCATTTTATTAATTTATTTTTTGTTGTTGACAGAATTTTATCTTTCGTATTATAATATCATTAACACTAACCATAGGAGGAAATATGGAAAAGATATTAGGTCAAGAACAATACGGTGCTATCATTATGGCAGAGATGAAAGGTAATAAAATAGAATCTATCTCATCTGGCTATATTGAACACTCAGACAACACTTATGACGGTAACACTTACTTATCGAAAAGCTCATGGGGCGGTGCTTACACCGACTTTCAAGGGAACAAGTTTGAAAGAGGCATGGAACTCCCTGAAGACTTCACGCCTGCCTTCCAAGACGAGGGAGCAGAACAGATTATGCTCGAAGAAGACTATTATCACGCTGAAGGTCATCACTGTGAAGAGTGCGGTACTTTTCACGACACAGAACAATATTATGACGTATCATTCGTAATTACAGAACATGGTGGTTTCTACTGTAAAACTTGTGTGCCTGCTGAAGAGCTTCTAGTTGAGGTCACTGAGGGTGAGGATATTTTTAGAAGTAAAGACATGGTGGGAACTGAAGTCCCAGAGAACTTTGAAGAGGTCGAAACACTTTTCTGTGATTCATCGGGGTTTGGCAGTACAACAGAAAGAGCATTGACCAAAGAGCAAGCAATAAGACGCACGGAAGAGCTTATAGACGAGCATGGAACGCTTTATTCAGGACTGACAGGGATAGGTCAGTTTCAAGTATATGTGACACTTTACAGGGAAGTAGAGTAAAACAATAGGGGCG
>Ga0070753_1001476_pt1 | contig 13144 bp, 5 predicted proteins | sample VirMetDEL_Aug_31_FD_77441 | JGI IMG/M metagenome (GOLD analysis project Ga0070753, IMG submission 77441) | Aqueous microbial communities from the Delaware River and Bay under freshwater to marine salinity gradient to study organic matter... | ecosystem: Environmental > Aquatic > Marine > Coastal ... | reverse complement strand
ATTATGGCGTGCAACAAGTTTTTAATTTAACGATTTATGCCGAAAATGGTTACTTTTTTAGTCAGGCACCGGAAGTATCTACAGAAAGTAATACAGCCTCTTATACCGTAAGTTATTCAACTAATACTGAAAATGAAATAATAGAATATAATTATGTTTTCAGTGATTTAGTTTACTATGATGTAGATATTGCCAACGCTGCTGCAATCTTCGTGATAGGAGGTCAAGTAACAGCTAATTCAGCTACTTTTGAATACGATCAATATTATTTAGATAATTCAGCGGTAACAGATTATTTTCTTCCAATAATAAACAACGGTTCAATACCTCAAGTAAGTTTAGATCCAGCTGATACTTGGATTAGTATTTCTAGTGTATTTCTTGATGGTATATATTTCGATATTGATGCTAATGCTGGCGCTGATAGAGACGCTATAATAACAATGTATGATTCATATGATATTGCGCAGTCGGATGCTCAAACAACAACTATAAACCAAGCTACTGCAAGTTTAATTTCTATAGCATCTATTTGGAACCCAGGAGTTTATTATAACGCCATTCAAACTAATACGTTTGTATTAACGTCAAATGGATCAACTCCTGTTGTTGGTGATTTTTCTATAGCATATACAGACGGATCTGGATGGTTGTCCATAGACAGTATAGATGATTTAGGTGACAATCAATATGGCGTTGTTGCTTCGTTTACTGAAAATACATCTGGCGCAGATAGATCCGCTACAGTAACAGTAACACACTCAGATGCTGTTACAACTAGCGATGTTGATATTACTCAACTACGTAATTATAATTCATCATTAGATACGATTGACATATATTCAGATTCTGATTGTTCAGCGTTTACCACGTTTGGATCGGACGTTATTAAAGAAGTCGTGAGTTCTAGTAGCAGTTTTAATATATACGCTAAAAGTAGTAGTGGCTTAGCACCAACGGCTATAATACAATACGATAATGTTCTTTCGAACTGGAATAATACAGATGAAAATGTCCCAGAAGTTTTAGTTGGCACACAACAAGAAGGTAATCCTGATCTTGAAATACAGCTTAATCAATCAGATCAACAACAAGCATTGACTTGCGGTGGTAATGGATGGGTTTATACTGTGGATGTTTCAGAAAACTATAAACGAAATCTTAGAATAGCTCAAGTACATTTCTTTTTTGAAGGTAGTAATTATATATCAAATAATACCGGAACACCTGACGCGACTTTATATGTACGGCAAGAAGGCATGCACAAAGCATATTTTTACTCTGTAAATAACGTTCTTGTTAACACGTATTCAAGCTTATGGCCAAACGCCTCGTCTGGACAAGAACCGTTATATTGCCCGGTGGTATCAGTAGATTCTGCAGCAACAACTATTAATGTACAGTTTAAGACTGAGATAAATGAAGCTACAGCGCCAACAATAAAATGGTTTTCGATATCACCTCTTTCAGCTGGAGAAAGTTATGATTGGGACACACTATGGAGCGGTTCTGCTTTAATGTACCCAGATACTACTGCCCCGTCGTATGTTAATACTGTAAGTGAAACTTACAATGATAGCGAAGGTCTTGGCACGTATAGTTTATCATTCGACGCTTACAATGATGCTGGTGGGTCTACGTATAGATCTATAAGATTAGGTATTTGGCATCCTAGCACCACTGGAGACACAAGACCAAACTTTGAAATAGAAATAAGACAAGATAACGCAGCTTTGTAATATGGCAACAATAAATTTAGAACTAGGTTATAATATTAGTGAATTACTACAAATTGGAGACACGGTGTACGCTTGTACACCTTCTGCTAGTGGAGACTTTTCTTATCAAGAATTAAGCAACGCTACAAAACTAGGCACATGCTCTTCAATATCTTCAACTTCAATAGAAGTAGATACTGGAGCTTTAGCGATACCTTTACCAACAGCTAGTGATTTTATATTTTTTAGTAAAGACAATCAAACTAATTTAAGTTCGCTAAAAGGATATTATGCTGAGGTGCAATTTACAAACACATCTAAAACTTACGCAGAGCTATTTAGCGTTGGTACTCAAGTAGTAGAAAGCAGTAAATAAGTGTAATTATTAAACAGTAATTAAATAATAATGGCAAATAAAAAAACACCATATAAATTTCTTGATCCAATAACTATGATGGCCGTAAACGCTGGTATAAATATACTTGGCGCTGGCGCTAATCTAATAGGTGGATTTTCTGAAAGAAAAAAAGCAAAAAAACAAGTCGCTGAATATGAACAGCAACTTGCTAAAAGTAGAAGAGCATACGAGCAATTTGATTACGGTAATATAGCTAATCCATACGCTAATATGCAAATAGACACTAGAGCTCAAGAATTAGCTAGCGAACAATATGCTCAATCACAGGCTGATATACTCTCCCAATTAGGTGGAACTGTTAGCGGTAGCGCTGGTGTAGCCGCGTTAGCTACAGCTATGTCGAGACAAGCTTCTCAGCAAGCCGCAGAAACAAGAGCTACAACGGCCCAACAAGAAATGGCGTTAAAAGAGCAAGCTGCGGCAACACAATTAACTATAGATACAGCGGCTCAAGAAGCTGAAGCCGAAAGAATAGCTACACTATACGGAATAGACATGGAACAGTTAGCCGGAGCCGAGCAAAGACTAGGCGCGGCAAACGAAGCTATATATAGTGGTATTGGTGATTTAACTGGTGGTATTGGCGATCTTGCTGGATCAGGAATTTTTAATAAATAATACAATGGCAAACGAAAGTTTAATAAAATCAGCAGGAAAATTAGCTAAAGCACAAGCTGAATCAGCTGAAAAAAAGACAGATTTTTCTAAGATAACAGAACCAATAACAAAAGCTATAGGTGGTAGAATTAAATTAGCTACAGATACTACAAAATCGTTTTTAAACTCAATGCCAAGCGATTTTAAAGCTGAAAAAGTTCCCGCTGAATTTCAAACAAAACTTCAAACATTCTTAAAAGAAAACAAAGCTGAATACGCTAGATTAGCTAAAGAAGCTGGTAAGTATGCTAATGATCCGTCTAGTCAAGAGTACATTAATGCTGTAGAAGGCATGGATAAAATAACAGCTGGATTTGATAGGATTAATAATAGTTTAACTTCACTAGCTAATAAAAGAACGCAAGAAGCAGAAAATTATGGTGAGCTTTCCCCAGGAGCTACATTTGAAGATCAAGTAAGAAGAGAAGAACTTATTGGTAAAAAATTCTACGACAATATAGAGTTGAGTTTAGATGGATTATCTTATACTGATGCTTTAGGTAATAAAACTAACACAGACGACTATAATGTATCTCCAGTAACTGACCCAAAGTGGTCAATAGGTATACTAGAAACTTTTGAAGATTATTCTGATAAAAAACTTGAGTTTGATGAAGATGGTAATCCTAAAAATATAGAAGCTATGAGCGCGGCGAACAAAATAGGTAATATACTTCAAGAAAAAGGAGCCGCTGCAGATTTAATTTTTGGAGGTATACCAACTGACACCTCTGGAAAAACAATATACATCGATACGTATTTAAAAGAAAATCCAGAAATATCTGGAGGTGTTCCGAAGCTAGAAAACGGTGAATTAGATAAAGATAGTCAAGAGTACAAAACTATGATTAATGAAATCAAAAAAAATCCACCTGTAAAAGAATATACTAAGTTTCTTATGAATACATTAGGCGCTACTACAAGTGATACTAATACTAGTAACTCAGCCGCTGGCGATTTAGACTACTAATACAATAACATGGATCAAGTAAAAAGACTATACGACGTCTTGGTAAGAGACGGTCATTATACTAAATCATTTGAAGAATTCAAGGGCAGGTTTGAAAACGAAGATTATCAACAAAGAGTTTTTGACGTTGTTTCAAAAGAAGGTTTATTTACGAAAGGTATAAATGAGTTCAAAAGCAAGTTCGTGGTAAAAAAACAAAGCGTTACGCCGCCAAGTACAAGTTTTGCGTCGGATGAAATTTCTTTAGGTACACCAGAAAGTCAGTTTGATCTTACAGCTCCAAAATCTTATTCTGATATATTAAAAAATCAGGCCGTTGATGAAAATGACGAGGATAATATAAGAGAAAGCAGATCAATAGAATTACAACAAATACAACAGATAGCTGAAGCTTTAGGGCTACAAGATACTAGTGAGAAGTCTGTTCTTGATGAATTAGATAAAATAAATCAATTTGAAAAAGATTTAAAAGCCAAGTCTGGACAACAAGAAAAATTTGGTAAATTTAACAAAAGTTTTTTTGATTCAGAAGAGTATAAAGACTATAGAGCCAAAAAAGATGCTATAAAAGATTTAGATTGGAATAATAAAAAGTTTGAATCAGCAAAGAAAAACTTTTTAATTGAAGATACAGCCAGAAGATCTTACGTTCAAAATTTAGCTTTACCTAAATATATAAAAACAAAAGGCTTAGATTTAGAAGGATTAAGTAAAGAAGATAAAGAAGCTGAGGTTTCTAAAATATTAAATAGCGAAGAGTATAAAGTTTTTGAAGGTAATATAGCAAACAATCTTACTGACGAGCAAAAACAAGAGCAAAAAGATGAGGTCAACCAAACATTCTTGCAAAATAAAACTAGTTCTTTATTAGAAGATAGAATTTCTAAAGAATTAGAAAAGCAAGAAGAAGAAAGCGGTATGAGCGGTTTACTTTATGATGTGGTAGAATTTGCTAAAAAAGGTTTTACTACTAGCTATGGTGTTTCTTTGCCGTCAGAAAGAGAAGTAAAAAGAGGTTTGCTAGAAAAAGAAGCTAAGGCAGATTTAGAAAATATAAACAAAGAGTTTAAAACTTATTCAGATAACTTAAGTATTATAAATAAAGACATGCTTACTATTCAAAAGCAAATGTCTGATATAAACAATTACTTTGAAAAAACTGATCCTAAATCTTTTACTGAGCAATCTCAAGTAGATGAATATAATTCTAAAGCTGAAACTTTCAATAAGTTAAGAGCGAAAGCAAAACAATATCGAGCTACTGCTGATAAAATGTATGATAGAATGGAACCTCTCTCAGAAAAAGCTGGAGAGATAGATTCATATTTAAAAGCCGTAACAAGAAGCCCAAACTATATAACTGCTTTTACAGGTAATTTGGCTAATTCAGCTATTGATTTAGCACAAGGTATAGCCGGAGCAGCTGATATGATATTTTATCATTTGCCAGCTCAAATATTAGAAGATATAGATGATATACAAACAAAGGGTTTTGCCGACGCCTCTGACAATGTTCCAAGAAGCTCTGCGGTAGGTAGACTTAATGAAAAAATAGACAATTTTCAAGAAGAAAATATTACTAGTCAAATAAGAAAGCCAGTAGAATTTAGCGAAATAGAAAGCGCTACAGATGCTGTTGAATGGGGAGCAAATTTATTAGCTACTCAAGCACCACAGTTAGCGTTAATGACAGTTACCGGAGGAGCATCACTATACGTTATGGGTGCTAGTAGTGCTGGTAATAAATTTTATGAATTACAAAATCAGAAAGACTTATACTACAAAACTGGTGGTTTATATGGTAGTAATCATAACTTCTACACAATGGCTCTTAATGCTAGTTTTTCTGGCGCTGCTGAAGCTTTATCTGAGAAAATTACTTTAGGCTCAATTAATAAAACTAAAAGTATACTAGGTGGTTTATCAAAAGAGACCGTTAAAGATGGATATTTTAATTATCTAAAGAAAAATGTATTTACTTGGCAAAATACAAAAGCTAATGCAATTGAGTTTTTCGAAGAAGGCGCTAGTGAATCTGTATCTACAATATCTAGTAATTTTGCTGATATTTTAAGTGGAGATAAAGAAAAAAATATATATGATGGTGTTACAGAAAGTTTTGTTAGTGGCGTTGCTATCAGTGGCACTATACAAAGTCCAAGACTTTTCGCTGCTATGTCAGCTCCATTTAAAAGTGAAGAAACAAATAGAAGAACAAGTGATATAGCTGCTGAATTAAATGCTATATCAATAGAAATGGTAAAACTTCCAGAAAGCTTTGAAGGAACGGAACTTGACAAAAAAAGATCTGAACTAGAAGATAGATACGCTGCTTTAGTCGAAGAAGCAAATCAAGCTATAGAACAAGATGTAAAAAGAGTCAACGTATTAACTGATCAAGAAAAAGCAGACTTAATAAATATAGAGCGGGGTAATCAAAAAATAAGATCTCAAGTATCTAAAATAAACGCTAATTCTGAATTAACTGAAGATCAAAGAAAAGCTAAGTTAGAGGATTTAAAGCAACAATGGGTTGATAATGCTAACAAAAAACAAGATATATTGTCTAAATACCCTGTTACAGAAGTTGACGCTAAGTATAAACAAGATATTGAAGGTGTAAAAGCTTATCAAAAAGAAGTTAACGATAGAGGTGTTGTAGAAATAAATGTGGCAGAGCGTAGTCAGCAGGAATTTGAAGATATGATTTCTAAAGATGTTTCAGACGCTTCACTCGCAGAACTCGAGGACTTTACTATGGAAGTAGGTGGCATGGCTATAGGTTATGAAGCTATAGTAAAAGATCCTGATTCAACGCTTGAGGAAAAAGCTGAAGCGCAAGCTGCATTAGAAGATCTTGCTAATAAAACGATGTCCGGTATAGAAGCCGTAGACTTTATAAAAGGTAACGCTCGTAACTTTGGAGCTATGACACCAAGGTTTAATGAAAAAGGTCACGTTGTTGGTATGGACATTAATATCAACAAAGACAGAGCGTTAACTAAAGGAGAGTTTAACGTTGCTTCTCATGAGTTTGTTCACGTAGCGTTTTCTAATACGTTAAAAGCAGACCCAATAGCTAGAGAAAAATTAGGTGGCGTTATAGATGACATAATAGATAGTGGTGATATTAAGTTTGAAGAAGGTCAAAGAGAAGCTTTTGATAAAAAAATAAACTTATATGACGCTAGCAAAAAAGGTGAAGAAAAACTAACGTTTTTAACAGAGTTTGTAAGAGCAAATAAAGCTACTATAACTGAAACAGGTTTTGATAAATTAAAAGGTATGTTTAGACGTTTTGCTCAAACTTACCTTGGTCGTGATATTAAATTAGATACTAAGCAAGATATAGTAAACTTTATAAAAGACTACGACATATCTATACAGAACAATAAACCTAATAAGGCGATTATTCGTATGCTTGAAAACGGAGCTAAAGGTAAAATGTTCAAAGACGCTAGAACTCCACAAGAAGTAAAAGCTCAAACAGAATATTCTAGGGCTTTAGAAGCTAACATGAAGTCTAAGCCAGATTTAAAAGAAACATTCGACAAGCATGTCCAAAATCCTGACGGCACTCCTAAATATAACTCTCAAGCAGAGTTTGCTGTTGCGCCTGACTTTACAGACGCTTATTTTGCTATAGTAGAAGGTAGATCATTAGACGCTTTAATACAACAAGGCATGACGGCTCAAGGCTTACCGCCTGAAGCTTTACGTGAGTTTACTAGAAAAGTAAAAGAAGAGTTAGGTAGAAGATTTTTACAAAACTTTAACTTAGACAAGAATAAAAGTCTATTCGGTTGGTTGACCGGTGTATCTGGCGGAGCTGGTATGTCAATTATATATAGAGCTAAAGGCGATGTGATGAATCAATATAAAGCTGAGCAAAAAGCTGAAACTGTTTCCACAGATGCTCCAATTGGTGAAACTGGCACAATAGCAGATGTTATAGCTGAAGATAGTTCTGTATTAGACTTTTTGGAAGACCAAGATTTAAGTGTAGGTAGACGTGACGCTATAAGAGACGTTGCTACAACAGAATTAATAGCTAAAGACGCTTTAAATTTTGATCAAAACGCTAAAGACGCTATAGCTGAATTAGCAGCTGAATCTGGTATATCATTAGATGATTTAACATATAAGGGCTTTAAAAAGCTTATGGTTGACGCTATGAAAGTAGACAAAAACGGTAAGCTAAAACCACCAACAAAAGAAGCTGATGTAACGCCAGTAGGAGCGCTTTATAACATCTTAGAGATAGTTTCTTCTGAATTTGGTGTTGATCCATTAAGAATACTAGCAAATCAAGATTTGGACAGTGAGATGAGACGCGCTGCTCAAGAGTATATATTAGACAGATCAACTAATCAAGACGGTAGCTTTAACGATATTATATTTAAACTACTACCAGAGGGCGAAACTAGAAGTGGTGAAGCTACTGGTGTTGCTAATACTAAGCTTGGAGATTTTTACGAAACTGGTGAGAGAGTTAAGGTCTCTGAAGGTGCGGCTAAATCTTTAGGTCAAAAGAAAGCTCAAAATAAAAAGTCTAAAATTACTAAGCAAGAATTTTTAGACATGTTTAATATAAACGCGGATGGCACCTTTAGATCTGATAAGTCTGCTGACGGAGCTATAAAAGCTTTGATAGTTCAAATGGCTCAGCTAACAGCTAACCAAGAGTTAAGAATACAAAAGCTTGCTAACGGTACGGTGTCGGAAGCTATAGCTGCTAAACTTGCTGATGGTAGATCTGAAATGGTGTTTTCAGCAGATAATCCTGCTCAAGATATAGTTAATGATAGATGGCCAGAGTTAGTTGGAGTAGTCACGGGCGTTAGAGAAGAAGAAGGTGTAAGACAAGCTGTTGATAACGTATATGGCGAAGATATAAATAGTGAGGAAAAAGAAAAAATAGTAAAACAAATTACTAAAGATATTCAAGCGTTTATAGAGGTTGACCAAGTTTTAAAAGGTAAGTTTGATGAAATAGCTATACAAACTGAAACTGAATTTATACTTAACCAATGGGAAAGTAGAAACTGGGAGCAAGGCATTAACGCAGCGGCTAAAGGTCTACCTAATATACCTAAAGGCTTCAAGGCTGGTAATGTTGCTAAAGATATTGAAGGCGCTACTAAAGCTAGAGGAAATTTAAAAATATCTGCTAGAAATATATTTAACAAACATGGCGTTTCTAAAGGTTTGAAACTTATAATAGGTCATTTGCAACCTTCGTTTGCTGGGGCTGGTAAAATGGGAACTGGAGGCCTAACGGTTGACAAACCAGGTGGAAACGTTATAGTAAATAAAAATCTAACAAGAGGTACTGAAAACAGATACCAAGTTGTTGAAAGTAAAGAAGATTTTGATGCTTTAATAAAACAAGCACTGCCAATTGGGTATTCATTTGAACAAGTTGGTAAAGGCAAATATAAAATAACAAATCCTGACGGAACTACAGAGATAATAAAAACTACTCTACCTAGTGAAAGTACTAGTTCTTTCTTAAAAGACATGGATTATGAAGGTAGAAAGAAGGACGCTGAAGATGCTAGGGCTATAACAGAGGATATGTTAGATGAAGCTTGGGCCAGATCTCAAGATCCTAAAGATCCATTTAACGAGCAAGACTTTGTGTTTTTGGTAATGACATTAGGATCTAGCATGAACGCGCCAATAAGAAAAAGTGCTAATCCTGAATATATTCAAGACGGTATACAAGAGTTGTTTGAAAAAAATCCTAAAAAAATAAACCAGTTAACTCAGTATGAGCACATGAAGTCAAAAGAACTTGCCTCTACTGAAATAATTCAAGGATATAAAAGAAACGGAAAGTTTGATAGATCGGTTTGGGATGGTTATAATGTTCAAATAATAACTAAACAACACGATAAACTTATAAATAAAGCTGGCTATCAAGTTAAAAGCACTCCAGACGGTTCGTTTAGAGCTTATAGCGTGGGAGTAATGGTTGAGATACTAAAAGATCCGGCTAAACTTAAGTTTGTGAGACCAATGAGAAGTCTTGATCCTGCTAAAAAGGGTACTGATCAAGAAATAGTTGGTCAAGGTTTTGTTGATTCTGTGACAGATCTTATTACTAGACCTACTCAAGTAATTGCTCAAACTTTTGCTAGAATACAAAGAACTCAGGACATGATGATGAGTAAAGCGGAGCCTGAAACTAGAGGCGCTTCTGTCTTTGACTTTGACGAAACATTAATCATAGATGGCGAAAACTTTATTATTGCTACAAATCCTGACACAGGTGAACAAACTAAGATAAGCAGTGGTGACTGGCCAATAAAAGGACCTGAATTAGCTGATAAAGGTTACACGTTTGACTTTAAAGACTTTGTAAATGTAAGAGGTGGAGTTGAGGGACCTTTATTCCAGAAGTTATTAAATAGAATTGAAAAGTTTGGTCCTGAAAACGTGTTTATATTAACTGCTAGACCAGCTGAATCTGCTCAAGCAATATATGAATGGCTTAAAACTAAGGGTATTGAAATACCTTTTGATAATATAACTGGTCTAGGAAATAGTACTGGTGATGCTAAAGCGCAATGGATGCTTGAAAAGTACGAGGAAGGCTATAACGATATGTACTTTGTTGATGACGCTCTACCTAATGTTGAGGCCGTTCAGCATGTATTTAATCAACTTGACAATAAGGGTAAAGCTGTTCAAGCTAGAATAGAGTTCAGTAAACAAGCAGCTGATGAGTTTGATCGTATAGTGCAAGATACTAAGCCAGTACAAGATGACAGATTAGATTTTAACATTATTTTAGAGCAGACAAAAGGTGTTGATAGAAGAAAAAGATTCTCTCAAGCTGATGCTAGAAATAAAGGTAAAAAGAAAAATCCGTTTAAATTTTTCTTACCACCAAGTGCAGAGGACTTTAAAGGTTTAGTCTATTCTTTTCTAGGTAAAGGGAAACAAGGTGAAGCTCATCATAAGTTTTTTAAAGATAAATTATTTGATCCATTCGCGAAAGCTATAAGAGCTATAAATTTATTAAAGCAATCTGCCGCTACAGATTACAAGCAATTAAAAAAGAATAACAAAGATATATCTAAAACTCTTAAAAACTCTGTACCTGGAACTGATTTCACTATAGAACAAGCTGTAAGAGTTTACAACTATGATAGAGCTGGATATGAAGTGCCTGGTATAACTCAAGCTGAAAAAGTTAAATTATTAAGTTATGTTGGTACTAATCCGAAACTTAGAGATTTTGCTAATGCTGTTCAGGCTATTACGTTTAAATCAGGAGGTTTAGTTGAACCTACTAGTATTGAATGGTTGTCTGGAACAATATCTTCAGATCTTAACGAATCTACAGAGCTAACAAGATCAACACTTCTTAAAGAGTGGGAAAATAATGTCGCTGAAGTATTTGGTACATTAGATTCAAAAGGTAATCTACAAGGTGAAAATATTGAAAAAATAAGAGCTATATACGGAACTGATTTTGTAGAAGCATTGAGTGACGTTATATATCGAATGAAAGAAGGCACTAATAGACCTTCTGGTCAAGGTAGACTTGTAGGTCAATTCAATCAATGGATAAATGGTTCCATCGCGTCTACTATGTTTGTTAACGCTAGATCTGCCGTGCTTCAAACATTATCAACTGTTAACTTTGTTAACTGGAGCGACAACAATCCATTAAAAGCCGGTAAAGCATTTGCTAATCAAAAGCAGTTTTGGTCAGATTTTTCAATGATATTTAATTCTCCTTTCCTTAAACAAAGAAGATCTGGTGTTCAACAAGATGTTAACGCTAGAGAAATGATCGAGAGTTTGAAAACTGCTAAAAGCCCAGTTAGAGCTGCTATAGGTTACTTATTACAAAAAGGATTTTTACCAACGCAAATAGCGGATAGTTTTGCTATAGCATTTGGTGGAGCAACATTTTATAGAAATAGAACTGAAAGTTATTTAGCAGAAGGTATGACTCAAGAAGACGCGGAAGCTAAGGCTTTTGAAGATTTTCAAGAAATAGCAGAAGAAACACAGCAATCTGCTAGACCAGATCGTATTTCTATGCAGCAAGCATCTCCACTTGGAAAACTTATACTAGCTTTCCAAAACACGCCAATGCAGTATAATAGATTAATGAAACGTGCTGCTCAAGATTTGATAAACAATAGAGGTAATAAAGTAGAGAATTTATCTAAAATAGTTTATTATGGCGCTATACAAAACGCTATATTTTATAGTTTACAACAAGCATTGTTTGCTTTAGCTTTTGGTGATGACGACGAAGATGAAAACGCTAGCGAAAAGAAAAATGATGGATATGCTAGAGTAACCAACGGTATGCTTGATACTTTACTAAGAGGTTCAGGTATAGCTGGTGCCGTTGTATCTACAGCTAAAAATATGATATTAAAATTCTTAGAGCAAGAAGAAAAAGGTTATAGAGCTGATCATGCTTATACTCTTCTTGAAATGCTTAATCTTTCACCTCCAGTGGGTATTAAAGCTAGAAAACTATATTCAGCGACTCAAACATGGGAGTTCAATAGAGACGTTATAAGCAAAATGTCAAAAACAAATATTGACAATCCAATGTACGATGCTGCATTCTCTGCTATTGAAGCTACAACAAATATACCGCTATCCAGAGCTTATTCAAAAATGAATAACGTTAGAGAGGCTTTAAACTCTGATAATGAAGCATGGCAAAGAGTTGCAATGCTCTTAGGTTGGTCGTCTTGGAATTTTGGTATACAAAATCAAGATGTAATAGCAGCTAAGCAAGAAGTTAAAGAAATTAAAGCTGAAAAAGCAAAAGAGCGAGCAAAACAAAGAGTTGAAGAAAGAAAAATACAAAAACAAAAAGAAAATGAAGCTCTTGTTAAAGAGAATTTAGAAAAACAAAAAAAAGAAGGTAGCGAAGCAACTTGCGCCGCGATAGGAACTGATGGAACTAGATGTAAAAGAAAACCTGTTAAAGGAGGATTTTGCACTATACATGAAAAAGTTGATCAACGAAAAGACGGTAAAAAAATAAGATGTAAAAAAATAAAATCTGATGGTACAAGATGTAAAGTTGAAACATCTAATAAATCAGGGTTTTGTTACTATCACGACTAATTATGTAATAATAAAAAGTAATGGCACTCGTAGATAAAGAAATAGCTTTAATGCAACAAAGAATGGATCAACTAGATAACAAACTTGACAAGTTAGATGAAAAGTTAGATATGTTAACTAAACAATTATTAGATCCTGATAGAGGTATTGCTGCAAGAGTTAATCAAAATACTTCTGCTAGAAAAACACTAGCAAAAGCTATATGGGTTTTATATGCTGCCGTTGCTGCTGCTTTAGCTAAATTATTTTTTTAAGATTTGAATTTAT
>Ga0070753_1001456_pt1 | contig 13252 bp, 15 predicted proteins | sample VirMetDEL_Aug_31_FD_77441 | JGI IMG/M metagenome (GOLD analysis project Ga0070753, IMG submission 77441) | Aqueous microbial communities from the Delaware River and Bay under freshwater to marine salinity gradient to study organic matter... | ecosystem: Environmental > Aquatic > Marine > Coastal... | reverse complement strand
TTTAAAATTACGATATTTTTCACGATATTTCTTTAAACTTGTGGCTATTTGCTTTGTATTAAGTCCTGTTAGCTCTCTTAAATAAAGAAAAATTGCTTTTTTATTCAAAATTTCAATGTCATCAGGGTTTTCAAGTATGTTTTTAATGGCATGGAGTACTCTTAAATCGTTTGTAAGTTCAGGAGGGTTGCCTTCTGCCGCTATCCAAGAGTTAATATCAGCCAACAAATAAGACCAAAACTCGGTTTTTTCGCGATTTTCATTATATGTATCGTCTGATGTAGAATAAATTGACTCTACTTCTCCATAAGCATCGTCAATATTAACCTCTCTTTTTAGTCTTTTATTACTCTTTTTTGTTTGCTGGATAAACCAATTTTTGGTGACAACCGAAAAATAAGAGAACGCCTTGTGACCCTTATCAGGATCATACTTCTCTAAAATAGTAACCAACCACAGCTTGCAATCATCTCTCAAACACTCAATATTCGGTAGAGAAGTAAATTTATAAGTAAAACATATCTTATCTACAAGTTCATTAAATGCAGGTCCAATCAATTTTGCATATAAAATTTCCTTTTGATAGCGATCTTTTGTCTTGCAATATTCTATTATTGCGTTTTCGTGAACTTTTGTAAAATATTGATTTTTCTCTCTCTTTCTAGCCATCAATCTCTTCCTCGGAGAATCCTGCTAAAAAGCCTTCTATATCTCCTACCACTTCCTCACTATGAGCTATTAAACGCTCAATAGTAGGCTCTCCATGATATGTTTCACTATTATTCATTCTCTCTAGATGCTCTTTAAATGTTTCTATAGAACTTAAAACATTGTCGTATTCATCATTGACAAACATTAAACGTGTAAAAAGTCTATAATTTATCCACAATGAAGCAAGCAGAGCTAGTGTTACTACTATTTCAAATATCATCATATAACTTATTTTTCATATCCTTTATTTCTTCTTCTAATTCTTTTTTAGAATCTATAATTGACTGCTCCACAACTTCTCCAATCTGCTTACGCTCTGTGGTTGTAGAACCCCCTGTTGAAAAGGCAGAGGGTATCTTTATTGGTAGACCATGATTACAATGTGGACAAGAGTCTAGATCACTTTGCGAAATAGATAGCCATTGCCACCATTCCTTAGTACAATCATTACACTTAAAGTGATATTTTGGCATTCTTTACTCGTAAACAAACTCTGATTGATCCTCATCAACCTTGAATGTTGGTGGGTTTGTAACCACTAGTTCATCTTGTGATTCGCCTTGAATCACAAAATTAAATTCTTTAAGAACTGGCACAATGTCCGATTGTTCTAGTAGTGACTTTTGTAGAGCCATCATAACGGCTCCCAATGCTTGATCTGATAGTTTCATTTTATTCTCCTAAAATTTTTGTTAATAAATAATCAGCTTCATTAAAATTATTCATGCACGCGGCATTTTGAGTAACTTTTTGTACAAAATATTCTATTTGTTTCTTGTACATGTCGTTATCTATTTTCAAATTAACTCTTTTTATAATATCTTTTTCTATTATATCATAATATCGTGTGTAATTTTCAGATAAATAATTAAGTGAGAAGGAAGCTTTTGTTCCTGATTTAAAATCTATCTTTCCCCTCACTAGGTCCTCTGTGTCATTTGTTATGTCTGTGAACTTATATTTGTCGCACTCTATTTCTTTTATTTCTCCAAACTTGTAAAATAGATAATCTAACTCATGAATGCAATCTAACAGAATGCCACCACCAAGAGATTTATTGGCGCTGTATGACTCCAAGTGATTTGTATTCGGTCTCCACTTTTTTAAATTATAGCCAAAGTAAGCACTTATATATGGAGTGTTTTTGTCAATGCTTTTAATACTATCTGTAAATCTTAAATTACAGCCGACCATGGTTGTTAGATTTTTACTATTAACTATTTTTAGTAATTGATCGACACCAGTTCGATCAGTATAAAAGGGTTTTTCACAAAAAATAGGAATATTATGCTCTGCCAGTTTTAGACAATGTTGAATGTGAAAAACGTTTGGCGAACATACAAAACCAAAATTATATTTTTCCAATAATATTTGATCAATATTGTCAATCTCATCAACATCAACTATTCTTGTAGCAATGCCAATTTCATTTAAGTTTTTAGAGTGGCGTTTTCCAATTGAGCCGCCACCAATTATTATAGCCTTACCCATTTTCTGAAATTGCGTAGATCCTTTGTAATATCGATTCTCTTTGTTCTGAATTGTCCAATTCTGATAAGCCTGCTTTGTGCTTAACACCTGTTATTTCTTCAAAGTGTTCCCCGCCATCCAAGAATCTTAAATTTTCTCCCCATACTTTATCATGAACTTTCCATCCATCAAACTCGCTTTTACTTTCAATTTTCCAAGGAGAATTCTGGTCATATCCTAATGAATTGCCCTTGTCGCAATATCCAATTACAATAATTTTTTTAAAACCCATGTAGTATAAAAGTTGAAAAACACTTGAAGCAATGTTACCGCCAGCGTGTACGCTTTGCATGTCTGAGCCATACTTCTCTAAGCATTGGTCCCACTCTAAGGAGAGGGCAGGCATCCAGTTTGGGTTTCTATATGGATTTTTATATTCTTTGCAATAATAAAGATTTTTATATTCTTGAGAATACTCTTCTACTAGTTTTACAGGAATTTGACCTATATCAAATCTGTTACTTCCTTCTTGTCCAAAGACTACTTTTACACCTTCATAATTTTTAACATAGTGGCTTTTCGGTTGAAACAGAATTTTATCGTCTTCTTGCAGGTGTTGTTGGTGTCTTCGTTGCAAGCACTTTGAATCCAGTAAAAAAAACTTATAATCTTCAAAATACTGACGAAACTTATTATCTGCGGTTGACCACATTGCAGACTCTGGGTAATATTCAATGCCTTTGTTAACACATATTGAAAAATTATTCCTCAAAAGCTTCTTTAATTCGCTTTTGTTATAGTTGGTCGCAGACGGACCACCAAAAACACAAAAGGCAGTTGCCCCATCGGCAATATTTTTAAAATTTTCGTTAAGTATCAACGTACATCCTCTCAGCTAGTTCAAATTGCCACTCCCAATCAATGTCAAAGCACTCTACCTCATCCATAACAAAAAAATCGGGGTCTTTACTCCTTTTAAAAGAGCCCATGTAAACGTCCTTGCCTATATCTTCTAGTGTCCCGCCATATAATGAATGAGCAGCCTCATAACAAGTTTCAACAAATTTTGTCTCTAAAGTAGCTAAATATTTGTCATCACCATAGAATTTATTTAACATAACTCCTTCGCTATCAAATAGAAATGTTTTCTTTTCAAACACTCCAAACATCCCTCTTGACTTACTTTCTAAAAAGTTGTTAACAAACTCTTCTATTGTTTCAATCTTTAGTAATGGATTGCAAGCATTGATTATGACGAAATACTTAAATGGTAGTTTGTTATACCATTCAAAAACTTTTTGTAGAGTGACTGGTTCTTGAGTAGACTCCTCGCTTCTAATAAAATAATTAACATCATGTTTCTTTGCAATGTCTATTAACTCATCATCCATAATAGATAAATAAAAATTATCTTTAGGTATCAAATTAGAAGAGAGAACCTTTTTAATCGCTATCTCAAACAAATTAGAATTAGCAAAGGGTCTTAGCATCTTATTAGGGACCCTTGTTGATTGAGTCCTTGCTTGTATTATAAAAACTACGTCTTTTATATCTTTCATTTATGTATTCTTCCTAAACACAGAAACACTACGCGCTCCTTGTAAAACTTTGTTAATATTGTTCATATTATCTTTAACAAAAGCAAATGACTCATTTGCCGCTTCAATTGTTTTATCTATATCCTCTTCTGTGTGTGAAAACTGAATGTAAATAACATTTGGAAACAAAATTCCTCTTTTTACCATTTCTTGATAAAACAAATCTTTCATTCCCGCTGAATCTTCATACTCTAAACTAAAAGTCAAGTTGTGACGTGGTGCGGAGCCTGCAAAGTTAATCTCCACATCATTGTCAGCAGCCGCTTTCTTAATTCCATAATCTAGCTTGTTACCTAAATTCCATATATGATTATAATCTAAAGTTTTTAACTCTTTAATTGTCTCAATAGCAGAAGCTAGAGATAAGCACTCCCCACCAAACGTCATTGAAAAGAAGATATGATCCATCTCAGACATGAACTTCTTCTTACCAGCTATTGCGCTTAAAGGCATACCATTAGCTATAGCTTTGCCAAGACAGCACAAGTCAGGCGTCACTCCATAATACTTTTGTGCTCCACCAAGATCCCATCTAAAGCCTGTTACTACCTCATCGAAAATTAGTATTGCTTCGTATTGATCACATAACCGGCGTACACCCTCTAGGAAGCCTTCTGCTGGCGCTGTTAAGGCTTGTGCTTCCATGATTACAGCAGCAACGTCTCCTTGCCTTAGAACGGCTTCTAGGCTGTCTAAGTCGTTATATTGGAATTCACAAACCACATCTTTTAGAGATGATGGTATTCCGTATGGTCGTAAAGTAATTCCGTGCCAATCTCCCCAGCCATGGTAGCCACACTTTGCAATTTTTTCTTTTTTTGTATAAGATCTTGAGATTCTTACAGCCGCTAATGTTGCATCTGTTCCATTCTTGGCGAACCTAACTTGTTCGGCTGCTGGAACCACTTCGCATATTAGTTCTGCCAACTCTTGTTCAAGGAGGGTTGGTAAAGAGAAAATAATTCCATTGTCTATTTGTTTCTTAATGGCTTCGTTTGTTCGTCTGTGGTTGTAGCCAAGAATAATTGGACCCAGCCCACACATATAATCAAGATATTCTTTGCCGTCCAAACCCTTTAGATAAGCGCCTCTAGCACTTTCTACAAATTTTGGGTATACTCCATTGACAAATTGATCGGGACACTTGCTCATTGTCTGCGTCCCTCTAGGCATTAGTTCTAATGCTTTATCCCATAATAAATTTTCATTTTTGCTGCTCATATTCACTCCGTAAAAGAGACAGGACATTTGAGTCCCAATACCTACCTTCGTTAAAATAACTTTGTCTTAAAGTTCCTTCATGAACAAAACCTAAGCGTTCATAAACACCTAATGCTGAATTGTTTGTATAAACTTCACACCAAATTTTATTCAAATTTAAATCATCGAATCCATACTTTACTAAAGTTCGTAATGCATCAGAACCATAGCCGCCGTTTCTGTAATCAAGATCACCGATGTAAATTCCAAACTCAGCGTGGCGGTGGACCCAATTAATGTAGTATAGCCCACAATGACCTATTATTTTATCACTTTCTTTATCATGTATTTCAAAATTTACTTGATTGTTGTCATTGTTGATCTTGTTGAACCATGCTGCCTGCATTGGTCTTGAAATTTCCCTGTACTCTCTGAAATATTTTCTAAGATCAGGGTTGTTCCTCCAGTTTCTCAGTTGTTCAATGTTGTGTTCTTTTACAGATTGAAGAGTTGTTTTTTTACCATTTATCATGTTACTTACCTTCCACATCGTCAATTTTTAAAATCTCATCTGCTTTTTTATCAGTGGTCAGTGTTAAACCAATAATATTATAGTAATCATAGGCTTCTAAGCACCCAGGTATTGCGGGTCTTTTCGTGGTTATGTCTTCAATTGTTATTTTGTGACCAGCGGGTAAATCCTTATTTGTCACAATCGATCTCATAGCGTATTTAAACTTTTTTTCGCTATCTGTCATTGAGTTCTTCTGACTCAATGACAACTCAACGTCTCTGATGTTATTTACCATCTGAATAAGCTCTTGAGGCTCTAGAGCATGTTCTGCATGGTCAGGTCCCGGCAGATAACGAGATAGAGTATAGTGCTTTTCTACAGTAGTCGCTCCTAAAGCTACAGCTACTGGAGGTATTAAAATGCCTCTGGAATGATCTGAAATGCCAACAGAAATATTAGTTGTGTAATTCATATCTTTTATACTTTTTATTTGACCTAAACAGACATCTTCATATGGAGTTGGATAAGCGTTATTGCCGTGAAGAAATGTTAAATCAGGATTTGGATTTTTTTCTACTACCCAATCAATAATCTTTTGAATGGTCACTAGATCAGCGCCAATACCAGCAGTGATTATTAAAGGTAATTGTGTTGATGCCGCATATTTAACAATTCTAGGATCTGTAGCTTCAAAGCCAGCTATTTTTAATCTTTTTACACCTAAATTGTAAAGTTCATCTACTGCATCTGTATCAAAAGGAGTTGACATAAATTCTATGCCACTTTCATCGCAATATTCTTTTAAATCTCTTTGCCACTCTCTAGGCAACTCTATATCTTTAATTAATTTATTAATATTGCTGTACCCAGCAAAGTTGGGTGTATTTTTAGCATACAAAGTTTCAGAACTATAAGTTTGAAATTTTACAGCATCTGCTCCTGCTTCAACAGCAACATCAATTAATTTTAAGGCTTGGTCAAACTTTCTATCATGATTTGCACCTGCTTCCGCAATAATAAAAGTTTTCATGCCTCCTCAACACCTCTTTTAATCAAACCAGATAGAAGTTGATGATCATCTGATAGGTGTAAGGATGAGTTCATGACTTCGCCTTGATAGTTTTCTTTGTAAGTATGACTTTTATTAGTGTATTGTGGTAAAACAACCAATAGTTTTTCATCTACCTTTTTCGTATATGGCAACTCAGTAGAACCCAACATGTCCTCATGGATTTTTTCACCTGGACGCATACCTATAACTTCAAAGTCTATTTCTTGCCTATTTGTTACAGACTTCATTGCTTTGATTATAGTGTCCATATTAAATGAATTAATTTTTGGGATAAATACCTCACCACCCTCTGCGTTGTATAGAGAGGATAATACTGTATCCACAGCGTCATTTAAAGTGAACAGGAACCTACTACACTCAGGAGATGTAACTTTAATCTTTTCACCCTTTTCAATTAGAGACTTCCAAAGCGGTATAAAAGAGCCTCTTGAGGCGATTACATTTCCATAACGAACTGACGCAAAAATAGTACTAGAGGACTTGTAATCATAATTTGTAAAGATTCTTTCTGCTATTAACTTTGAAGAACCATATACATTTACAGGGTTACAAGCTTTATCGGTTGATACTAAAATGCATTTTTCAACTCCTCCTAAAAGAGATGCAACAGCTACATTTTCTGTTCCTTGAATGTTTGTTTTAACACACTCTTCAGGATAAAACTCCATATCGTCCACTCTCTTAAGAGCGGCTGTGTGTATTACATAATTTGGTTTGTATAAAGCTATTGTAGTTTTTAGCTTCTCTAAGTCTCTAATGTCACCAATTACTCTATCGATTTTACTACCACCAAAATAAAGAGCTTGCTTGCCCTCATCGCGGCTGTAAACAACGATTCTAACATTGTACTTGGATATATTTCTTATTATAGCACTACCAAGAGAGCCAGTTCCACCAGTTATTAGAATAGTTTTACCAGTAAAAAAGTCTTTCATGTTTAATCCTATGTTGTGCTACTATTATAGTAACTTTATCTCAAAATGTCAAACTTATATTTTGACTCTCTTGATTTTTTCAGGAGCAGGGTTTATCGATGACACTATTTTTAGTTCACAACCTTTTTGTAGTAGCCAGTCGTACCAGTCTGATATAGCATCAATTGTTACTTGTTCTTCCAAGGGAAGCTTGCTGACTGACTCGTAGTTCTTAGCAACTTCATTATGTGTGATCATTTCCTCACCCTCAAATATTGAGTCATCTTGATCATAGAAATGTTGTTTATTGGCAGCTTTATCTAGAAGCTTATTGTCCCAACCTAAAGTAGTAACACCTGATACTCCCAAGTGTTCTAAAAGGAAGAATACTGACTCATACATAATGCCCGGTCCATAGGGTCGCATTTTGCTATTTTTTTCAAATGTCCAATCATCAAAGTTCTTAATAGCAGATACAGATCTATCAAATCTTCTCTCTCTTATTGTGAAACGAAGATCATTTTCTCCTAGTTCAAAAAGAGAAGTGCTTGCCTCTAAAACAATAGGCTTCTTTTCTCCATAATCATAATTTTTGTAATTTGCACAATTATAAACGTGGATATCTACTAAATCTTTGTAAAGATCATATGACTGCTTGATTGAAATAGTTAAGTTATTAGAGAGTAGAACCTTGACCTTATGTTGATCACTCTCTGTTAAAGTTGGACCACAAGATACAATGTAACACTCTTCACCCTTAAATGCGTCCTTTAATATTCTTAGTCTATCTTCTTGACTATAAACTCCCTTAAAAAGACTCTTTATGAAACTTGCTCGTTCTTTGACATTTTTAATTTCGCCTATTTGCTTTCTAGCAGTGTCAACGTCTAGTCTACCTTCGGTATCATTGTCAATATTTGCCGCATTACAAACACTCTCAACGACCTCATCTTCTTTATCTTGTAGAACAAAGTTCTGTAGGACCCATTCTTGCAATTTTACAGCATGTGATTTGTAAAGACCATAATTCTTATAGACCTCTTTCATAGCATCGCCAGCCATCTTCATATTTGGAAAAGCCCACTCGCTATCAGGATCAATGACCCCCCTCCACACAGCAGCAGGTTGAACAACACCTAGCTTATATGGAACCTTAGCAAAGAAAGGTCTCATCTTTTCCTTGCCCTTTTTATTTGTTTTAGGTGCATATAGGAAATCTTTTTGACCACCAAATTCATGAGTTATGATTGGTAGTCCAGAATAGGCAGCTTCAAAAAGAGGCAAACCATAGCCCTCGCCGTGACCAAAGTTGATCATGGCTTTTATTTTATCGTTGACATATAGAGAATGAATCTCCTCTTCTGTCATATCACCATGTAACAAATAGATTTTGCACTTATGCTCACTATCTCCTAAAATATTTTTTAAGCGTTTAATTGTTTCAAACCTGTCAGGAACAGAGTTTCTCATTACATTGGTCTTTAGAACTAAACCAACATCCTCATTGTCCCTAAAAGTATCTACAAAATTTAGAATTGTTTGTTCAATATTTTTACGCGGTCCCCATTGTGCAATCAACAGAAAGTTAAACTCTGTAGTAAGATCTAAATCTAGCTCTTCCGCTATAACATTCTTTACAGGGTAGTTTACAACATCAATAGATTCTCTTGCTTTCTTTTTTAGTTCAAGCAAGTTGTTTCTAGTTTTCTCATCAAAGATCTCACGATATTTAATGATTGAGTTAATAAAACCATCCTTTGCAAATTCTGATGGAACAACCATACGATCTACTTGTGATAAGTAGGTTAGCCAGCTTGGTGAGACTGTCTCACATTCAATACCTGCGGTTACACCAACCATATATGGTGCAATTCTCTCCCAAGCAGTGGGCAAGTCAACATGAACACAAATATCATAAGGATTTTTAATCTGCTGCTGCAATATTGTTTGGAACTTAGCAACGTCATGATCAATTTCTCTTCTTAGATCTTCGTCTTTCCAAATCCATCCAGTTTTGCCCCAATCAAGTGGTTCAACATGAATATCAAACAAGTCGCCCCTCTTTTTCAAGGCTCGATAAATAAATCTGGCATGTTCTCCATACCCTGATTGAGATAAAATTGGGGCTTTTAAAAGTAGTCTCTTTCTCTTCATTTTATAATACTTCCATTTTCCAAGGTTTGTAGTTTTTTCTATCTTCCCAGCTTCCATGTTTTTCATGAGTTTCATCCATAATTTCAACCCATCTAGTTTGATATCTTTCGTATGAATAATTTTTTAATATGTGCTCTCTTCCTTTTTGACCCATCTCTGCTCTTTCTTCATTGGAAAACTCACACATCTTGATTAAAGCAGCTACAAAGTCCTCTTGACCAACTCGGTCTTCATAAATAAATGGAACATTTTGAGATCCAATCACAGCCTTTGAGACTGGGTTTATTGGAACTCCAAAAAAGCTTTCGCCATCTGTAACTTGTTCTTGTAAGCCACCCGTCATGTTAACAACAACTGGTGTTGCACATGAAAGGGACTCTAATGTCGCTAAACCAAAGCCCTCTGCATCTGAAATATTGATTGTACAATCTACTATATTGTATAATGCTGCCATATCATGGTCTGGTAATTTGTTTGTTGAAAATAAAACCTGACCATTGTCTAAACCAAACTCGGCAATAATAGCCTCCAAATCAGGACCATTTGGGTCTTTAGGATTAGTGTGCATTAAAAGCATTGCCTTTTCATGACCTACCTTGTCTAAGAACTCCTTGAACCAATAAATAACACTACCCGACAACTTTCTTTTAGCGTTTCTATTGTTCCAAAAGAAAATAAACTTGTCAGAGTTATCTCCAAAATTGTCTTTTCTTAATTTGGTTATTAGTTCTTTGTCGAATGGTTTAAATACTTCTGAATTAACTGCGTGTGGCAAGTATTCACTATCAACTTCTGGTGCTACATTCTTTACAATATCGTCAGTTACTTTAGAAATAGTAACAATTTTGTCATTAGACATGTACCACGGCTTATTGAAGGTTGGGTATGGATAGTTATCCCAAACATGATAGTAAACAAGCGGTACCAGCGACCTAATCTCATTATCCATTGCCCACAACCACTCAAAAAAACGTGGGTCAGTCATAATCCACATGATATCGGGCTTTTCATTTCTTAAAATAGAGCGAATAGTGCCTTCGTTACCAAAGCCATCAACCGGATAAACAACAAAATCGTCACCCCACTCTTCAGTTCTGATTGGATTATAATTTTGATGTTTAATTGCGCCGCCAAGAGAAACAACTTTATATCTGCCCGTCTTTAGAAGAGCTTCAATAAAGTTGCGTGTCTGCAAGCCAACTCCAGATGTGCTTAAAGGCACATCGGATATAGTCAATACCTTAATTTTTTCTTCAGTCATGTACAATGTTCCGTATTTTTGAATTCACAATATTGACAAGAAAGACGATTTTTAATGTTGAAGCCTTTCTTAATATTGCTTAATGCATTAGTTAACAGCTTTTGGGAGTTGTCTAGCCTCTTTTGACCATTGGTTACACGAAGTAACTCAACTCGATTTTTCTTTGCTGTTCTTTTTAGAAGTATAAAGTAAGTTTCAATATTCTTTAAGTCAACATTGTATTTTTTTGCAAAATAGTTTTTATAATAGCTCAACTGATATGTTGTCATTTTATCAGACTTTCTGCGAGCATCCCAGCCCCAAGAGCAAGTTTTCCAGTCGATTAGGATATACTTGTCATCCTACTTTAAAACAAGGTCTACAAATCCTTTGAAATTGTAATCTTGATTGTTAATCTCTTCATATAGCTGTTCCTCAGCAGAGAACACATCCCAACCCTGAAAGGTGTTCTTGGCTACCTCTACCGCCTCATCAGCTAAGATAAGTCCTTGTTGTTTGAAGGACTCCCAGTTTTTATCACGCTCCAGCCCAAGGCTGTCACTTTCTTCATTGAAGGCATCAATAAAAACTTTTTGACGTTGTTGTGCGTCTAAATTATCTGTATAACCCTTCTCACACGCCAAGTGAACTGCTGTTCCAAATGCAGTGTAGATATTGCCTACAAATCCTTTAATTTTATCTTCGTATACTAATTTTCTTTTATAGGGGCACTCTTTCCAAAGTTTAAGCTCAGAAAAGCTAATATGATTTCGCCCAGAGTTGTTCATAATAATCCTTTAAATCTTGTTTGATTTCTTCCTTTTTGCGTTGGTATATTGTTATACCCGCATCAGAAGCTAATTTTCTTAGATCATTATAACTCATTTCGTCAAGAGATTCAAGTAGAGATTTTTTCCTTGCCTTCTCTTCTAATTTTTTCTGTTGTTTTTCTTTCTGTTTCTGCTCTTCAGCTTGTCTTTTTTTAACTCTCTCTCTTTCTTTATTTGTTTTTACAAGAGTTTTTTCCAAAGACTTCTTCATTCTTAGAGCATTATTTCTAACTCTCTTCGCCATTTAACACCTTTATTAATTTTTCTATTTTATAAAACAAAACTGGGCTTTGTCTTTTAAGAGTAGCATGATTGTTATAGCTCATTAAATACTTTTCAAAGCCCACACCATAATACTCTCTGAGAGAAGTTGCAGAGTATTCATTGATAAACAACCCATTAATAAGATTATTTAACTTTGGTCCCAGCTTATTATAAAAGTAATCATCAAGCTTCCTGTCATATTTTATCTTAGTTCTAATCGTAGCTGGTGGATTCAAGCCGTTGGCGGCTAAAGTATCATAAAGAAATTTTCTTTTTGTTATGAACTCTGACTCTAGTGCAGCGTCTCCATAAATTAAATCTTTATATTTCTTTTCCAGATGGTGCGATAGCTCATGAACAATGTCATCAACTGCATCTGTTGTGCCATCCTGATTATTATCAATAAACATGATACCATTAGCATAGTAAGCGTTAAAAGGTAGACCTTTGCCCACTTTAGACATATCTGTGACAATAATTTTTTTCATACCTTCGAAAGCATTCGCAGGAATAATTTTTTTAATCTGCTCTAAAACTTTATCTAGATTAAAATTAATTTTATCTTTAACCTGTACTGGCACACCATAAAGATTTTGCCTAGATTTATGTCTTGCTACAATATAGTCTTTCATAATACCTTTGCCGCTAATGTAGCTACCTTTGATCTTTCACCCTTTTGTAATGAAATGTGACCTGCTAGATCATGTTCTTTAAACTTCTCTACAGCATAGGATAGACCGTTGCTGGTAGCATCCAAGTAAACAGTGTCAATCTGCTCGATGTCGCCTGTAAGAACAATCTTTGTACCTTCACCAACACGAGTAATAATTGTTTTCAACTCGTGAACTGATAAGTTTTGTGCCTCGTCAATGATAATAAAAGCATTTGCGATTGAACGACCACGAATATAAGTCAAAGCCTCAATCTCAATAATGCCTCTCTCAGCATACATTTCAAGGGCTACCTTATCATTCCCCATCAAGAACTTTAAATTATCTTGAACTGGAGCTAACCATGGAGCCATCTTCTCTTCCACTGTGCCTGGAAGGAAACCAATGTCTCTACCCATGGGCATGATTGGTCTGGAAACTACGAGCTTGTTGTAGATTGGCTCTTGTAAGCCTTCATCTAAAACTTGTTCCAATCCAGCAGCCACAGCCAGTAGAGTTTTACCGCAACCAGCGGCACCAATGAGGGATACAATAGGGACATTTGGATCCAATAAGAGATCAATGGCAAAAGATTGCTCTTTGTTTCTTGCTGTGATGTCCCAGACTCCATGTTT
>Ga0070753_1001445_pt1 | contig 13329 bp, 5 predicted proteins | sample VirMetDEL_Aug_31_FD_77441 | JGI IMG/M metagenome (GOLD analysis project Ga0070753, IMG submission 77441) | Aqueous microbial communities from the Delaware River and Bay under freshwater to marine salinity gradient to study organic matter... | ecosystem: Environmental > Aquatic > Marine > Coastal ... | reverse complement strand
GCAGTAGAAGCCGGAGCTTTCGGTGGTGAGCGTCAGGCAATCGCTGAGCAGCAAGCTCAGCGCGCCCTGAACGAGCAACTAAACGCCATGCAAGCAGAGGGGCTGCGACAAGCTTATACAACGGGTGCCGATATATTCGCACGAGACGAACAGGCTCGTCAGGCCGCGATGGGGCTGGGCCTTGGCGCGTCGCAACAGCTTGGCCAGCTTGGGGGCCTTGAGCAGCAAATGGGCTTCGAACGTGCCGATCAGCTTATGCGGGCGGGGGCAATGCGCCAGGGCCAGGAGCAAGCTGGGTTTGATGTCGCGTATCAAGACTTTATCAACCAGCGAGATTTCCCGCGCCAACAGCTAAACTTTTACTCGTCAATACTCAGAGGCGTCCCCATTTCGGCGCAATCTGAAGTATCTTCATATCAGGCTCCGCCTAACCCTTATTCTCAACTTATGGGCATGGGGCTTGGCGCTGCTGGCCTTTATAAAGCATTCGGCGGAGGCAACTGATGAACATCGTGCAGCTTCAAGATCGACTTAAGGACCTGAGCGACACCCAGTTGCAAAAAGAGATGAGCAATCCGTCCGGGTCTGCTCCCCAGTTCCTTATTTTGTCTGAGCTTAAGCGACGGAAGGATATGCGCGATAGGTTTGCTGCGTCTCAGGGAGGCCCTGAGCAGCCGCCTATGTCTGAGCAATATTCGCAGCCCAATGCCTATGCGCCCCCCTCCCAGGGCGCGGCTCTGCAGGGTCCTCAACCTGCGAGCCCCCCGCCCGGAGCAGGAACTGCCGCCCCTTCACGGCAGTTTGCTTCGGGCGGGATCGTCCAGGGCTTTCAGTATGGCGGCTCTGTTAGCCCGTATTTCGGCATCAAATATGGGAGCCCGGAATATAAAGCTCTGGTGGAGCAAGGCCGCGCCCGGCACGACGCCAATTTGCGCCTCCAGTACGGCGACTATGGGTCAATGGCGACTGAGGCCGTCCCCAGCCGTGGAGGCCCGCTTCCGTATGAAAGGGCCATGGCAGAGCGACGCCTTGAACGCGGTTATGGGACCATGAGCGACGATTATGGGACCATGAGCACTGAAATACCTCCTTCTTGGGCGGCAACCGGGCTTACGCCAGTGGTTCCCCCTGCCGGAGGAGAGTTTTCAGGAGTGCCGTTCCCGGTTCCCACTCAGCTTCAGGACGACCCCGCTCTGGCTGGTTTGGGCTCTGCCCGCCCACAGCCTGTAATTCCGAAAGATGGTGTCCAGCCAGCGCCTGTCCCGGCAAATGTTGACCCGTCAGCACAAGTTGCTGCAACGGCCCAACCAGGGGCAATGGATATCCCTAAGCTCTCTGAGACGGTGGGCTCTCCCGCGATGAGCGCGGGCCTAGGCTCGGCTCAGGGAATGCCTGACGTCATGGAGGAATATTACAAAAGCATCAGCGACAGGCAGTCTCAGGTCGGCGACATGAAGAGCAGGATTGCGGCACTTTCCCGTAACGCTGAAGCTCAACGCGAGCAAGACATGGGCATGGCCCTGGCCCGCGCTGGGGCAGCCATGCTTAGCAGCAAAAGCCCGTACTTCGCCCAGGGAGCAGGTGAGGGCTTAGCCGCTGGAGTAGACGCTGCCGCTGCCGCAAACAAAGCTCGCCAAGACGCCGAGATGAAGCAGCTTGGCTTAGAGATGCAGGTGGCCGAAGCCGAGGATCGATTTGGCTTGGCCCAAGCTGGCCAGATGGGCGATCTTGCAAAGATGGCCATGAGCGGGGAGCAATTCGACAGGAACTATGCACTCGCAATGATGAAGGCAGAAAACGAAGCCAAGAAGGGCAACTTCGATATGTCCATGAGCGTGAGGGGATATGCGCTCAAGCAGCGAGAGCTTGGCATTGCCGAGAAAAAGCTTTTGCAGGAAAGCCCCGCTGAGATGGCGAAGGCCTTTAAGGAGATCAGGAAGAATGATCCGGAAGCCTGGGCAGCCTACATGGAGGATCGTCAAGCTTCTGGCCTTGCTGGGCTCCCGCAAAAACGGGAGGACAAAAGGGCGGCCCTGTTCGTAGACGCTTTCTCGAAATACCTCAGAGACGACGCGACTGCTATCAGCGACCCAGAGGGCGCACGGAAAAGGGCGCTCGCCGCTGCAAGCGCTGCCGTAAGAAGTGCATACCGAGAGGAGGGTTCTGAAGAGGCCCCTGCCCCGCCAGTTGTTGGAAGGGTTAGCGTCAACGGTGGCTATCAAAAGGTTCAGTAACTGTGGCTCAGTTTATTGATGTCGAGGGCGTCGGTATCGTCGAGTTCCCGGACGAAATGTCCGGAGAGGATATCGAAAAAAAAGTAAAAGATGAGATTTGGCCAGCCCATGGGATTGAGCAAAAGGGCGGCTTCCTAGACGCCTTGAGCGCTGGTGTTGATAATCTTCAAATCTCTGGCTTGTCTGGATTGCAGGGCGCTGCCCTGAAACTCGGCGCGGATGAGTACGCAGCGTCTCTTGAAGAATCAATAAAAGAACAAAAACGCCAGCGTGCAGAGGCTCTACCTGACCAAATGATGTTCACGGAGGCTCAGGACGCTGGGGATGTATGGCAAGCATTCCGCGAGGCCGCTGGCACGTCCTTGCCAATCAGCGCTCCTGGTATTATTGGCGGTATCATTGGCGGCGGTAAAGCTGGCGCAGCGCTTGGCACGATGCTTGGCCCTGTCGGCACCCTGGGTGGGACGGCAATCGGCGGTATTATTGGCGGTATCATTGGCGGTACAATTCCGTTCTATGGCCTAAACCGTGAGCGGCAAAAGGAGGTTTACGGCGAGGTCAAGAACGAGCTAGCCGCCATTGGAGCCGCAATCCCCCAGGCCGCTGCAGACGCCCTGATCTCTCGAATTATCCCCGGCGTGGGCCGTGGGTTCGAAGGCGGGATCATGTCTAGAATTATGAAGGGCATTGGTGCGGGCGCGACGACCGAAGCGCCGACAGAAGTCGTGCAGCAGGTCCTTGAACGGGCTCAGGCTGGCCTAGATATCTTTAGTGACGACGCAATGTCGGAGTATAAAGAGGCGGCCATTGCAGGGTTCGCCCTAGGCGGTGGATTTGGCGGTGTTACAGGCCCGTTCAACGTGGCCAAGCCAAAGGGAGAAGTGCAGCCTCCGGGGCGTGAGGACGAGCAGGACCGGAAGGAAGAAGAAGCCGTTCGTATGCAGACGGCGGAAGAGGCTCGGCGGCTACGCGACGATTACAGGGCCAAAAAATCTGCCGAGAGGAGGCAAAGAAGGCTTGAGGGAGTTCCTCTCCTGGAGGGACCCGCTGGTACGAGCGCAGCCGACCGCGTGTTGAGCGCGGAAGCCGAAAAGCGCTCCATGTTCCCGTCTCCGAAGCTTGCGCCCGTTGATGAAGAGGCACAAGTTGACGACAGCATCCTCAACGATGACCTCATACAGGAAACAACCGCTGAACTCAGCGCACAGGCCCAGGCAAAAAATATACAATCACGTCCTGACGAGGAAGTGTTTACTCCTGAAGACTTGGGGAGCTACGGCGCTCAAGTTACAAACTATTTCTCCATCAGGCAGCCCGGCAAGGAACTCTTTTCAGTAAATGATCTAAGAGACGCGGGGGTGGGTCGGTCTGACATCGACGCCATAGCCGAGCAAAAAGATGACCTGCCTGGATGGGCTGCTCCAGACAGCGCTCAGTCTTATGAGATAAGGGGCAAGGCTATTGCTAAATCTCGCGGATATGGGATCGGCGATAAAGCCTGGAAGTCTCTCATCCAAGAATTGACTGGCAAGGACACAGTCTCGGATATTCCTCTCCGAAAAATGGGGAGCTTTTTCAGCGACCTTCAGGCCTTAGAGGACAAAACTCCCGAAGCCCGAGCGAAGCGGAGCGCCGACAGGGAAAAGCTGGACGCTGACGAGAGGGAAGCGCTTGCCGAGGACTTATACCAAAGAATTATAGGAAAATTCCGCCAAGATGGGGTGGTCGACATCCCGTCCGTGACGCGCTCTAAAGAAGAGGGCGGCATGGGGATCGCCCCTGGCGAGGCCAGGAAGGTTATCCAGGCCGCTGAGAAGCGCGGCGATTTGCGCCAAGTCAACGGCGAGTATGCCCTGGACATATCCATGGGTCCCCGCGTTCAAGGGACCCCCGAGCCTGTTGGGCCGGGCCAGTCAGAGCGCTTAAGGATAGAAGAGACAGCAGCCCGCGTAACGCCGGACTACAAGGGGCAGGACGCCGGGTGGACATTTGAGCGCGACGGCGTCCCCCAAAAAATATACCCGACAAGGAAGGCGGCAACAGAAGCCAGGAATGCCGCGTTCAAGGCTGGCTCTCGTGACGTCTCGTCAGTATTCAAGGGCCGTCCTGGGTACACCGTGTTCCGCGACGTTATGGAAGGCGACACTCAGGTGAACATTGCCCCTCTCGGGGCCTTCAACACTCTGGCAGAAGCTGACGCAGCAGCGGCGGAGATTGGCATCCCGATGGAGGGTGCGCAGAGAGACGCAAAGAGGAAGAGAGACGCAAAGAGGAGCTTGGAGCAAACGCGAGAAACCGCCCGCCGCACCAGAGAAAAATGGAAGTCTTTTGTTAGCGGGCCGCAAAAGCTCACGACAAACGCAGAAGCGAACTGGTCAGAGATCAAGTCCAGCCTCCGCCGAATTCTTGACGGGATGGGTATGGGCAAGGTCGCGTTGGAAATAGGGCGCTTCAGGGTCGATGTAGAGGGTCAATTTGTAGAGCCCAACGCCAAGTATGCAAACGGTGTAATCCGCCTTGCCATGGACCTTCCTAACTTTGAGGGGGCGTCCGACACGCAAATTATGGCCTTCATGGCAGAGGTCATGGACCATGAGATCATCCATGCTCTTAAGGAAAACAAAGCCTTCACGGAGCAGCAGTGGGAGGCCTTAGTCGAGGCCGGGAAGAAGCGAAAAATAAAAGTTGGCGATCAGGAGATGACCTTCTGGGACTACCAGAAGCTCAAGATTGGCGACGACCTTGTCTACGAGGTTCCGGAAGGAGGCCTTTCGAGCAATCAGGTATTGTACGGCGGGGATGTCTACAAAGAAGAGGTCGTGGCGGACATGTTCCGCGAGTGGGCGAAAAACGGCGGGAAGTTCCCCGGCGCTCCAGCGTCCATCTTCCGGAAAATCATGGACTTGCTGCAAGCCATCAAGAGGGCATTTAGTGACAAAGGCTTCCAGACTGCAGACCAAATCTTTGAAGGCGCACAGTCCGGCTCTATTGCAGCACAGGAAGGCTCTGCTTTGGCCCCTGAGATTGGCGAGGTCGACTTTGAGGTTGCTCCGCTGGTCCAGAACGAAGCCGCTATTGCCCGCGCATCACGCATTCCTCAGTCAATGTACGAATTCCAAATGCGAGTCGCTGGCGGCAAAGAAGGCGGCGGCAAGACTATAACGCGCCGCGTTATGGCGACAGACCCGAAAGACGCCCGTCGCAAGGCGCTTGAGCAGATGAAGCGCACCAGGGGCGCATACGAAGTCCAGGGTGTTAAAGAGTGGAAGCCGCTGATCGACCGGCTGTCCCGCAAGATGCCTGATGGCGTTCCGGAAACGGCACAGCGTTACAGCCGCCGTCAGGTTGCGGACAGGTCTCGCTTCGAAGGAACCGCTGATTTTGAGAAGTGGTTCAAGGGCGCTGCACTCCAGGACGCAGACGGCAACCCCATCATCTTGTATCGCGGAACCCGTGGGTCTGTCCTTGATGAACAAGGCCGCTCTGTGCCAAGCCCTGAAATCCGCATCAACGAGCTAGGCCTGTCATTCTTTAGCTTTGACCCCAAATTCACCGAAATGTTCTCTCAACCGGAGTTCGAGCCCGATGTCGTTGAGGGAGACCTCGCGCCGCCGCCGGGGTACATCCGTATCGGAGAAAGCAGCCGGACAGAATTGCCGCGCACCATTCCGGTAATCTCAAACGTCAAGACGCCGTTTGATCCAGGCAATGAGGAGCACTGGTCCAAGATTAAAAAAGCTGCGAAAGGCTCGGTTCAAGAGGACAAGGTCACTGGCGCACACGATGGCTACAAGGAGCATATTGCCGAGGTTAAGGAATTTAACGACGTAGAGGATAGCTGGCGTTTCCTTGAAACCCCTGCCGTTCTGGATGCCATGAAACAGGCTGGCTTCGACAGCACGTTCCTGTTCGAGGAAGGTGTTAAAAACCTCGCCATCTTTGACCCCAAACAGGTCAAGTCGATCTTTAACCGCTTCGAAGAAGGCGCGGCAGAGAGTGCGCGGTATAGCAGAAATCCGCGCAAACTCATGGAGTTTATCAGCAACAACCCTGATGGGTTTACGCTAGAGATAGATAGCGAAACAGTTCCAAAGTCAGGATATGTGCTCGCGCCAGTAAAGCAGTCTGAAATCATCATTCCGACGAATGAGCTTGATGAGGAGACGGCGCTAAAGCTGATTGAGGCTGTTGATGCCCTAACAAAAGGCCTTGGCGAAAAAGCAATGGCTGGTGGGTGGCTAAATGAAAATGATGGCCTCTACTACTTGGACGCCTCAAGAATTTACGATAATCTGGAAGACGCTATCTATGCATCTGCCGCTGGCGATCAGGAAGGCTTCTTTGATCTAGGAGAAGGTAATGTCTTCGACACCAAGCAAGCCCTTGAAGGGCTCAAGCAATCAGGTTCTTACAGTGATCGACGGCTCAATGACGCGAGAGCAGAAAACCGAAAACTTGCTCAGCGCTTTACGCAAGAGCGGCTTCCGCTTCGCAGAAGGCGTGGAGAGCAATCTCTTGCAGAGGGCGAGAGACTACGATCAAGACAACTCGACAGACCCAGCGATTGGAGAAGCAGACAATCAGAGAGCCTGGGAGAGACGCAAGATCAGTTCGCGGAGCTTGAAGGGCTAGAGCCAGCCGCATTCGGGCCAAACCCTGACCTACAGCGCGTTGCAGAAGAATACGCTGCTGAAAACGGACTGCCGTACAGCCGTCAGCCTGAATATGTAGCTATTGACCGCTCAGAAGCAAAACGCCTCGCAAAGGCGTATGCTGATATGAAGCATGACCCGAAAGACCCTGAGGTCCGGGAGGCATACAGGGACCTTATTGATCAAACGGTGGCTCAATACAGGGCGCTCAAAAGAAATGGATACAGCTTCTATTTGATGGACCCTAACAATGATCCGTATGGGACCCCACGCGAGGCGATTGAAGATTTGCTGGTCAGCAAAACAATGGGGGTTTACCCAACGCGATCTGGATTTGGGTCTGATCCATCTTTTGATCTTTCTGATAACCCCCTCCTGGAAGAGGTTAACATTCAGTGGCCTGACCCAAGCGGAAAGATGGTCAACGTGACGGCCAACGATCTTTTCCGCGCCGTTCATGATGCTCTTGGCCACGGACCAGAAGGCGCTGCATTCCGTGGTCGAGGCGAGGAAAATGCATGGCTGCATCATTCAAAGCTTTACTACGGGAAGGCCTTGAGAGCGTTGGCATCTGAGACGCGAGGCCAAAACTCATGGTTGAACTACGGGCCGCATGGCAAGAAAAACAGAACCGCCAGCGTTGAGGACACGACATTTGCGGATCAAAAAGTCGGCTTAATGCCGGAATGGTCGCTTGCTCGTGCAGATGAGGGGAAGCGCTACAGCCGCATTTCACCAAGACGGCCAACGGGGGCGAGCGCACAAGAAGACCCATCTGGCGGCGCTCTTCAGATTGGTACCGCGCATGTTCTCGACAATACCCCTGAAAACAGGGAGAAGATTGTCCGCATCATCAAGTCGTACCCAGGGTTCAAAACTCGCAAGCGCACCCCTGAGGCTGTCGTTGAGGAGTTCCAGGAGTTCCTGACAAGGAACATCCTGTTCCTTTACGATCAAGTTGATCCTGCTGTCCGTGAGCGCTCAAAGCTGTGGTATGACGGGGCGCGTCATATCGTTGATAAATGGCAGAAGAAATACGGGGTTAACGATTTTCAGATAGCTGGCGTTCTTGCTGCGTTATCGCCACAAAAAGATTGGTATCAGAATGTGTCTCTAGCAGAGCGCGTCCTGGACATTCACACCAAATTCACAAGAGGCAACAATAGAGCGTGGATACCTGATGCGGCAATGCTTGAAAAAGCACAGCAGCTTTACATGACGGACAGCAAGGGGCGCAGGAAAGACAGTCCAAGCAAGAACGTCAATGAGGCCATGCTGAACCATATCATGTCTAGGCCATACGAAGACATCACCCACCCCGATCCTAAGGTGGCCAATGAGATGCGAGCTATGTGGTTGAGAACATGGGATCAAGCAAACAACCATCGTGGATACAGAACCGTTACGCCTGAAGGAAATTTCGTTGGCGATGCTGACGGGGTGACTGCATGGGGGTCCAACTCTGAAATTGGCAAGGCCATTGGCTCACTGATGACCACTGATATCGAAGAAATATCTTCGTTGATGGGCGATAGGCACAAGGTCAGGTCTTTCTACAACAACATATTTAGCCCTCAAGCGATGCGTGGTGACGTGACAATAGACACCCATGCTTTTGCTGCGGCATTGCTAAGGGCTCTTTCCGGGAACAGCTACGAAGTTGCACACGGGTTCGGGAACAGCCTGGATTCAAAATATAGAGTAGAAGGGCGGGAATGGGAGAGCGCCCCCAGCAGCGCAGTAACTGGCGCAAAGGGTCTGTATGGCATTTATGCTGATGCGTACAGGGAGGCTGCTCGCCTTCGTGGCGTTCTCCCCAGAGAAATGCAGTCTATCACATGGGAGGCCGTCAGAGGCCTTTTCCCAAAAAACTGGAAGCGGGCCGCTAATGTTCAGGCCGTTGACAACATCTGGCGCGAGTTTGAGCGTGGCGATATAACGCTGGATCAAGCACATCAACTTATTATGGAGGCATCCCCGAATGGCGGAGTTGGACAACCAACGTGGCTCGCTGAAGGATTACCCACTTCTGCGGCTGATGGAAGAGTGGAAAATTCCTCTTACGATGGAGAATTATCTGGCCTTGGAGTATCCAGAAGGTATTCCAGACGAACTCCCGGAGATGGAACTACCGCCAGTGCTGCGAGGCTCTTAACCTCCTCACAGGGGACAAAGTCGTTTGGGCTTTTCCTGGACGAAAACGGCAAGCCTCGCTACAGAGTGCAGATTGACGGGGCAAGGTTTAAGCGGGAAGTCATAGACAACCGCGAGCATAAGCATATCGGGAAGTATTCTCACCTAGACAATTTTAAAAAATACACTCCAGCCAAAAGCGCCAGCGGCGTTCTTCGGCTTCTCGAAATCATGCTGCAAAATTTCGCAGTTAATCCTGGCGCTCCTGAGTTCCGGGCCTCAAAGCAGTTCGACGGCGGCGTCGAGCGTGACGTTATCCACTGGAAAAACGAAAAGTTTACAACGCCCGGCAATGAAGTCCGGCTTGTCCTTGAGAAGAAAGACAGCCCGGTTGGAGAAGTTCGTTCCCTTGTGACGTTTTTCCCGGTTGTCCCCACCTACACGTTGAGGGATCAGGATGCGTCAAATGGTGCCATGCGGTTCTCCCGCGTCCCAGAGGTAACCCCAGAGACAACGATGGCCTCTATCGGCGACCTGTCCCTAAACCAAGCCCAGGGCATGGTTGGCATGGCGATCCAGAAGGTTTTCCGGAATGGCCTTATGCAGAAATTCCGCATTGCGTTCCAGGACAAAATGCTCCCTATCCAGCAGTTGCTGACAGAGTTGAAGAAAAAGGGCCATAGGGTCGACGACATGTCGAACCCCTACTTGCAAGAGGCGTTGATGCACGGCGCTCTTGGAGATGCCCATGATCGACAAGACAGAAAGCTTTTCCGCCCCATCCTAAAGCAAATTTCAGACAGTAACGTGTCCTTCGAGGAGCTTGGGGAGTATTTAATTGCCCAACACGCTGAGGAGCGCAACGCGTATGTAGAAAAACTGGGCGGCTCCCCAGGGGGCTCTGGCGTATCGAACCCAGCGGCGTATAAATCAAGCGTCGAGGGCAAGTTGGCCCGCGCCGGGAAGCTTGATGAGGTCAAGCGCCTTGCAGACCTTGCTTACAGAATTATAGACAACACCAATCAAATCCGCCTAAAGGCTGGATTGATAAGCCGCGAGCAGTACGAGGCTGGCCGCGCTCAAATGCCGTTCTACGTTCCTCTCCGGGGGAAGATGGAGCAAGATATAGACCCGGATGCGCTCAGCCTTGGGGGCTCAAGGGCGACATCTGGCGTATTCATCCAGGGCTCTGAGGATATGAAAATACGCGGACGTCAAGACATGGCCCCGGCCAAAGACGTCCTGGCTCACATCATTTCTCAAAACAAGATGGCCCTGAGCAGAGCCTATCGGAACAATGTTGCGCGGTCTGTCTATAACTTGGCGGCAAACAACCCAAACAGCAACATGGTGCAAATCATCACGGAAGCCAATAAGCGTGAATATTTCACCGAAGTCGCGAACATTAATGGCAAAATCATTCGCCGAGTTGATCCAAACTGGAAAAACAACAAGGAAATGTTCTGGCTCAAGATTGACGGGCAAGACGTCGGCGTACACTTCCCCGGCGGAGAGCAGATCGTTACGGCCCTAAGGGCTTCGAGCGACCCGATTTCCACAGGCCCGGTCGTCCGCGCACTGCTTGGGTTTAACCGCTTCCTGGCAAACATGAACACGTCATGGAACCCGGAGTTCCTAATCACCAACTTCCTCCGGGACATACAGACAGCAGGGATCATGGCCAACGCGGCTGAGGTCAAGGGCTTGTCGATGGCGATCCTCAAAGACGTCGCCCCGGCCCTAAAGGCTGTCACCGTTGCGTTACGGGATAACAGAATAGACGGCGAGCTTGGGCGCTCGTTCGAGGAGATGCGCCGCGCAGGTGGGACCACGGAGTACATGGGCATTAACGATATGGATGCTACCATGTCCCGCATGGACAGCGAGATGAAGTCCTTTGCAGGGGGAGGGCTTGGGAAGTCTCGCCGCATGGTCAAGGGTGTTCTTAAATTCGTCGAGGATTACAACAAGGTGGCCGAGAATGCCACCCGGTTGGCGACATACCACAATGCCCGCAAGCGCGGCATGTCGATTTCCCAGGCGGCATACCTTGCAAAAAATATTACGGTCAACTTTAACCGTGGCGGCACTCGCAAGGGCTTAATGAATGGTCTTTTCCTGTTTTACAACGCGTCTCTGCAGGGGACCCATGCTATGTGGCACGCGATTAAGCGGAGCAAGAAAATGCAAGCGGTTATCGGCGGCGTTATAGCTGCCGGGTTTATGTCTGACTTGGTTAACTCTCTTATGTCCGATGAGGATGATGACGGTCGCCTTGTCTACGACAAACTCCCTGATTATGTGCTGCACAGAAATCTTGTATTCATGGTGGGAGGAGAGGCCAAGACGTTTGCTAAGGTCCCCATGCCATATGGGTTTAACGCGTTTTTCAACCTTGGCCGGGTGCTCTCTAAGCTTTCTCGCAACGGCTACGAGAATAACCTGAATGCTTTTGGAGACATGGTTCTCCCCATGCTGGAAAGCTTTAACCCGCTTGGCGGGACCTCAAGTTTTGTAAACTTTGCCGCACCAACAATTGCTGACCCGATAATCGATATTTACACAAACAAGGACTTTGCAAACCGACCGATTGTCCCTCAGGCGGATAACCCATTCGCAAAATATGACCAGCCTTACAGCCAGCGCTACTGGAATAGCACCACTCAACCGTTTAAGGATGTTGCGGCATGGATGAATGAACTCACTGGCGGGAATGAGTTCGAGAAAGGCATGGCTGATGTGTCCCCAGAAGTCTTGGAGTACATGTACGACTATGTCTTAGGCGGGCTTGGGAAGTTCGCCGTCCGCGTCGGACAGGTCCCTGGGACCGTTAGCAATGCCATCGAAGGCGACTGGTCCAACGTCGAGGTAAACTCTGTGCCGCTTGCCCGTCAGGTTATCGGGAATGTGACCAGCCGAAATGACGTGGAGGCCTACATAAGAAATACTTCAGATGTCCTCACCAAGCTTAACGCCTACGAGGGATTTGTCGAAATGGGCCTGAGAAAAGAGGCAGGGGACTACCTCAAAGCCAACGCCGACAAGATACGCCTTGGCAAATACATACAGAAGATTGATCGCCAACTTGCGGATATCCGGCTGCGCGAGACAAAGATCAAGGCGAATGCGAACCTGTCGGATGAAAAGAAAGAAGAGCTTCTTGGCAAGTACCGAGAACAGAAAGACTTGATAATTGTTAACGCGAACAAGCTGTATTACTCGATTACGAGATAACGACAAAGGGAAACTATGATGGTTGGTTTGTACGACAACATTCACGCTAAACGTAAACGCATTAAAGCACAGAAGGCAGCGGGTAAAAAACCAGAGAGTATGCGCAAGCCAGGAGCAAAAGGCGCACCAACGGCAAAAGCGTTCAAAGCTGCAGCTAAAACCGCAAAAAAGAAAAAGTGAACTGAATAATGGAACTGGGAACCAGAGAACTCGTCCAGTTTATAAGCATCGTTGCAACACTAGCAGGGGCTTTTGCTGTTGTGAAATCGCAGCTTGCGCGAGTGATCGAAGACCTCAAAGCTATTCAAGAAGAGATGCACACGATCAATGACAGACTTGACGCAATCGAAAGCGGGTCGGCTGTTTTCAAGCATCAGGTAGGTGTGCTGGGCGGCATACTATCTCCAACCAATCTCGACAAACAGTCACGCGAAATTGCAGAGGTTAAGAAAGAATTAGCGTATCTGCGCGAGGCTTCTGATAGAATGTACAGAATGCACAATGGCACCCACCCAAAATAAGGATGAGGACTTATTGTGACTGGAGTGATATATGAGAACTGGCAAGATGTTCCGCGCTCGGTTTGGACTTGCGAGTTCTTTTCGCCAGCGGAGATCGCGTGTAAGGGGACGGGGGAAATCCTCATCAACGTGGAGGGCTTACAGGCTCTGGATGCGTTCCGTCGCGAGATCGGCGTCCCGTTCTCTCCGAACAGTGCTTATAGGTCCGCGTATCACAATGCACGTGTGGGCGGCGCACCTCTCAGCCAACACCGCCTTGGCACGGCTTTCGATATCCCGCTGGCTGTCGGATCAAAGGAAGCGATTGAGGGCGCGGCTCGATCTGTGGGCTTCACCGGCTTCGGGCTAAATTACAGGACGTTCGTGCATATCGACATGGGCAGAGCGAGGACTTGGTAATGTGGGACTTTCTGGCATCGGCGCTATTCGGGGCGGGCACGGGCGGTATCGGCCTAATCCTTGGCGGCATAGGCAAGGCCTTCACATGGTATGCCGAAGAAAAGCAGAAGGCGGCCGAGCACCAGCGCGTCATGGAAATGACCAAGCTGCAGCACG
>Ga0070753_1001444_pt1 | contig 13331 bp, 15 predicted proteins | sample VirMetDEL_Aug_31_FD_77441 | JGI IMG/M metagenome (GOLD analysis project Ga0070753, IMG submission 77441) | Aqueous microbial communities from the Delaware River and Bay under freshwater to marine salinity gradient to study organic matter... | ecosystem: Environmental > Aquatic > Marine > Coastal... | reverse complement strand
CTCGAATTCCTCTTGCTTGGATTCGAGGATGCGGCCTGTGCTTTTTCCTTGCGTCAGTACGCGACTAGCTAGCGCTCTAATTGAGCTATTCCATGCGCCATACAAAATATTATATAAGGTCTTTTCATGCTCTGGCGGTAGCTCAATTCTGCCGGTGGCTTGCCATTCCTTGACCACTTTTTCTGTGGTGCTGGCAATGTCGGCGGCAATTCGGCGCTCGTTTTGCTTTGCTATGCGGTCAAGCAAAAGCATCTGCAAACGCCGCTCGCGCTGCGGGTTACTATCCAGCAAGCGCCTTGGCATTAGTCGCTATCCTCTTGGTCGCTGATCCTGTTGGCCCAAGCTCGGCCAGCATCGCCGCCCCATAGCTGCCAAGCTATCCAGCCATTGGTCGGCCCACCATCTGGCAATGTGCGCTCACTTGGCGGAACTCGATTTTCCTCATGTCGCGCAAAGAATGAAACCATGCGGTTTATTGTTTCCAGGCTCACGGAACGCCCGTTAGATAAATCCCGCGCTCTAGCTATGCCAACCTCGGTGCCACCGCGCCCATATTCGCGCCGATAATCTAGCCCCTGTTGCGCTGCTTCTTGTACGCCTTTTGGGGGTGCAAAGTTTTTTGTTTCGCCATACGCGATAGCTTTTAAAAGCGCTGGCCCATCATCGCCAAGCTGAACCGGCTCGCTTCCTGTATCTGTGGGAAGGTCGGCAAAGCTCAACGGAATAAGCCCCGCATTTACCAGCAATTCGTCACCGCCTGCTATATCGTCATAGCCTTTCAGTGCGCGGCGCTCGTTGATTGTTAAGTCTGTTGCGGCATCTGCCATGCTCCACAACTCCATTCGCTTCTCTGCTATAGCGGGAATCTGGTCTAAATCAATATCCAATTCAACACCGCCAAAGAACGGCGAAAGCCAGGCGTTTAACTCATCGCGCACGTACTCGGCCAGCGGGATAACGGTTTCTTCGTAGAATGCCAAGCGCGCCTCGCGGTAATTTGAATAGGTGCTATCGCCTGGGATATTCAAAAGCAACGGCGGCACTCCAAGAGCCAGCGAAATATCACGCGCGGCGCTGTACTTGGTTTCGATAATGGCTAGGTCAACCGGCGATAGGCCCATCTGTTGCCACTTGATATGTTCCCCGACAATTGGCCTGCCTGCATTGCGCGCGCCGCTAAATTTTTCATCAATTTCTGCTTTGAGCCGGTTAAACTCGTCATCAGTTAGGCCGCTATCGCCGGTATATTCCAGCATTCCGCTAGGTGCTGCGCTGTTTTGTAGTAGCGCCTGAATCCACGCCATAGACTCGTTGTGCTGATCTACTGCATACGCGCCAGCCATTAGCGGGCTCATGCCATACCAATCATCAAGAGGGTTAAAGCTTTTTAGGTGTCTTATGTCACTAATGCCGGTTATCGGATCGGCTTCCCAATCTCGGTAATCCTGGCCGACTTGATAACGATAGCCAGCCGGGAATCCTGTAGCGCTCGGCTTAACGGTCATGCGGTCAGAACGCAGCGCGTAAAGCTCGCGCGGCTCGTTGCGCACTAAAACGCGCTCTATATAACCATTGCCGCTAATGCTGAAAAAACCGATCAAAGCGCGGATAAATTCGCTGCGGCTTTGCATTGGGTTTGGGTTTTCGATTAGCTGCAAAAATGGGTGATTGTCTAGCACTTCGCCGCTCGGCGTTCTGGCTATCCAAGATAATGCGGCCACGGAATCGGCGCGCTTATTTATGGCTTGGTAGGCTATGACGTTTTTCTGATAGCCTTCAAAAGCGTACTGTTTAGCGCTTATCTTATCGCCTGCTGTTACCCACTTCGCGCCCTGGGTGCCTGTAAATATGGCCTGCCCGGCGCGGCTTTCTTTTTGCTGTTCTGGCTCTTTGTTGCGCTTCAACCAATCAAACATGGCCCCGCCTCAATAGTTCGGTTTTGTCAAGTGTATATGCAAATAGTGAGTTTTTACAGGCTGCGAAGGCGCGGGCCTGTTTTTTGTGCTATCAATGGCTGCAAAGCATAGCGCACCGCATCCCAACGGTGGTTATTTTCGTCTTCGATCTTCGGCAATATGTCGCCTGTTTTCTTATCTATCTTATAGGCATAGGTGCGGGATTCTTCCAGCATGTCGCGGCATTGCGGGTGTATCACGATACGGTCAAACGCTTGCAGGAACGCAACGCCATCCTCTACACTGCCAGGCCATTTTTTCACGCCTTCGATGCGTGGCAGGCCATGGCGCTTTAGATAGCTGATTGATTCAGGCCGCGCCGAGTCTGCGCGTATCGTGTGCTTGGCTATGTCTGGATCATGCTTTTCAAAAAAACTGGCGGTTTCGTCAAGCTCTAGTCCTGGCCTGCCTGCGTCCTTGTCTATATATAAAGTATTGCCAAAAATCCAGCACCGCACAAAGCAGGTCGGGTCTTTGGCAAAGCCAAAATCTGCGCCGTAGTAAGGCCCGTTCCAGTGAGCGGCTGGCGTTAGCTCTTCGGCTATGCAATTTTTAAATATTTTTGATTCCGATTTTGTGTTAAAGCCGCCAAGCCATATATGGCTGAATTTCTCGTAATCTACTCGCTTTTGCCAGTCGGCTAACTGGCGCATCTCAACCGGGCACCAAGGGTTATCGTCATAATTGGCATGAACCAGGATGGCATCAGGGTTATTTTTGGCTAGCTGCTCTATCGGATCGTCCGGCTGGTCAGGGTTCCAAGTGAACCACAACTCGCTGCCAGGTGCGCGGATTGTCGGGATCAGTAGCTCAACACTGTGAGCGCTTAGGCTTTGCGCTTCTTCAACCCAAGCGCAATCGAAGCCCTCAAGCGACTTGATACTGTCGGCTGTGTGATCCTGCAAGCCTTGAAATATGATGATACCACGCCCACCGTTGCGCCTGATTTCGGTTTGCGTGATTGTAAAAAGTTTCGACACGCCGAGCGCTGCTATCTTGTCCTCAATCAGTTTCTTGGCTGAAAATTTTAGGCTCTTTTGAATTTCACGAACGCATACGCTTTGCCGGTCAGGATCGCGCACATGATCGTCTATCAGCGTTTCAGCCATAAAGTGCGATTTACCGGAAGAACGTCCACCACGCGCAAACTTATAGCGCGCAGGCTCTAGCAGTGGCAGGAATATTTCAGCGGTCGGTATCTGTAATATCGCCAACTTTTACTACCACGCGCTCGACTTTTTCCGGTGTCATACTGCCGTCACTGCTTACATGGTCTACCTGTTCAACAGTGCTCCAACGTGCGCGGGTTTTGAGCCAAAAGATCATAGCGCCAGTGTCGCCAGCTTTGGCCTTGTTGAAAAGTGCGCCGCCTATGGTTGCATTCGCTTTTGAGAGTGATTGATCCAATTCATTGCGGTAATACTTCCGCAAAGTTTTCAAATCAATCTCTAAAATTTTGGATATTATCTCTTGCGTTGTTCCCATCGTTGCGTGAAGGCTCACAAGCTCGCGAGTCACTTTTGTAGGTTCGTGCGGCGGTTTAGTTCGTTTTGGCATACTGCTTACCTCAGTCTATTTTCGACAACCACTGTAAATAAATCTGATGCGATATTTGTGCAGTCATTACAGGTGGCACCGACATACCTATAACATACACCGGCTTTTCGTCTATAAAGTCGTAATCACTGGGAAAAGTTCCTATTTTTAAAAACTCCGATTTTTGAAGCCACCGTGCTTGTGTCGGGTGATAATATGCTCCGCCGCTTGCTATAGTCGGAGCGGGAATACGGGGATTAAGTTTTATACTATTAAAACGGTTGCCTTTGGGATGAACAGAGCTAATAGCGTTGCCTTGCTTGCATTTTTTATAGTAAGGAGCATCGCAATTAACAACATATTTTTCAAAGCTGGGCAAAACACCTTCGTCTATTTCACAAAAAGGAATAGGCTTTTCTGAAAACTTCAAATTGAGCTTGGGCAGCATCAAGTCTGCCCGAGAAGAAATTATGAACACCCTTTCACGCCTTTGAGGAACCCCCATAGATGCCGCATTTAACAAAAAAACCTGCGGGGCATAGCCGTAGCTTGTTAACTGCTCACAGAGTTTTTTTACATATGCTTTAGCGTTGCCTATAAGCATCCCTTTGACATTTTCGAGTATTGCTACTTTTGGCCTGAGCTTGTTTATTGTCTCGACATACTCAAAAACCAAATCGTCTAACTTCTGTTCTGCTTGACCTTCGCGGAATTTTTTGGTTTTGCCCCAGTCTTTATCTCTGTTTCCTGCCATCGAAAACGAAGAACAAGGCGGCGAACCATCAAGTAAAGATAAATTATAGAGCTCAGTAGGCAGATTTTTCCGCTTGTTGAATGCTCTTATATCTTCGTTAAATAAATGCGCAGGCGAGTGGTTTTTTTTGTAGATAGCGGCGATTTTTTTATCTATCTCAACACCACCAAGATGATTAAACCCGGCCAGTTTATAGCCCATTGTCGATCCGCCGCCGCAAATAAACGTCCCGAAAACTGTGTGCCCGTGGTAGTCGATACCTTTGGCCGGGTAGCCATCCGCCAACTTCCAGTCGTAGTTAAACTTCATCTTCAAATACCAAGGGCTGTTAATAAAGCAATCTCTTTGCTCGCGTTAATTTTAGCAAGTGCATCTATAACAGCTTGGTGTTGCTCAATACTAAGGCTAAATTTTAATTCTATAGTATCTTCAAAATCATCTATATCTATCTCACTGTTTGCATCTGAATAATCCAAAGGAGCGGGAGCGGCTATTTCATCTAAATCAAAACCAGTCAGGCTAAGATCGAAGCCCGCTTCTTCCAGCGCTTCAAACTCCACCCGTAGAATCTCGTCATCCCATCCCGCATCTAGGGCTAGGCGGTTGTCGGCAATCACGTAGGCTTTGCGCTGCGCATCTGTCAGGTGCGCCGCTTCAACCACTGGCACCGAGTCTAGGCCGACAAGCTTAGCCGCCAACAGCCGACCGTGACCTGCAATTATCCCATTCTTGCCGTCCACAATAATCGGATTTAAAAAACCGAACTCTTTAATAGAGGCTGCAATTTTAGCCACTTGCGCTTCGCTGTGGGTGCACGAATTGTAGGCGTATGGAATCAACTCAGCCACCGAGTGCACTTTATAACAGGGAAAATCCGACATATTTATTCCTATGCTTTGTAAAATCGCTGTGTAGCCGTGTTTATGTATACCCGCTACCCAACATCAAAATAATGGCAAAAACGCCTTACAATCGATTCTGTGGCTTCTCAGCACTATTCATCGCCCTAGATACCATCTGATTAACAAATTTGCCGAAATCGTGCTGTAACAGGGTAATTCCGTGCTCAACGCCATACAGCTTCTTTTCTTCCCAGCTTGTAGGCTGCAAGTGTACGCTGTATAGCGGTTGCCACGGTGAGCACCTGCGACCATCGCGCCGCATACAAAACTGCTCGGCAAGTTTTCTCGCCATGTAATCTTCATTCATGCTCTAACGCCTTCGCAGACTGATTGACAGCATAAGCATCAAAACCAAGTCGCTGCTTCGCCATTTCCATAACAGCCATCTCAATACCTTTGCTGACTGATCCATGACCTAGTTTAGCTGCTAATTCTTTTGTCAGTGGTAGAGCGCTTATACAAACCTGGCCGCGCTTTGTCTTTTTCATCTGCGTAACTCCATAAGATTTATATACTTTACCGCACGGCACAAAAACTATATACAGCCGCTCAATCTAGCCGCTGTTTCGGTGTTGCACTTTTTGGGGGGGTCTCTATAGGGGCCTATGAAATTTATAAACACAATTTTTTTTCATAAATCATTATCTCAACTGTCATATACTTTTTTTGTATTGAAATAAGTGAAACAAATGAAACATTAGTAAATAAGGAATATAAATCAATGACTTAGCGTGTTTGGCTTTTGTTTGACCTTTCATTTTGTTTCCCTTTATAAGTGAAAAAACTGTACAAAAAATTAACTGGTCAATCTTTCTACAGCCTAAACATGTTAGGGACTAGAAAATTGACCGAGTTATGCTAGCGCTCACTAACCTATTTTTTGATCAGAACGGCAAATCATCCTCGCTGTTTTTTCCAACTTCGGACAGCATATTGACCACCTCGAAGTCGGAACTTTTGCGTTCTTCTTCTGGAATTTCCTCACCCCACAATCCGCGAATCGTTGTGACTGACTTGTTGCCAAACAGTCTGCCAACCCATTGAACAGGAATAGCACCCTCCCATTCAGCGGCTTTCAAGGCTTTGTTTCTGCCTAGGGGGTAATAGCCGTTGTCTTTGCAGAACTCTTTATATGCAGCGTAAAAATCAGCGTTGCGCCATATTTTCAGCGCGTTTTCATGGGACGATTCAAACGGCGCAGCGTAAGGCTTGAACGCCTCTTTTATGAACTGCGCCATGGGATTGCCTGCTAATTCGATGTTCCGTTGTAGTGCTTGCATCGGCTCGGGCTTGCTTAGCTCGCCGTTGGCTAGTACCCGTTTTGCGCCTTCGATCAACCAAGCTAAAATTCCTGGCCGTTCTTCCCGTAGTTCTTCCATTAAATTAGGTGTGCGCTCGGTAACGGTATAAAGAAACGGTATTGGGTGAATGCGGCGCTTGAACCCTTCTGAGCTTTCTTTTAAAAGCCCTGTCGAGTCATTTAATGCGCTTAACTGCTTAGGCGCTTGTTTGATAGTGAACGCCTGCCCGTAAGGGTGTCGGGCTTCAATATCTACGCCACTGATTAGGTTTTTAAACCCCTCTGCGTCTATCGTTTTTGTTTTTAGTTCTTCGGTAAAGTTGACCATCTTGCCAGCTAACCGAGCGCGGCCGTAGATTGCCTCGCTTGTAGATCCGGTCAATGTATGCAGGTCTACGTTGCTGTAATGCCCTTCAATAATCATACGCAGCACATTGATAACCGTACTCTTACCGTTCCTACCACGCCCATCGAATACTATTAGCTTCTCTAAATTAAATTTAGGTAGTAACAGGTATCCCATCGCATCCTGTAGCGCCCGCACCATCGAAGGATTGCCCATCATCACGCGATTGACCAGTCCCCACCAAACCGGCGCGGGTGCCTCCGGTCTATAGTCATAATCTAAAAAGTACACAAACACATGCCCTGGCGAGTGCGGCATCAATGCCCCTGTGCTCAAATCCAAAGTGCCATTGCGTAGGTTTAGATAATCTTTATCGGTGTCGGGAACTTTTTTGGTGGGTATTGAAGTTAAAAAGGCGCGTTTCATGCTTTGTTGAAATGCGCTGCCGTAAGCTAACGCGCCCCACCCAAGGGAAGTGCAGACTACTTTAAAAAAGTCGAACATTTCCTTCTCAGTATCCCACAACGGCTCCCAATGTCGGCCTGTGTAGTGGTACACCTCCTGGGGCTGTCCTTCAATAAAACACCACCCCATGCGCTCGGCTATGATCGCTGTTACAGCATTACTCGCAGCCTCTCGTACTCCTGCTGTCGCTCGCGGCATCTGTGCGGGTAGGTGCATAACAGGTAACAGGTTGGGCGCTTCTTCGATTAACTCTTGCAGTGGCGTTCTAACCACCGTTTCGATCTCAAGCGTAGGCTGATCTTCGATAACATCGAAAGGAAAGTCTAAATACAGCGTATGCCCACACCGACCACCACAGCAATAGTAGTAAATACTGCCTGCGTCCGATATACTCACAAACGCTGTGTCGGATCGGCCATCATGCTCCAGCCCGTCCAAGCAGTGTACCCTGATATGCCGCTCGCGCTGCACACGCTCAAGCATGTCAACGCGCCCCACTTGCTCGCCGGTTCTGCTCACGGTGAACACCGCGTCAAGTGGGGCGTAATCCCTATCTCCACTTCCACTTCCGGTTTCTTCTGGATCATCCAACGGTTCTAACTGACTGAACGGGAACGCCTCGCCTTCAATCACCACTTCATAGTCGTTCCAATCTGGCGCTAGCTGTGCGCTATAAACACCAACAGCCATATCGCAGTGACCGATCAGGCCTAGGTCTGTCATCATGCGCCGGTAGCAACCTCTAAAATCTTCTACTGGCATAGCATCGACAGCCATAAAGCCGTGGAACTTCTCTAGCTCCACTGACCAATTCTTGCTGCGCCTAATGACAACACCATAGCCGTGCAAGGCTTCGCGTAGTCCTGCCTCGTCTATCGTACCTTTATCAAAGTCCATTAAAACCACGTTACCTGGCTCTACTACGCTGCCGGTGGCCCTGTGGCCGACTTCGACTACCTCACCCCCTGCGGTTACTCCTGGCCCGTACCAGTGCGAGCTGATGGAATACGCTTTTGCATACTCCGATAGCTGCTGCAACGTCCCCTGTTTATCTGCATAACCTTTATAGTATGCCTTCCCGTTTCGCCGCCCTGGCGCTGCACTAAATTTCATCGTTTTTAACCTCTGCTAGAAACTCGGCTATGAAGTTGCGAAGCAGTTTACCCATGCTCAGGCCGTGTGCTGTGCAGTAGTCAGTGAGTTGCTGCTTGTGGTGTGGGTCGATCTTAAACCCTATATAGGCGGTGGCTGAGGTGCCTTTACTCAGCTCGGTTAACCTCTTGATTTCCATATGTTTTCCTTTTTCGTTTAAAAATGTTGTTTACATTAAGGGAAATACACTATACATTTCGTTTGTCGTTAAGACAACCACTAAACAAACGTAGAGGAAACGTACAATGGAAAAGCAAAAAATCGTTACGCCAATTGGCAGACTGCAATGGGTATTCATTGACGGACAAGGCAAAGAAAACCTGAACGGCGAACTTCAATACACCGTAGACGTGGTAGTTCCCCAAGATCACAATTTTATTCAAAGCGTAGACGCCTTCTATGAAGCCAACAAGCCGAAAGGCGCTAAGAATGCCAAGTCTCTTGGCTACAAAATCAATGACGAAGGCGAGGCAGTTATCACGCTCAAGACTAAAACAGTCTATCCGTCAGGCGATCCCAAAAAGATCAAAGTAGTGGACGGTAAGCTACGCCCGGTAGAACTGGCCGAAGGTGTTAAGATCGGCAACGGTTCCGAGGGCCGCGCCAGCGGCATGATGTCAATTTACGCAGCAGGTAAAGCCACCGGCGTTACTTTTTATCTTGACTCGCTACAGCTAACCAAGCTCGTTAAATACGAAGCCGGTGGGGATGCTTTCGGTGAAGTAGACGGCGAGGACTTTGGCGGCGACTTTGCCGAAGTTTAACCCGACAAGGGGCGGCATCTGTGCAGGGTGCCGCCCCTATCTACTTGGAGCATATCTCAATGACCATTGGTTATATAGACTGTGAGACTAGCGGGCTTGATCCGCACCATGACCGTATCGAGTTATGTCAGATACTTGTAGATGGTAAGGTAGAGCTTTACTACCGTCCAAGCGCACAAGACATTGACAAGATACTAGCCAAAGCCGATGTGTGGGTAGGGCATAACCTGGCCTTCGACCTCGGTTTTATGAAACGCCCGCTCCGACCTGAGCGGTTTGAAGATACTTTTTTATTATCACGGATAAAAAATTATACGGCTGATTCACACTCGCTAGATGCTGTCGCAGAACGGGTGCTAGGCTATAACCCCTATGCTGACCTCAACAAAAAGGCTATGCAGAAGGGCGATTGGGCAAACCCCACGCCTGATATGATCCGTTATGCCAAGTTAGACGTTGAAATACTACCGGCGATTTACGAAGCGCTCAAAATAGATTCCCCGGTTTATCGGTTCGACAAAGCATCTATGTATGTCGGCCTGTGTATGCAACAACACGGCCTGCCAGTGCTGCATGAGCAAGTAGCGGAAGAAATCGACAAGCAGACTGCCGAGCTTAAGGGGTTGCTGTCTGACCTACCGTTCAACCCCAACAGCCCGAAACAAGTAACGCAATTTCTTGGAGTAGAATCATCAGGGGATGCTGTGCTGGCTGAGTTAGCTGCCGATAAATCCGCAGTACATTCCGACATAGCCGCCACCATACGCCGCGCCAGGACGCTCAAGAAGTCGATTAACTTTTTGGAGAAGTTGAACGCGCACCCTCGGTTTACTGGCACCTTGCACCCCTCGGCCCGTTCAGGACGCTTCACCAGTAAAAACGAGAACCTGCAAAACCTGCCGCGCTCTATGAAAAAGTTTATCGGTGGGCCGCTGCTGGTTGTCGCTGACTATGCACAACTAGAACTGCGAACGGTGGCCTGTATAGCCGTTGATCCGGTTTTAATTAAGCTGTTTAAAAACGGCGAGGACTTACATGCCTACACTGCACAACAACTGTTTGGCCCTGACTACACCAAAACCGAGCGCCAGATTGCAAAGGTATATAACTTTTCTATACTGTATGGGTCGGGTGCTGGTGCTATTCAGTCGATACTAACACAACAGGCAGGTATTAAATTGCCGTTTGATGAAGTATCGAAGTACCGCAAGAAGTGGTTGAAGACCTACAGCGGCATAGCTAACTGGCAGAAACGTGGCTTACGAGCGCATGACAACAACCTACCGGCCAGCACCCCCATGGGACGCAAGGCGGTGTCTAAGCGCTTCACCGATCACCTAAGCATTATTAACCAGGGGGCCGGGGCAGAAGTGGCGCGAATTGCTTTGCACATATTGAGCCGCACCTTACCGCCGAAAGCCCGGTTGATTAACTTTACACACGACAGCTACACCATAGAAGCAGACGACCTACCCACGGCGCACACTGCCGGTGTACTACTCAAAGAGGCAATGGAGATGGCATGGGATAAAGCCCCGTTTCAAAAATTCGGTGTACCCATGCCGGTAGAGGTAGGCATAGCCAGAACCTGGGCCGATGCTGACTCACTCACTAACTGTATAGAGGTAATAGCATGAAAATCGATTTAAAACAAAATACGCCAGAATGGCTCGAAGCCCGTAAACAATACCGCACTGCATCCGAGGCAGCGATTGTCTGCGGCGTGTCGCCGTTCACAACGGTAGAAAAGTTTAAGTTGATTAAAGCAGGACTGAAAAAGCAATACTATTCTAAAGCCATGCAGCAAGGCCACGAGCTAGAAGATAAAGTCAGGCAGTGGGCATCTGATCGGTTTGATACTGAACTAGAGGAAGCCTGCTTCGTGCGCGGTAAGTACATGGCAAGCCTGGATGCTTACTGCCCCACGGTCTGTATTGAAGGCGCACCAGATATAGGCGTTGTGGTTGAGATAAAAGTCAGTCGCCACACTTATGACGCATTGAAAGCAGGGGAAGTGCCTGAATACTATTGGCTGCAAATACAACAGCAACTTTATTGCAGCCAGCAAGAGTTCGGCTACTTAGTCGCATATAACCCGAAGCTGGACGACTATGCAATCAGCGAGCCTATTCACTACGAGCCGTCCGCTATAGAACGCATCGAAAAAGCGTGGGAAGCGTTTGACGGTATGCCAATGCCTGAAATAGCTGATTGTAGCGATAACGGCGCGGTAATGGCGTTGTTCGGTGAATACGCTGCGCTAAAACAAGAAGCCGACCACATAAAATCTAAAATGGATGAAATAAAAGCCGCACTGATTGAACAGTCTAACGGCCTATCACTGGAAGCCGATGGGTATAAACTAACGAGAGGCAAACCGCGAGTTACTTATGACTATCGAAAAGCCTGTAAGGATTCTGGCGTAGACCTTGAGCAGTACAAAAAAGAAGGCGAGCCATCGTGGACGTTGACAGTACCTAAAAATCAGTTTGGAGTAATCGACCAATGAGCGCACTTGATAAGCAGGAAGGCGGCAACCATTACAACAAGCTGCGGATACAGCCCGTTGAATATATACATGCCAACCAGATTCCTTTTATCGAAGGGTCTATTATTAAATACGCAACCAGGTGGCGCGATAAAGGCGGCATCGAAGATTTAAAAAAAATCATCCACTTTGCAGAGTTGTTGATTGAATTGGAGCAAAACACATGAGCTATCTACCCCATCAGGTCGAGACAAGCGACAAAGCCTACGCCGTGCTAAAGGAGCGCGGCATTTGCATGATCGCCGGGCTTCCCCGTACCGGAAAGACACGAACAGCTATCCGAGTAGCCGAGCGCACTAAACTGACCAGCGTGCTCGTTATCACTAAAAAGGCTGCAATACCTGGCTGGCATAAAGAGCTAGAGGCGGTACACCTTAGCAAGCACTATACAGTAGTGAACTACGAGCAAGTGCATAAACTGGATAAAGATGAATTCGATTTTGTGGTAGTCGATGAAAGCCACAACCTGGGCCGCCCAGGTAAACCCACGCAACGCCTTAAAAGTGTTCGCGCTCTGGCTTTTGGCAAGCCTGTGCTATTGCTGACTGGCACCCCTGCGGCCGAAACTCGGCTTAGCTACTATTACCAATTCTGCCTAAGTCCTCGCAGCCCGTTCGCTAGCCATAAAAACTTTTACTCGTTTTTCCGTGAGTACGGCGAGCCTTGCCAGGTATATGTCAACGGCCGAATGCAAGAGACCTATACCAAAGGTTTACCGACTATAGAAAAAACCGTTAAGCCGTACATTGTCACGCTGTCACAAGATCAAGCCGGTATTAAACACAAAGCCCAAGATCAGCTCCATGTAGTCCCGCTGACCGAGAACACGAAAGCTATCATAAGGAAGATCAAGAAGGATAAAGTGTGGAACGATTTTGTGGCCGACTCTGATATTAAAGAGCGCGCCGCTATCCATCAAATTGAATATGGCGGCATGTTGATTAACGATGAAATTGTGCTGCTAGATAACACCGAAGTTGTGGATTATCTCTATAAAGTGTTTGGCGATTCCTCCAATATAGGTTTTATGGCACACTATCGCAGCACAGTAGAAAAACTACGGGCACGATTTAAACACGCCAAAATTTATTCAAGCTCTGCCCACGCAGAAGGCGTAAACCTAGCACACCTTAAACATTTTGTAATTGTTAACAGTGATTACAGCGGAGCAAAGTTTATTCAGCGCCGAGATCGTATCACAAACATTACACGCACTACGCCTGCCATCGTCCATCACATCGTAACCGATGGCGGCATTAGCGGCGCTGTCTATAATAGCCTTAGCGATAAAAAAGATTTTACACTAAGGCTATACCGCAATGACCGAGCAGCAGACGCAATCGAAAATCATTAAAGACTTGGAAAAGCGCGGCGCTTGGGTTGTCAAAACTATACAGACAAACAAGCGCGGTACTCCTGATATTCTCGCCTGCCTAAATGGTAAGTTCCTTGCTATTGAAGTTAAGGCACCCACCGGCAAGCTATCCCCGATGCAAGCCGTTCAACTTGGTCGCATTACCACCTGCGGCGGCATTGCATTTGCTGCCTACTCCTTTGATCAATATTTAATCAATATTGATCAACTTTTTATTTAAAATCTATTTACTTT